>Ga0209009_1000418_pt1 | contig 15157 bp, 12 predicted proteins | sample BlaSpr_A8_OM3_M2_FD_187979 | JGI IMG/M metagenome (GOLD analysis project Ga0209009, IMG submission 187979) | Forest soil microbial communities from Thunder Bay, Ontario, Canada - Black Spruce, Ontario site 2_A8_OM3_M2 (SPAdes) (version 2) | ecosystem: Environmental > Terrestrial > Soil > Boreal... | reverse complement strand
TAGCTCGCGGCGTGAGTAGTCTCCCGAGCGGAGCGAGGGAGGAGGCTCACGCCGCGGGAGCGAGCGGACTGCGAGCGACGTGGGATGCGGCCTCGACCGTTCGCCTGATCCCGGGCAATCGCTTCGCTCCCGCGGCGCGCGCCTCCTCCCCTCTGGGAGACTACGCGCGCCGCGACCAGGGCTGGGACGCGTGACCGCCGCGGCGCGCGCCTGACCGAAGCGCAACGCGCGCACCCATTTTCCAAGGGTCGCTAACAAAGCTCCGCCTCAACCGACGAGTTGTTGACGCCGGGCCAAGTTTTGGCGGAAGCGACGATGAGGGCTCTCGTCATCGTGTCGTAGGGGAGGGGCTTGCCCCTCCCGCCCCCACGTCGTAACCAGAAGAGGCGGGCGGTCCAGTAATCAAAAACCGAGCTTGACTCATTCGTGAAGAAGTCACTCATTGAAGAGATCTAGGGCAGCTCGAGCAGGACGAGCGGGTCCTGGCGATCGAGCGGGCGACAGCGCTGGAGCGTGCGTGAAAAGAGCGCGATCTCCGCCTCCGACAGGCCCTGCTTCCAGACGAGAGCCTCCGGAATCGGACGAAGCGCGTCGAGCGAGACCAGGAGGTGCGTGATTCCGGACTTGCGCAGGCGCGCAACGACTTCCTCGGGAGTGGCGGCTCGGCGCAGGTACGGCAGAACGGCCGGAGGTTCCACGTTCGACGAGGCGGTCGTCGGGCGCGGGAACCGGAAGAGCCGCGAATCTCCGAAAACGAGGACGCGCGCGGCATCGGGCAACTTCTCGTCGGCTCGCGCGAAGAGGGCGTCGGCCGGGAAGTTCCTCCGCCGGTACTCTTCCGGCGTCTCGATGCCGGCCGCGCAAGGAAGCGGGTTGAAGAAAAGAGCGTTGTGGGCGGCGATGAGAACGGCGCCGCGAAAGACGACCACGGCCGCCAGCAGGACCGCCCAGCGCGCGCGCTTATTTTCCCGGAGATCCTCGAACGCAATACCCGCGAGAAGGCACCCGCCGGCGAGCGGCGGAAGAAGGATGCGAGCCGCGGGGGCGAAGGGAATGAGCGTCGCGACGCCCGCGAGGACGACGGCCGCCGCCGGCAGGCGGCGCCGACTGCGCGCGGCGTGGATGACCGCGGCCGCGAGCAGGAGGAGGAGGCCGATGCCGCCCACGTCCGAGTCGATCGTGTCCGGCCGCGATACGTAGGAGACCCAGGACGTCTTCGACGCCGAACCGCTCCAGTTTACGATCCGCTCCGCGACCCCGGCGGGCCCGCCGAAGAGGCGCGGCAGGAGCGGGTAAACGGGATTTCCCGTTCGGATCCAGTTGAAGAGGTACCAGGGCGACGCGACGAGGACGGCGGCGCCCGCCCCCGCGAGCAGCGATCCGAACCGCCGCCGGCGCAGCGCGATCACGGCCGCGGCGGCCGCGAGCGTCAGCGCGAGCGCAGCTCCGCTGTACTTGGTGGCGGCCGCGAGCCCGAGGAGGGCCACGGCCGGCGCCACCTCTTCGTGGGAGAGCGCGAGCGCGGAGGCGAGGAGCGCGAAGCAGAGGGTCATGTCCGACCAGGACCAGCCTGCGACGACTCCCGCCGCGGGAATCGAAGCGAAGAGAAGCGCGGCGGCGACTCCCCCCGCGGGGCCTGCCGCGGCCCGCCCGAGAGCGAAGAGCGCGGCAAGAGTCAGCAGGAAGAAACCGTAGTGAATGAGTTGCGCGCAAATCCCGGAGCCGTCCACGGAGAGCCCGTACAGGTAGAGGGTCTCGCTCGCCGCCGGATAGAACGAAGTGCAGTTGGCCGCGTCGATCGCCCAGTGTCCCGTCCAGAGCGTCATCTCCGGGAACCGGAGTTGATACACGAGCGCGTCGATGGACACGGCCGGCGCGAGCGCCATCGGAAGCGGAAGGAGGGCCAGGGCGCCGAGCGCCCACTTTCCGTTCGGCCGTGGAACCGGGAACGGCGGCAGCGAGCGGGCCCGAAGCGACCGGAGCAGCAGCAGGGACGGGATGAGGAGAAGCCCCAGGACGACCTCGCGCACGGCGAGGCTGGCCGCCCCGAGGCACCGCAGGACGAGCGAGAACACGGCAAACCCGAGCGCGACCTCGATCAGGCGCTCGGCGAGGACGTCGGGGACAGCCAGCCGAAACAGGCGCCCGACGAAATGCCCGGCCATCCAGAGACAGCCGAAGAGATAGAAGACGAAGAGGACGCGCAGAGCCTGGACTGCCCAGTGCGAGAGCAGGAGCCGCTCGAGGGGAAACACGTTCGCGCGGAGTATACGGCTTTGATTTATAAGTCTCGGCCGTGCAGGGCTTCCGACTTCTTTTCCGAGCGCTCGTCTCCGGGCCCGCGCGGAGACGCCCGCAGCGCGCGGTCCTGCCGATCATCGGCGTCGCGGTCGGCGTTGCGGCGGCGGCTGCCATCCAGCACGCCAACGGGAGCGTCACGGCATCGTTTCGCGAGGCGGCGGCCTCACTCTCGGGGCGCAGCGACTTCGTCGTGACCGGCGTCGCTGGTGTCCCGGTCGCCGCTCTCGAACGGCTCTCTTTCCTGTGGGGCCACGGTTCCTTCGCTCCGGCGGTGACAGGCGCGGCGCTCGTGGACGACGGCTCCCGGGAGATTGCACAGGTCCTCGGCGTGGATCCTGGCGGGGACGGCGCGGTGCGCGAGATGAGCCTGACTTGTAGCGGGAGACCCTGCGGTCCCTTGGGCCCCTTAGCCGGCGGCGCGCGCCGCGCGAGCCTCCTCGCGCCCAACTCCGTTTTCGTGCCGGAGAGCTTCGCCTTTCGCCACCGCCTCGAGGCGGGCAAGACGCTTCGGATCGTGGCGGGGGGAGTCCGCCGCGCCGTCACGGTGGCCGCGCTCCTCGAATTGACCGGCGTCGCGCGGGCGGCGGGTGGCGATCTCCTCGTGACGGACATCTTCACTGCCCAGAGACTCCTCGGGAAGGAGGGCTTGCTCGATCGCGTGGACATCGTGCTCGATCCCGGCGAGCCGCGCGAGGCAATCGCCGCGAAAATCCGGTCGAGCCTTCCGGCCGGGCTCACCCTGCAGTCTCCCGGGCGTTCCGCCGCGACGGCGGACCGGATGGTCCGCGCCTTCCGCTTCAACCTGAACGCGCTCGCCTCGCTCACGCTGCTGGTCGCCGCGTTCCTGATCGCCAACGCCGTCTCGATCTCGGTCCTTCGGCGCCGCCCGGAGATCGCCACGCTGCGCGCGCTCGGAGCCTCTCGAGCATCGATCTTCGGCGTTTTCGTGGCCGAAGGCCTCGGCATCGGTCTCGCGGGGACCCTCCTCGGCGAAGCCGGCGGAGTCTTCCTCGCGCGGGCGGCCTTGAAGACCGTCGCGGGCACCGTGTCGGACATCTACCTGCCGACGGCGAAAATCGCCGCCGCCGGCTACCTCCCGGCGGCAGGGCTCGCCGCGGCCGTCGGAATGGCCGCGTCGCTTCTCGCGACGCTCCTGCCCGCCGCCGAGGCGACGCGGGTCGAGCCCTCCCCCGCCATGCGCCCGGGCTCGATCGAGTCCGTCCGGAGGCGCCGTCTCGCGGCGCGCGCCGCGGCGGCGGGCGGGCTGCTGCTCCTGGCGGGGGCGGCGTCGCGAGCCGGCGCCGTGGACGGATTCCCGCTCTTCGGATTCGCGGCCGTGGTACTCGTCGTCGCCGCGCTCGCGGCCGGCGCGCCGCTGCTGGTCCGGTCCGTCTCCGGCGCGGCGGGGAGGCCGCTCGGCCGCCTCTTCGGCGCCCCGGGACGGCTCGCGGCCGGCTTCTTCGGCGGATCTCTCGCCCGCAACGCGTCCGCGGTCGCCGCCCTGGCCATGGCCCTCGGCATGACGCTGGCGATGATCGTAATGGTCTCCTCGATCCGTGAGACTGTGCGCGTCTGGGTCGAAACGACACTTCGCTCCGACCTCTGGGTGAAGGCCGAGGCGGGAGGACGCCGCGGCCTCGTCGGCGACCTGCCGCCTGAGATCGCCGGATTCCTGAGCGCCATCCCCGGCGTCGCCGCGGTCGATCCCTTCCGGGCGCGCGATGCGGCCGACGCGAGCGGGCGGCCCTTCACGCTCGCCTCCGGAGATTTCCGGGTCGTCGCGCGGATCGGCGGGCTCCCCCTGCTCGACGGGCGCGACGCATCCGCCGTGGCGCTCCAGGCCCGTGAAAAAGGAGAGGCCCTGATCTCGGAGCCCTTCGCGCGGCGGTACGGGGCAAGGGCCGGCGACAGGGTGACGCTCGCGACGCCCCGGGGCCCGCGGTCGCTCCGCGTCGCCGGTGTCTACCGCGATTATTCCAATGACCGAGGCACGGTTCTCCTCGACCGAGAGCTCTTCCTTTCGCTCTTCAGCGATCCGCGAGTCACGAGCGTGGCGGTGAAGGCCGCTCCGGGTGTCGACCCCGTCACCCTGCGGCGCCGCGTGCTCGCCGCCGCGGAAGGCCGTTATGCGCTCTCGATCACGACCAACCGGGAGCTGCGCCTCGAGGTCCTCAAGATCTTCGACCGGACCTTCGCCGTCACGCGCGCGCTCGAGGCGATCGCCGTGGCCGTCTCGATCCTCGGCATCGCCAATGCGCTCGCGGCCTCGGCGGTCGAGAGGCGCCGCTCCTTCGGACTGCTGCGGGCCGTCGGCGCTCAGAAGCGCCAGATCCGCCGCGCGGTCCTGATCGAGGCGGGCCTGACCGGCGTTACGGGGACGGCCGCTTCGCTCGCGGCCGCCGCTGCTTTCGCGTACCTGCTCCTCGCCGTGATCAATCCCCAGTCCTTCGGCTGGACAGTAGTCATTAACGTCCCCGGAGGACGTCTCGCCGCGGCGGCCCTCCTCGTCCTCGCCGCCTCGCTCGCAGCGGGAATCTACCCCGGCCGCCTCGCCGCCGCGGTGGATCCCGCCGCCGCACTGGCGGAGGAATGAGAAAGAAGGTTTCAAGTTTCAGGTTCCAGGGGGGCCACTTGAAACCTGGAACCTGGAACTTGGAACGCGCGGCCATGCTCCTTGCAGCCACGTTGCTGGTGGCGGCGGCGGGGCCTCGAAGCGAGGCGGCGCTGTCTTTCCCTCGCGATCACGGCTCCCATCCCGACTCGGCGATCGAGTGGTGGTACTACACGGGTCACCTTCGCGGCGCGGGCGGGGGCGCGTACGGCTTTCAGCTCACGTTTTTCCGAGCGCGCGAGATGAGCCTCGCGCACTTTGCCTGGAGCGATGCCGCGAAGAAGTCGTTTTGGTACGAGGAGAAGGTGCACCTCACGCTCCCGGGCATCGCTTCCGCCGCCGTCGGGCGCCTTTCCGTCGCCAACGAAGACTGGTCGGCGCAGGAGTCGGGCGGCAGGCACCGTCTCCACGCCGCGGGCCGGGACTGGGACCTTTCGCTCGCGCTCACCCCGCTCAAGCCTCCGGTCGCAAACGGCGAGAACGGCCTCTCGCGCAAGGGCCCGGGAGAAAACGACTACTCCCACTACGTTTCGATCCCGCGCCTCACCGTCTCGGGCCGGATGCGGCGCGGAAAAGAAGAAGAGGCGCTCACCGGCACCGCCTGGTTCGACCACGAGTGGGGGCCGGGAGGATTGCCCGGGCAAGTCGCCGGCTGGGACTGGTTCGCGCTGCAGTTGGACGACGGCTCCGACCTGATGCTCTACCGGATCCGGGACCGCGGCGGCCGGGCGACCGCCTTCTCCTCGGGCACTCTCGTGCCGGCAAGCGGAGTGCCCCGCTCCATCCCCTGGAAGGACGTGGATTTCCGGGAGACGGCTTTCTGGAAGTCTCCTCGCTCGGGCGCGCGCTATCCGGCGAGGTGGAGGATCGGCGTGCCTTCGATCGGCTTGACCGTCTCCGTCACGCCGCTCCTCCCGGACCAGGAGCTCGTGACCGACCGATCCACCGGCGTCACCTACTGGGAAGGCGCCTGCCGCGTCGAGGGGACTCGCCAGGACCGCCCCATCGCGGGCCGAGCCTATGCCGAGCTGACCGGCTACGCCAATTTCCTGGCGCCCGGTCCGGCGCCAGGAAATTAGTTAAATTAGCCGAGCCAGGCTACGGCTTCGCGGACTTGGACTTCGGCGCGCCCTTGTCCCGCGTCTCGAGAGTCACGAGGAACGTCTTCGCGTTCTCCAGGCCCCGATAGACGTAGGGGAAACGGATCGCGAACGTGTCTCTCTCCCCCTTGCCGAGATGGCCGACCTTCGAGCCGCCGCTGCCCGCCGCCACGACGTTCCCTTCGCCGTCGAAGACTACGATCGCGACTCCGACCTCGTAGGCCAGAAAGCCGTTGTTGTCCACTCGCGCCACGGCCTTCGCGCTCGACGCCTTGAGCGGCGCGAGCCGGTCGCCCATGTCGAACTCGAGCGAAGAGACGACCACGTGGTCGGACTCGACGTGGATTTCCTGGATGCCGTTGACCGGCTTCCAGTCGTATTTCTGAGTCGCCACGCCCGCGGAAAGCGGAGCCGCCAGAAGAAACGCCGTAAGGGAAAGGAACCGTTTCACCATCGGACACCTCCAACTCTGAGGTTAACAGGAGATGGTGGTAGGTGGTAGGTGGTAGGGGTCGGGACGAGAGCCCTGCCATCACCTACGACCCACCACCTATCACCTATTGCGCGCGGCTTCGGCCGCGCGCAATCGGCTGTGCCGGTACCCGTACAGAAAGTAGATGACGATGCCGACCGCGAGCCAAACGACGAACCTCCACCAGGAAGGCTGAGGCAGGTAGTAGATGATCCCGACGCAGCACACCATCCCGGCGATCGGGAGAAGAAAGGGACCGAAGGGTACGCGGAAGGGGCGTTCGCGGTCCGGGTCCTTGAAGCGCAGGATGATGAGCCCGAGACTGATCAGGATAAACGCGAACGCCGTCCCGATGTTCGTCAGGTTGACCATCTCGTCGAGCGACGTGAACGCCGCCGTGACCCCCACACCGACGCCCGTCAGAATCGTCGTCACATACGGAGTGCGGAACTTCGGGTGGACCTTCGCGAAGACGGGCGGAAGCAGGCCATCGCGCGCCATCGAAAAGAAAATGCGGGGCTGGCCGAGCTGGAAGACGAGCAGCACGGCCGTGTGCGCCACGACGGACCCGAACGCCACGACCCCGACCATCCAGTTCGGCATGGCCGCGAACTTCATGGCCAGGGTCAGCGGCTCGGCCTGCTCGCTCGAGAGGGTCGCCTTCAGCGCCGGAAACGGGATCATCCCCGTAAAGACCAGCGCGATGACAATGTAGACGACCGTACAGACCACGAGGGACCCGATGATCCCGATCGGCATGTCCCGCTTCGGGTTGCGGCATTCCTCGGCGACGGTCGAGACCGCGTCAAAGCCGATGTAGGAAAAGAAGATGATCGCCGCTCCCGAGGCGATCCCGGCGAACCCGTTGGGCGCGAAGGGAGTCCAGTGCTCCGGCTTGACGTACTTGAAGCTGACGATGACGAAGAAACCGAGCACGACGAGCTTGATCGCCACCATCCAGAAATTGAAGCTCGCCGACTCCCGGATCCCCCACACGAGGACGATCGTGATGGCCGCGACAATGGAGAACGCGAGGATGTTGAAAACGATCGGGACGCCGAAGAGGTGCGGCGCCCCGGCCACGACCTGGGGCATTTTCGACGCGGCCGTCGAGTAATCCACGGTCAGCCATCGCGGCATGTGGATGCCGAATCCTTCGAGCAGGGTGTTGAAGTAATTGGCCCACGAGATCGCGACAGCGACATTGCCGATCGCGTACTCGATGATCAGGTCCCACCCGATGATCCAGGCGAGCAGCTCCCCGAGGGTCCCGTAGGCGTAGGTGTAGGCCGAGCCCGACACGGGCACCATCGAGGCGAATTCCGCGTAACAGAGGGCGATGAAGCTGCAGGCGATCGCCGTCAGGATGAAGGAGACGACGAGCGCCGGCCCCGCGCCGGGGCGCACGCTGTCTCCCGCGGCGGCCGTGCCGATCGTCGCGAAGATGCCCGCCCCGATGATCGCGCCGACGCCGAGCGCGACGATGTTCCAGGGGCCGAGCACACGCCTCAACCGGTGCTCGGGCTCCTCCGTGTCCGCGACCAGCGCGTCGAGGGACTTGGTCTGGAAGAGCCTCTGAACGACGGTCAAGGTTGCGCCGAGGATAGCAAAAGCGGTCTCGAGACGGCCGGGCTACCTCACGAAGCGGCTTCGCAGAGCCCCGGGGAAGCGATGAGCGGCTCATGGATCGGGCGCTCGGAGGAGAAGATCACGCCCCGGTCATTCGGCAATCTCCGCGCCGCGAAGGATCCCCGGCAGGAGCGCGAGCGTCTCGAGGCGGTCCGGGAGGCCCGCGTGTCTTCCCTCGCGGTCGAGAAGGAGGGCCGAGAGGCCCGCGGCGCGGGCGCCCTCGTAATCCTCGACCAGCGAATCTCCGACATGGAGGACCTCGGCCGGAGAGAGGCGGAGGCGCGCGCAGGTGCGCCGGAAGATCTCCGGCTCTGGCTTCCCGGTTCCTTCGATCGCCGAGACTGTCACGGCCCGAAAGCTCCGGGCGAGCCCGAGAGCCTCGAGCAGCGCGGGAAGATGCGAGTCCCAGTTCGAAACGACCGCCAGGAGAACCCCTCGCGATTCGAGCTCCGCGAGCGTGCCGCGCACGTCCTCGAAGACCGCCCAGGAGCCCGGGTCGCGGAAATGCGCGGCGAGGCGCGCGAAGACCTCCGGCGAAACGGCGCCACCATCCAGGTGTCGCCTCACGCGGTTCAGGAATTCTCTCCAGAAGTCGCTCTCCCCGCGCACCCCGCCATAGCGGTCGCCCCGATTCTCCGCGTGGATCTCGGCCCAGGCGCGCTCCAGCCCCCGGGACAGATCCGCCGGTGAGAACGTCGCCGCGCCGGACGAGAACTCCCTCGCGTAGATCTCCTCGACGGGCGGGTCCGGATGGAGGAGAGTCGCGCCCGCGTCGAAGAAAACGGCGCGGATCGCCGCGAATTCCCGGTGGACGCTCGCACTTTCATTCATCGGGCACCGGCCGGACGCGGATCACGAAGAGAGCGAAGCCGAGCATCCCCGCGACGAACAGCCCCGCCCCTTCCTTCAGGCCCGGAGGGTGATACTCGAAGAGGACCCGGTGCGCTCCGGCGGCAAGACGCACGCCGCGAAACGCCCCGTCGGCAAGGAAGATGTCCGTTTCCTCCCCGTCCACCCGCGCGCGCCACCCCTTTTCCCACGCGTCGAAGAGCACGAGAACGCGCTCGGACGGGGCGGTCGCCGCGAGCTCGACACGCCCCGGCCGGCGGGAGAGCAGATGCACCTCTCCGGCCGGTTCGTCCGGCCGCGAAGGATCGAGCGCTCCCGTCTCCTCGACGATGGCGGCGCGGCGCGGATCAAACGAGGGGTCAACGACCGCCGCGAAGACGCGCTCGGGCGGCAGGGGAATCGCCCGGGAAACGAGGAGAGCACGCGGAAGCGCCGGCACCGGGCGAAGCACGAAGTCGGAAGGAAGCCTCTGCCCGGGAGAACGGGGGGGAGAAAGCACGACGAGACCCGCGTTCGCGAGAGCCGCGACACGCCCGTTCGGACTCGAGAGGAGAACCGCCGTCCTCGCGAGGGCCGGGCCCCCGCCGTCCACGGATTCCAGGCCGAATCGCATTCCGAGAGCGAAGATCAACGGGTCGTAGCGCCGCGCGGCGTCTACCTGCGAGGCGTCGGGGTACGCGGTCAGGACGATCTTCTCGGCGAGCGACCAGAAGCGGCGCGGGAACCCCGCTTCGTCCCGGCCGAGCCGGCTCCGCAGCTCTTTCACGATGTCCGGCTCGACGGAATCCAGAGCGCAAGTGGAGGTCGGAGCGGCGCGAAGCGCGTGCCAGGAGAGGTCTGCCGCGAGAAGGAGAACGGCGGCTCCACCCGCAAGGGCCGGACGGGAAAACCGAGGAAGGAGGCGCGACAGAACGAGCGCCGAACCGAGCGCGACGGCAAGCGACCACGAAACGAGGTATCTCGCCGGAACACGGAACCCGCGTATCAACGGCAACTCCGCGATGAGGCGATAGGGACCCGCCTCGCCGAAGGCGAAGACGAGACCGACGGCGCCGCCGAGGAGAAGCGCGGGGAAGAGGCCGCGGCGAAGGGCCGGGTCGCCGCGCAGGGCGAGCGCGATTCCAAGAACGAAGAGGACCCCCGCGGCCACGCCCGGATAGGCCGCGGCTTCGGGCCAGCGCGGCCCTCCATCGACGGGAAGAAAGACCATGTCGAGGCCGGACCGCAAGCCGATCGGACGGACGTCGCGCTCGGCGCGGGTGAGACCCGAGGCGCGCGACATCTCGGGGTAGAGGGCCGCGGAGGGCAGAAGCGCCGGCGCCCCCAGAGCCAGCGCGAGGAGCGCCGCGAGGGTGAGGTCGGCCGCGGCTCTTCCCCGGCGCGGCGCCTTCAGGAGAAACGCCGCCGTGGCCGCGCAGAGCAACGGCGCTGCCGCCAGCAACGCCTGCGGGCGGGAAGCGAGGATCGCGAGCGCCCCGGCCCCGGCCGCGAGGATCACTCCCGACCGCCTCCGGCCCCTCGCGATCCAGGCGATGCCGAGCAGAATCAGCGGAAGAAGAGCCGACACGGCGACGGCGTTTGGCCAGATCGCGCTCTGGAGCAGGCGCGCCGACAGCATCCACGCGACGCCCCCGAAGAGCGCCGAGACGCGGTCTGTCCGGAGCTCCTCCAGAAGCAGAAACGCCGCGAAGCCCGCCAGCCAGAAATGGAACAGAGAGAAGAGATCCGCCAGCCGATGCACGGGCGCTCCGGTCAGGAGCAGCGGGACCGTCAACGGGTAGAAGACAGGGACTTCCTGCGTGAAGAGAAGCGGATGGCCGCAGAACTCTCCGTCGATCCAGAATGGGCTCTCGCCGGCCCGGAGCGCCCGCTGCGTCACGTCCCAGACCGGCAGGTGCTCGTAACGCAGGTCCAGGTGGAAGAACGTGCGTTCTCCCGAAGCGACGGGCCAGAACGCGGCCAGAGCGAGGAGCGCGAGCAGGAATCCGGCGAGGAACCGGCCGGGAGCGTGAGGGGAAACGGTTTCAGGGTTCAAGTTTCAAGGCTCCTTGATATCAAACCTGAAACCTGAAACCTGAAACCCTCTCTTTTATGGCATCACCTGGCCGCCGTCGATCGTCACGGCCTGGCCGGTGATGGACCGGGCCTCGTCGGAGGCCAGGTAGGCCGCGAGGCCCGCGACTTCTTCCGGGTCGAGGACGCGCCCCAGCGGAGCCATCCTCGCCGCCCTTTGCCGCCCCTCCTCTTCTCCTCCTCCGGCCGCCCGGCCCAGGCCCCGGAATCCCTCCCGCGCCATATCGGTCTCGACCCAGCCGGGCACCAGGGCGTTGACCGTGATCTGCCGCGGCGCGAGCTCCAGAGCAAGCGTGCGCGTCAACCCGATGACGCCGTGCTTGGAAGCGGCATAGGCCGCGAAGCCCGGCACGCCGAAGCGCCCGAGAACGGAAGAGAGATTGAGGACGCGCCCCCCCGTCGGGACAAAAGGCGCCGCCTCCCGCGTGACGCGGAAGACCGCGGTCAGGTTCGTCGCGATGATCGCGTTCCAGCGCGAGTCGTCGGTGTCTTCGAGCGGTGTCGGTCCGCCGAGACCCGCGCCGTTGACCAGGATGTCGATGCGCTCCCACTTCGCCGCCGCCGCGGCGACGGCGTTGGAGACGGACAAGGCGAGCGTGACGTCGCAGCCGATGGCCATCGCCTCGCCCCCCTGCCGCGCGATGTCGGCGGCGATCTTCTCGGAGGCGATCTCGTTCCTCGAGGCGAGCGCCACTCGCGCCCCCTCGGCGGCGAAGCGGCGGGCGATTGCCTCGCCGATGCCCCGGGACGCGCCGGTCACGAACGCGACCTTGCCGGCGAGACGGCGGCACCCGCTCCACCAGGGGAGATTCCCGGCGGCCGGACCTCGAGGGCCCGAGCCCTCCCGGTTTCCGGCGCTCACGAGAGGGCGGCCGCTCCCCGGCCCGCGCCGAACCCGCGCGGCGGCGCGGGTCTCACCGTCTCGAGCTCCTCGCCCCCCATTCAGGGGGACATTCTATCGCCGCGTGCATCCGCGTCCCGACGCGTGTCGCGGCGCAGCAGCATCCACTCGAGCCCGCAGGAGGCGCAGAAACAGGAGCCGTCGTCGGCCGGTCTCCGGCACCCTTCGTTGGCGCATCGCGGCGCCTTCTCTTCTTCGTTCTTCATCGGCTTTTCCTCCGTTGTGGTTTCATCGTGGCGCCCGTCAGGTAGTGGAGCAGCTCTCTCTCGCAACGGTCGCGGTACTTCGCGAAGCTCCCTTCCGGGTCCTTTTCCGCGAGCCACTGCAGCATCAGGCCGTCGAAGATCGCGCGGAGCGTCGAAGCCGATTCCGCCGGATCGCGGGCCACGAAGACGCCGCGCCGGATCCCCTCCTCGACGATGCCGCGGTCCACTTCGCCGCAGCCCGCGTAAAAGCGCTCGTCGATGACGCGAAAGGCCTCGCGCCGTGCGGCGAGCCCGCAGAAGTCGATGTAGGCGCGAAAGAACGCCCGGTTCTTCGAAGGGGACGGGAAGATGAGCGCGACCAGGGCGCGGACTTTCTCGACCGGGCCCTCGACCGCGTCGACCGCCTCGCGCATGCGCAGGTGGATCGAGTCGATGAGCCAGGAGAAAAGCTCCTGGAAAAGGTCTTCCTTGGAAGAGAAGTAGTAGAGCGTCACGCCCTTGGAGACGCCGGCGCGCAGGGCGATGTCTTCCAGCGTGACGTGGGAGAAGCCCTTTTCCGCAACCTCCCGGAAGGCCGCCTTCAAGAGCAGCAGGCGCCGTTCGGCTTCGTGGTTCGCAGCGACCCGGGGCATGACGGTAAAACTATCTGACCGGTCGGTCAGATGTCAAGATGCGGACGGCGACCTCAGGTTCCAAGTTTCAGGAACCAGGAGCACCCCAGGGGGTCCGGGGGACCGCAAGGTCCCCCGCTGAAGATCCCACTCTTTGTCGCGGCGGACGTAGACTGGCCGCCGATGCGAGTGAATCTCCTGTATTTCGCGTCCTTTCGTGACGCCGCCGGCCTGTCGGAACAGGTCCGGGAGCTCCCCGAAGGAACCCGTGTCCGGCAACTCTGGGATTCAGTCGCCCGCGAGATCCCGCGGCTGGCCGCGTTCCCCGCCATGCCTCCCGCTGCCGTCAACCGCGAATACGTGGATGGCGAAACGATGCTGCGTGACGGCGATGAGGTCGCGTTCCTGCCCCCCGTCGCCGGCGGATGAGGAAAAATTGGAGGATTGAAGGATTGAAGGATTGAAGGATTGAAGGATTGAAAGATTGAAAGACTGGAGATGAAAAAGCGGGCCTAATCCATCAATCGTCAATCGACAAATCGTCATTCAAATGTATCTGATCTTCAGCCCCATTGACGTCGCGGCGCTCGTCAACGAAGCCCGTCCTTCGGACGGCGGGGTCTGCGTCTTTCTCGGCGTGGTGCGCAACGAGAACGAGGGCCGGCTGACGGTTTCGATCCAGTACGAGGCCTACGGCCCGATGGCCGAGTCCGAGATGGCGAGAATCGCCCGGCGGATCGAGGAGGAGTGGCCGGACACTCGCCTGCGCCTCCAGCACCGTGCGGGAAGGCTCGAGGTCGGCGAGGTCTCCGTGGCCGTCGTCGCGACCGCTCCGCATCGCCGCGAAGCCTTCGAGGCCTGTCGTGCCGCCATCGACCGAATCAAGACGTCCGTCCCGATCTGGAAAAAGGAGTTCCATCCCGACGGCTCGAGCGAGTGGGTGGACGCGCGAGCCGACACTCGCGCAGGAGGTAGGTGATAGGAGGTAGGTCTTAGGGAGAGCTCACGTCCCTACCACCTACTACCTACCACCTACCACATGCTGCTGTCAGAATGACAGCAGCATGTCTCTTGCCAAGGTCATCGTTCCCGACATCGAGGAGTTGATCCGCGAGAACCCGGCCCAGATACCGGCGGCCGTGGCCGACCTGCATCCGGCCGACATCGCGGAGCTCCTGGACGAGCTGTCCCAGGAAGAGCGGCTGATTCTGTTCGAAGCGCTGCCTCCCGAGCAGGGAGCGGCCGTGCTCTCGGAGCTCAAAGGCGAGACGCTCCGGCTCATCCTGCATCGCGCCTCGCCCGAGAAGCTCGGGCCGCAGCTCGACCGCGTGCCCGGCGACGAAGTCACGTTTCTGCTCGAGCGCCTGACGCAGCGGCAGCGCGAGGCGCTGCTCCAGAAGATGTCGCCCCGCGACGCCGCCGAGGCCGAGCGCCTGCTCCGCTACCCGCCGCGGACGGCGGGGCGCCTGATGACGGAGAAGTTCGCGACTATCCGTCCCGAGTGGACCGTGGCCGAGACCCTGGAGCACTTGAAGAAGGTGGACCCGGAGGTCGAGACGATCCAGAGCCTCTACGCCGTTGACGACAACGGACACCTCGTCGGGGCCGTCTCCCTTCGCAAGCTCTTCCCCGCGCCGCCCGGCAAGAAGATCTCCGAGCTGATGAACCGGAGCGTCCGGAGCGTGCACCCCGACACGCCGCAGGAGGAAGTCGCGCGTCTCGTGTCCAAGTACGACATTCACTCGATCCCGGTCGTGGACGACGAGAACCGCCCGCTCGGAATCGTGACGGTGGACGACGTCATCGACGTCCTGATCGAGGAACAGACGGAGGACATGCTGCACCTCGCCGGCATGTCGGCCGAGGCGGAAGTCTCCGAGGGGTACTTCGCGACCAGGCCGTGGCGCAACGTCCGCGCCCGGTTCTTCTGGCTGCTGCTGCTCTTCGCGACCGAGACGTTGACCGGCACGGTCCTCCGGCACTTCGAAGCGGAGCTCGCGAAGGTCGTCGCGCTCGCCTTCTTCATCCCGCTCCTGATCGGCACGGGAGGAAACTCCGGCTCCCAGACGGTCACGACGATCGTCCGGGGACTCGCCGTCGGAGAAATCCGCCTGCGCGACTTCTGGCGCGTTCTGTGGCGCGAAGCGGGGAGCGGCCTGACGCTCGGGATCCTGCTCGGCGTTGTGGGTTTCGGCCGCGCGCTCCTCTGGGGCTCGACCATGCCGCTCGCCATCACGGTCGGCATCTCGATCCTCGTCATCTGCACCTGGGCCAACGCCGTCGGCGCCACCATCCCGATGCTCGCGACCCTGTTCAAGATCGACCCCACGATCATGTCCGCGCCCCTGATCGCCACCCTGGTAGACGCGACGGGCCTCTTCATCTACTTCATGATCGCGAGGTC
>Ga0209009_1000417_pt1 | contig 15168 bp, 11 predicted proteins | sample BlaSpr_A8_OM3_M2_FD_187979 | JGI IMG/M metagenome (GOLD analysis project Ga0209009, IMG submission 187979) | Forest soil microbial communities from Thunder Bay, Ontario, Canada - Black Spruce, Ontario site 2_A8_OM3_M2 (SPAdes) (version 2) | ecosystem: Environmental > Terrestrial > Soil > Boreal... | reverse complement strand
AAATATCATGTACCTGCAGATCACCCTTGGAGAAGACCATGGAAGCGGACCTTTCTATCTTGCGAAAACCCGGACCTTTCTACTTTGCGTTGACACGAACGCTACCCCAGCTACCCCAGGTGAATGGCTGCTGCAGCCAAGGTTTGTAACAAGCGGAGTCAGTGCCTAATGACTGCCCTCTACGATTCGCCGTGCACCGCTTTAGAGCCCTTGAATTTTTCCACGCAAAGACAACCCCAAAATCGCAGTCCCCCATTTTGGAATTAGGCCCTCCAAGCACCACTCTCGAATATAGCCATAAACAGTTCACACAAATTAAGATTTACGTCGTGTGTTAGGCTGCAAATGGAACTATGTGGGGCGAAGAAAAATTCGGCGCAATGAGCGGTAAAGGAAGAATGGGCGCCATCCTTCGGCCCATTTCTCACCATCCAACTCATCATTTTGCTCGGAATAATCGCCTAATCCGGAGCCAGTTTACGAGTGGTCTAGACCACTTCTAAGCGGCACAAGCTCAAACAGAATTCGCCGTAACGCACTCAAAACAAAGCATCCGAAAATTTCTAACTGGGACCAGAACACCATTTAGGGTTTTGCCATTTCGCGTCAAATTCACACCGCAGCAGAGCGATCAGAGTAAAAAAGAATCTGCCTCGCGGGATGCCTCCGAACAGGGTAAAATCCCGCTGAACGCACAAAAGGAAAAAGGAGCCACTATGAGCGCCACTCCCACCACCGGGCCGTCCGCCGCTGCCATCGCGAACATAAAAGAGAAAGCGCGCCTGCTCAGTATTTATTCCATGATGTCCACCACTGCCGCCGGCTCGGGCCACCCTACCTCCTGCATGTCCGCCGCGGAACTCGCCGCTGGAGTTTTCTTCTACGCCATGAAGTTTGATCCCAAGAATGCAAACTCCAATGATGGCGACCGTTTCGTGCTCTCCAAGGGTCACGCCGCTCCGCTTCTATATTCCGCGCTCGCTGAAGCCGGAGTTTTTCCGGTATCGCGGGTGATGACTTTGCGTCAGTTCTCCAGCGAGCTCGAAGGCCATCCCACCCCGCACATCCACGGAGTGGACGCAGCCACCGGCTCCCTCGGCCAGGGCCTTTCGGTCGGCGCCGGACTCGCCATCGGCGCTCGCATGGACAAGAGTCCCACGCGCGTGTACGTCCTCACCGGCGACGGCGAACTCGCCGAAGGACAAATTTGGGAAGCCGCTGCCTTCGCTGCGCACTACAAGCTCGACAATCTCACCGTCATATGCGACATCAACGCCCTCGGCCAGAGCGACCCCACCATGTATCAGCACGACATGGAAGTTTACCGCAGGAAATTCGAGTCGGAAGGTTTTGCGACAGAAGTAATCGACGGCCACGACGTCGCCGCGGTCCTCGCTGCTCTTGACCGCGCAAAGGCCACCAAGGGCCGACCGCAGGCGATCATCGCCAGGACCATCAAAGGCCACGGCTTCAGCGAAGTTGCGGGAAAAATGGGCTGGCACGGCAAGCCGTTTTCGAAAGAGCAGCTCGCTGCCGCGATTAAGGAACTGGGAGGCACGCCGCCAGTAGTTCCTCCCGACCCGGGAAAATCTTACGAGCGCACCAATTTGCCCAAGCCGCCCGATTTCCCCGAGCCGCCCGCTCCCGAATACGCGCAGGACAAACCCATCGCCACCCGCGAAGCGTACGGCTTTGCGCTGAAGCGCCTGGGAAAAGTGAACCCCCACATAGTGGGCATCTCCGGCGACGTGAAAAACTCCACCTTCTCCGAAATTTTCCAGGACGCCTATCCCGATCATTTTTATCAAGGCTACATCGCGGAGCAAAACCTGGTCAGCGCCGCAGTCGGACTCGCCGCTCGCGGCAAGGTACCCTTCGCCGATACCTTTGCCTGCTTCCTCTCGCGCGCCTATGACAACGTGCGCATGGCCGCCATCAGCCGCGCCAATATTAATCTGTGCGGCTCGCACTGTGGCGTCTCCATCGGAGAAGACGGCCCGTCGCAGATGGCCCTCGAAGACATCGCCATGTTTCGTGCCGTTTGCGGCTCCGAAGTTTTTTATCCCAGTGACGCGATGTCCACCGAGCGCCTCACCGAGCACATGGCCCGTCGCGCTGGAATAAATTACCTGCGGACTTCGCGCCCCAAGATGCCCATTCTTTACTCCAAGGATGAAAAGTTCCCGGTCCCCGGATTTAAGATCCTGCGGCAAAGCGCGCAGGACAAAGCGACGGTAATCGGCGCGGGAGTGACGCTCCACGAAGCCCTGAAAGCCGCCGACCAGTTGAAATCGCAAGGAATCGCTATTCGAGTGATTGACCTCTACTGCGTCAAGCCGCTCGACGGCAAAGCCATCGCCGAGCAAATCAACGCGACCGGCGGCCGCCTGATTACCGCCGAAGATCACTGGCCCGAAGGTGGCCTGGGCGAAGCCGTCCTCACCGCGCTCGCGGGAGTGGGCGTCCCGCCGTCAAAATTCAAACTAATCGCCGTCACCCGCATGCCGCATTCCGGAAAGCCCGACGAGCTGATCGAAGCCTTCGGCATTTCCGCCAAGCACATAGTCGAAGCCGTCAAGGCCATTTCGTAAGCGGCGGACGCCTCACAATAAATCACGCTCGGCCCGCATGAATGTGGGCCGAGCGACAATAAAATTTCAGCGAAATTCAGAGAGGAAACTGAGTGGCGGACAAGCTAGTGGTGGTGGGAGTGCTTCCCGAAGTAGTCGTGCTAGAGCCCGGTGATCAAGTCGAATGGTTCTCCAACGCCGGGAACCTCAAAATCGAATTCGATCCGCAGCGCTGTCCCTTCTCCTCAAACGTCTTTCAAGCCCCGCCCGGCGTTCGCTTGCAAAGCGGCGCGATCCGCTCCGGCCTGAACCCCGGCGCGTACCGCTATAAGCTGTCGCTCAACGACGCAATCGTAGCGAACGGCGAGATCTTCCTCCGCCCAAAGGTGTAAAAGTGATTCGGAGCAGTGTTACGAGCGGAGAACGGCGACAGAAGCTCCGAAACTCCGGAGCTTGGTCGCCAGTTGGAATTCTGAGATTTACGGGAATTAGTCGCCGGCCGCAGCGAGCGATACCCGCTCCTGAGACACCGAGTCGGCCAACACGCGGCGTATCGGAGCCAGCATAGAGGCCGGCACCGACCGTTCGCGCTGCACGTTGACCTCGGCCACTTTGCGAGGGTATTCCTTGCGCCGATCCAGCCACAAACCAAATTCTTTTAGAAGATCTCCGGCGACACCCGGGTCGTCGGACCGCTCTACACCCCAAAACCGAAGCCGCTCTTCGTTCTTCTGCAATAATTGCAGCGCTTCTTCCAGCTTCTTCATCGCGGCGTTAAACGTTGACGCGAGGAAGTAGACCGGCAACGACCATTCACCGCGCCCAAAATACGCACGCACGCGGACGTTGTACTTGCCGTTCTGATTCTTTTCCATCGCGCAGAAATACTCGTTCCCTGATGATGTGCTCTTGGTATGCATCCTGGTCCCCAGTTTTTCCGCCATAGCTCCAAAGTCGAGTGTCTTCGACCCCTTGTGGCGGGTCTTTCCCAATGTGGGTTCGACCGCAAGCCTGCTAGCCTTGGAACGTTTTTCCGGCATCGGAGTGCTCCTTAAGATGAGCTCAGCAATTCGTGACCGGGGAGAAATTGGGAAGATTCTCGCCTTAGGTCAGAACCCCGCTGGCGACGGGGCAGGCTCTGCGGATACGCACCATTTTATAGAAGCTTCAGAAAGTAGGCAAGGAGCGTCCTTTAAATTGTTAAGCCATTTATTTACAGTAAGTTGCTGGTAAGTTCGGAGGGTCGGGTCGCAGAAAAATTGCAATGAAGTTTCCAAAATTACAAGACGGCCGAATTTAGCAACGCGGCTCGCGGCGTTGTCCGCGCCTTAGCTGGTGCGCGACAAGCGCTTCATCACGTCCGCGTTTATGACCAACTTGCCTTCTTTCTTGAGTCGATCCTCGAGCGCGGTGCGAAAAGCCTCGAAGGCAGCCGTCTGCTTCGCTTGCAGTAGCTGCTGCTTGATCTGGTCGGACTGCGTAGCGAGGTCCGCCGGGTTGGCCGGCTGGTGGCCGCCAACACGATAGACCAGCCAATTACCTGCGACCTGAGTGGGCGGGCTGACTTGGCCAACGGACATCCCGAATGAACCCTGCAGCAGCTTTGCGGAGCCGACATCCGGAACGGAGCCGTTTCGTGCAAAGGCTTCCGGAGTGACTGCAGTAAGACCTAGGGCTTTGGCGGCTTGGTCAAACGATTCTCCAGATTGCACGCGCTTGGCGAGCTCCTGAGCCTTGGTCCGAGCCAGCTCAACGGATTTTTCCTGCTGATAGTCCGCCAGAACTTTGTCGCGAACTTCCGCGAGGGTTCCCTGATGAGCGGGCTGTATGTCTTTCGGCGTCAAAATCACAAAGCCCTGAGGGACCTGAAGAGGCTGGCTCAGTTCACCGGGACGCAGTTGGAAGAGGATCTGGTGGAGTTCAGGAGAATTTCCGAGATCACCGATCGGGTCGGTGACAGATGCAGGCGGCGTGTCGCCAAGCTTCAAATTAAATTTTCGAGCCAGATCATCCAGAGACTGGCGATTGGATTGGCGAACAGCGCTGGCCATCTGCGTTGAAATATTGTTGGCCTGTTCGGCGGCCTTTTGATCCGTGAGGATGGGAACGATGGTGCTGCGAACTTCTTCGAAAGGTTTGGTGTGAGCAGTCTCGCGGTCCAACACTTTTATAATATGGAAGCCATACTGGGTTTTCACCAGATCCGACACGGACCCCTTCGGAACGCTGAAGGCGGCTTGTTCAAATTCAGGGACAGTTTGCTTTTCAACAATCCAGCCGAGGTCGCCACCCTTTACTTTGGTCGCGTCATCTTCTGAATACTTTTTGGCCAAATCTTCGAAGCTGGCTCCGCTCTTGGCTTTCTTCAGAACGTCTTCGGCTTTCTGGCGGATTTCGGCGATTTCGGCGTCGGTCTTGCCGATCGTTTTGAACAGAATGTGTTCGACGTGAGCGCGGTTTTCGACCTTATATTGGTCGATGTGTGAGTTGTAATACGCGCGAAGATCCTCATCGCTGACCTGCGTGGTGTCTCGCAACTTTGCCAAGTCCAGCAGCGCGTAGCGCGCGGACCGTTTTTCGGGAACCTGATAACGGCTGGAATTCTTGTTGTAATAGGCTGAAAGTTCCGCGTCCGTAGGCTGAATCGAAGCGGCCAGGTCGGTGGGCTTCACCAGCGCGTATTCGATCTGCACTTTTTCATTTCGCCGACGGAACTCATTCTCAATCTCGGCTGGGCTGACGCTAATGGAGGAGGTGACCAGCCGGCGGAACTTTTCCATCAGCATGTCATCGCGTAAAAACGATTCGAATTCGGGAACAGACATTCCCGTGCGATTCTGAACTTCCGCAACGTATCGATCCTTGGTCCAGGCCCCGCCTTCCCATGCCGCAGGCAGTAACTGCTTGATTCGATCCGATTCTTCCTGAGAAGTTACGCTGATGCCAAGCCTTTGAGCTTCGAGGTCGAGGGCGCGAGAGAAAATGATCTGATCGAGAACCTGTTTGGCGTACAAGCCCTTCAGCATTTCGGGAACGTTTTGTCCGTGCAGAACCATATTCAAGTGGCGCTGCACCTCGAATACGGAAATGTCCTGGCCACCAACGGAAGCCACCGTATCGGGGCTGTTGGTAGTCGATCCGCCAACCAGCCCAGGCACCAAGGTAATCACCATGCTGATGCTAATGAGGATCAACAGGACCCACATAGTGACCTTGACCCATCGATTCTTGTCGAGATCCCGCTGCTGAATGCTTTTCAACATAGACCTAGCCACTCCTGTAGCAATACTGAATCTAATGATTATAGTGGAGTTTCTCGCGAAGCCCAAGTCAGATTCAAGCGCGGAAAAAGAGGCAAAGGCGGGATTTCAGAGTTGTGAGCTAACCGCCGTATTTCCAGGGAGAATCGTCCACAACGAGAGGATCGACGTCTCCGCGATTCCCGGCTTCGACCACTTCAAGAATTGCGATGGCATGATCCCCGTAGTCTTCCGAGATTTTGACAAGTTTACACTCCAGATAAGCTTTCAAATTTTTCAGCACCGGCGCGAAGGTTTTTCCTTCGCAGAACGGCTCGCCATTTAAGAAGCCAGCGGATTCCTTGGTGGCTGAAAAAAACTTTTGTGCGATTTCTTGCTGCTCGCTTCCCACGATATGCAAAACCGAGGAACCGCTCGATAGCAAGCAATTGAGAACGCTTCCATCTTTTCGCAACGCGGCCATCAAGAGCGGAGGCTTGAACGAAACCTGAGAGACCCAGGTCACTGTAGCCGCTCCGTAACGATCACCATCTCTAGAAGTCAGCACGTAGATGCCGTTGGTAAGCAGGCGAAGGGTTTTTTGTTTCGCTTTGGCGTCCATATTTCCAGCTTCATCATACTCCGGGGGTAGATTGCCCAGCCCCGGCTGTGGGTTTGAGATTATCTTTAACTTGCAAGATCTAACATACATAGCTCAGGTCAATCGTTACCGCCGAACGCAGCCAATGATCATTCTATTCAGGAAGTACCTAGCGCGACGTCGACACCGAGCCACTCGAAGTGGAGGTTACTCTGTTTTAAGTACACCAAGTTCACCATGTTCACCTTCGCCGTCTTTCGCTCCATCCGAAACCGGTTCTTGCTGCGGTCCTGTCCGTGATTCGCTTGCCACTGGTGGATTTTCCGGGCTCGTGCACAGAACACAGCCGTCACGGTTCAATGAAAGGTCGAGCTCAACTGCGTAGCGACGAAGTAGTGTGTGGATCAGTTTGCGAGCGCGCAGGGAAAGTAGTAGAAACCATCCCTTTTTCGTCCTCTTGCGCTCGGTCAAGCCAAATGACGTCAAAATGTGACCGACTTGGTGGGCGTTCGTATGGAAAAGCTCTCTATTATGAGTGAGTATCTGGGTGACCGCCTGGGTCAACACGCTGATTGCACATGTGCCATAGTTAGGATAGTCGTGTATATACCAGTCAAGAGCCTGTAGAACGGCGGCTTGAATGGGAGACAACGGCTCGCGATTCAAATTTTGTTGGTCTCGGAACTGAAAGGCCAGGAATTCGCGAAGCTTCGGATGGTCGACCGGCAACGCCAGTGCTTCGTACAAGTCGCGGCTACGAGAATTTAGATATTCGTCGCCGGAAACTGGCGCAAGGCTCAGCCGGTTGAAATTCTCGAACCGATACTGCTGAAGCATTTGCCGTGTGGTGTCCGCCAATTCCTGAATGGTCGGATGCGACACTCGCAGCAAGTCCCTCCGCTCCGATTCTTGAAGAGGGATAATAATGCATCGGCTATTAAGCGCCGCATCGCTCGGCAGTTGTGTCCAGCACACCACCTTCGGGCAATAGGCGCTAAACGCCTTTTTTTTGCGAATCGCCACGGAGCCTTTGGTACTGCCCGCGCGCAGAAGATGGAAAAGAGCGCCACGGTCACCTGCTGTAGCGGTCTCGTCGATCAGGACGGTCGGTGTGACTCGATTGCACGCTTCGTAGAAAGATGCCGAGGTAATATCGCTCGTCAACAAGCTCCGACGGCAAAGTAGACTTAGAACTCGGAGCGCCGTGGTTTTCCCGGAGCGAGGCAACCCGACCAATGCGACATAAGGCGCGATTGGCAATTTCTCGAAGAGCCACGTGCTAATTACAAAGGTTGCCAGTAACCCAACATGTGAAAGCGGCATGTCTAAACTGTTCGCAAATGTCGCGCAAAGTGCCTTGAACAACCGGGCAGTGGAACCGTACGACTTTGCCCCACGCGAAAATCGGATATGCTTCAAAATCTCTGTACTGCGGGAAATAGGCAAGTAAATTTGGTCGTCTGACTCGAACTGGTCGGCATAGCGAATTTTATTGTCGCGGTAGATCGCCAGTTGGGTCTTTGCGGGATCGGTCGGATCCTCGATTGTATCTAGGAGCGTTCCCCAATACCGAGTAAATATCCCACGAGAGATTTTCCACGCGACCATGTGCGCCGGACGTCAGCGAGGTGATTCAAGACCTGGCTCTTCTCGAATTCGAAAGGATAGCTTCGGTCGAAGCGATACGTAGTCAGGTGGCTGTTAAGCTCCTCTGGTTCATCCAGCCATCGAACATAACTCTCCCACGGGAGTTCAAGGCCGAATCCGGCGATTGCGAAATGCGGCAGATTAATTGTAATAATTAGATTGAGAACGTATCCGGTTCCACCAAAAAAATTAAAAGCGCAGGTCTCGCTGCGAACCCCAGTTTGGTAGACGAGGAGTCCGCTGGATGACTTTTTCATTTGTCGTTCCGCCGTAGAGGAATTTCGTCCAAACCAGCGATCTTTTGTTGCGACTTCGTTGGCAGCGCGTTGGGCGACGAGCAAAGACTTCGACGTGTCGCCTCTCGTCCAGAAGCAATCTCGCAAAATCAGAGCCATAAAAGCAAAAAGCCACGACAGGAATTCGTCGCGGCTTGATAGTTTCGTAAGCCTCTTCGTACTGGAAACACAATAATGTTACTGCTCGCCCCGACCGGCGTCAAGTCCGCGAATCGAGTTGATCGCGTTGACAGGCCCCCGCGAGCCTGCAAGGAATCTGAGATCACCCAACAGACCTAATGCCGCTGGAGCAAGGAGTTCGGCGGCCTGAAGCATCCGTATCGCCTCAGCGCGGACCGCAATGCCTCTCACAGCTTGTCATTATTGCAACTCACAAATGAAACATCATGCTTGTCTCCGCCACGCGAGTGGCGTCCCATAGATCGCTCGAAACAAACATAAAGCCTGGTTCCAAACGCAACCGAACCGACACTTTGTTGTGTTTGGTCGCAATAAGGCGATGGCGCACCTTAGAGGGTTACCTCGTGCAGACCTATAGGAGGCAAGAGCGCAAGGGAAGAAAGCGGTTGAACTAAAAACTACAGCCACGGAGCTTCGAACTTCCCACAAGCGGACTTCTGGCCCGGAATAACTTCCGGTTAGCCTTTTACGCGGGACGAACTGGCAACATCGGAATCATAGTGTGGGGTGCTGGTGTGTGTGTTTGCCAGGTGCTTTTAAGTCCTAATCGATGGTCACTCACCTTTAGCCCGCATAGAGTAGGTATCCGCATATAGCGCGCATAGCTCGCTGTTCGGTGGATCGCGGACTCGCGTCGGACGCAAGGCAGGACTATTCGTATCTCAACGCGACCATGGGGTCGACGCGCATGGCGCGACGCGCGGGGATGTAACAAGCCGCGAGCGCGACGACACAAAGCAAAATTGCAACACTGGCAAACGTCAGCGGGTCCACGGCGCTCACGCCGAAGAGCATCGTCCTCATCAGGCGGGTCAACCCCGCTGCCGCAGCCAGGCCGACTCCTACGCCGATGAGCGCGAGCCGCGCGCCCTGCCCCAAAACGAGCCGCAGCACGTCGCTTCGCTGCGCGCCGAGGACCAGCCGGATTCCCATCTCGTGTGTGCGCTCGCTTACGACATACGAAATCACTCCGTAAATTCCAAGCCCCGCCAGAAGCAAGGCCGTCAGAGCGAACAGACCGACCATTTCCATCGAGAATCGCCTCTCGGAGCGAGACGCGGACACCACTTCAGTCAGCGTCTGAGCCCCGAATACAGGGAGTTCCGGGTTGACAGACTGCACCTGCTCCCGCAGCTCGACTGGAATCGCAGCTGTGTCTAGCCGCCCGCGCACAAATATTGTCAGATCTTTAGCCCCCCTCTGATACAAGCTCAGATACATTTGCGGAACGATCGAGTCTGCCAGCGATTCTGTACGAGCATCCGCGAGCACGCCGACCACAGTGGTCCAGGAAAAAGAAGAACGGTCCCCTGGGCTTGGTAGTTTGAGGCGCTTGCCAACCGGATTTTCATTTGGCCAGTACGTTCGCGCGAACGCCTCGTTGATCACCGCGACTTGAGGCGCGTTTTCGGCGTCGAACTCTCTCAATAAACGGCCGCGCAGCAACGTCATGCCTAGCAGGTGAAAATATTCTGGCGTAACGATTGAAGCGTAGACCAAAGGAGCCTGGTTGCTTGAAGTCTCGCGGCCTTCGAGGATCAACGGAAATGGATTTAGATCGTTTCGACTATGACCCAATGGAACAGCCGCTAGATCGCCAACGGCTACTTCTTCCACCCCGGGCAGCGCCCCGCTACGACGAAGTATTTCGCGCAAGAACGTTGCCTCTTGTGTGGCGGTTCCATAGATGTCGGTCTTCGGGTCGTTTGGCTCAGGCAGCCACATGCGAACGGCCATTACGCTCTGCGGTTTGAATCCCAGCCGCACATTTAACAAATCCCAGAAACTGCGGAGCAGAAGGCCCGCAGCAATCATCAGCACCAGAGATAAAGCAATTTCCGTTACTACTAGCACGCGGCGCGTGCGCGCTTGTTCTCCAGACCCCGTCGAGCCGCGCCCTTCCTGCTTGAGCATGTATGTCAGATCCGGCCGGCCGGCATGCAACGCGGGTGCCAGACCGAAAATGGCCCCGGCGACGAGAATCGTAACCAGAGCGAAAAGCAAAACGGTCCAGCTGATGGACACTTCGTTGAGCTGTGGCAGGCTGCCTGGCACGATTTGCAACAAAGATTCCTTCGCGCAGAAGAGAATCGCTAAACCGACTATTCCGCCGACCAGCGAAAGTAGCAAGCCCTCGGTTAGCAGCTGCGATATCAGCCGCTTCCGCGTGGCTCCGAGCGCCTGCCGAACGGCCATTTCGCGCCCTCTCGCACTGGCGCGAGCCAGCAGCAGATTCGCGACGTTCACGCAGCCAATCAGCAGGACCAATCCGACAGCTCCGAGCAGCAGAATCAACGACTGGCGAGCATTGCCGACGACGGTCTCCTTGAGCGGCATTAAGCGCACCGTCCATGCGCTCTGCGGCGGATAATCTTCCGGGAATTCTTTCTGCAAAGATGCGACCAACGCGTCTAACCGGCTCTGCGCCGCCGCAATCGTTAGTCCAGGTTTGATTCGCGCGATTGCTCCCGTCTGCCGCATGCTGCGCTGCGGGGGAGGGGCGGGCGCGGCGGCAAAACCCGCCGCGGCCCAAACTTCGATGTGTCTTTGGTCTGTTGTTCGCCCCGGATCGTGATAACCGGCCGGCATGACGCCGATCACGCGAAACAAGTCGTTGTCGAGCCGCACGCTTTTGCCCAGAATATGCGGGTCGCTCGCGAAGGCTCGCTTCCACAGTCCGTCGCTGATGACGACTTCCAGAGTAAATCCGGGCGTCTGATCCTCCGGATTGAACGTGCCGCCCAACTGTGGTTTGACGCCAAGCAGCGAAAAATAATTCGGCGCGACGGGCGAGATGCGAGCTCTCGTAGGCTGAGCGGCGCCCGTAAGATTCACGGACCCGAAAAATGTTAGCGAAACATATTCGAAAATGCCGGAACGCTGAAGATCGTGCCACTCCGGCACCGACATTCCTACGTCCTGCGCGCCCACGCCGGGAAGGTCATCTTCTACCCGCACGAGCTGTTCCGGCTGTGGGTATGGCAGGGGGTGCAACAGCGTGGCATCTACGACGCTGAAAATCGCGGTTGTCGCTCCAATACTTAAGGCGATCGTCAAGACAGCGATGGCGGTGAAACCGGTTGATTTGCGCAGCATGCGGAGGCCAAATTTGAGGTCTTGCCAGAGAGTGAGCACGCGAAGCCTCCAGTCCTTGTGAGGGACAGTAGCAGGAAGAGTTCCAACGGTAACTTCGTTTAATCTCCTCATAGCCAGGTACTTAGGTGAAGGCCACAGTTAGAGAGAGTTCGTTTGCGTACACGACTGTCGCGTAATCGGACATCGTCTTAGTGAAGCAGTCCCATCAGCCAGCGTGGGCACGGGAGGAAAAACGGGAGTTGCGCAAAAGGAAGCTAAGGTTCCGCGAGAGTCGTCGGAAATTATCCAGACGGGGTTCGAGGAAATTGAAGTGCCAACGGCACTCGTTATCGCCCTCGTTTCCTCGAAGTGGACTTCTGGACTGGGATAACTTCCAGTTAGGCCGTCGTCCGACCACTGGGAATCCATCGCGTTCCACTAGCCGACTTACCGGGAGCAAGATGTTCAGGCACTCTTTCGCCCGCAGCGGCGCGGCCTGTAAGGCTATAGATAAAAACCTCGACCATGAAAATGGCCAATTACTTATTTCAGGCCAGTGACGACATAGAGCTCCGAAAGCGATCGCGAGTAGGCGTAGGCAATGTGCTGACCATCGGGCGAAACCCGCACCGAATTGGCGAGATCAAGACCAACGGGATCTTCAGGCATGATTTCTTTGATCATTTTTCTCTGATCGCTCATAAAATCAATTTCGTAGATCTTCAACGGATAGGTGTCCGAGCGGAACACAAACACGCTGCGGTTGTCGGCTCCCCAGCCTGCGAACCCTTCCTCCGCCTGGAGTCCTTGGACTGGCCTAGCGGCAGAACCGTCCAGCGGGTAGAGCCAGCAGTTTCCCTCTGCATCACGCGTCCAGACGTACTTCCCATCCAATGAAATAAATTGCGCCTCGTAGTAGCCGGGTGCCGCAATCTCCGGCGTGACTGCGCGCGGCGCTCCACCTTCCATATCTTGCACGAAAAATCGCCAGCCATGGCCGTCACTCCCTGCAAAGGCAGCCTGCTTTCCATCGGGGGTCCATCCGGGCGCCACATACTGCTTCAAATTCCCGTTTGACAGGAATCGGGCTTCCCCGGCGCCGATGGGCAACACCACGAGTCGTGCGGGATTGTCTGCAGTTATAGCCAGGACATGTTGGCCGTCCGGAGAGATTGCCCCTGAAAATCCCTCTCCAAGCCGAACGGCGGGAGAGCCATCGGTCCTTCTCAGGTAGAGGAGATAAGCGCTGCCGCCTGCCGCTCCAACTTCGGAGAAAATCACGGTATTGCCGTCCCCCGACAGATCGCACAGCACTGGATTATCGAGCCAGGAGAGATCAAGCGGCTTGGCATTCTTCGGTCCAACAAATGGGAGTTCGCCCCTCCATTCTTCCTTGGACAGCAAAACTCGGCCGTCTCGCGCCACGTCATGCAGACGAGTAAATCCGGGCAAACGCAACAGCATCCTTTGTTTGCCGGAAGGATCCAGAGCACGGATCTGATCGGCCCAACCTTCATTTCCTTCACTGGCAGAAAACCACACTTCTTTTCCGTTGGGAGACCACGCCACTCCTTGCAGGCTGTTCCAGGGCCCCGCGCTCGTAGCTCGACGCATCGAAAACAAGTACGGAGCCCGCATCATTTCCCAGCGCTGGGTGATCCGCTACCACTACATATTTTCCGTCGGGCGACAGCCGCAGGGCGGAAATATATCCCGTTGTATCGTAGATAACCTTTCCCACCGGAAATTCCGCCAAAAAGTGTCCGCCACGGTGCCGGACGATGGCTAACTCTCTTCCGTCGGGCATCCAATCGGCAGCGACCACGTGTTCGGTCACTTCCCGGGGCGCCCCACCCGAAAATGGCATGCGTGCGAACGTGCCCTGGCAGCTGTCATTGTTCACTAGGTAACATCCAATCGTTATGGCCAACTCCCCTGTGGAGCTCACACCCAGCAGGCCGATGTTGTTCGGCCCTAGAGGCTGCGATTCCGGGCTTCCACCGCGTGTCGTATACAGTCGTGAAAAAAGACCGTCGAGGCTGGCCCCGTAAACAATGGTCTGCCCGTCCGGCGCAAAGCGTGCGCTTCGGACTGTGCCTCGCCGGAACGTGAGTTGCTGGAACTGTGGCTGTGCAGTGCTCGTTCGCGAAGCGTGATATTGCCCCGCAAAATAAGCACCGCAAATCCCAAGCAAGGCCGCCGCGGGAAGAAACATGCGCACCAACAACCCTTTCCGGCGCAACGGCAGCGCTGGAAGCACCGGAGCGGAAGAAATTGTGCCGCTAGCCGAGATCGCTTGAAGCGCGAACCCGAGGTCGCGGACGGACTGAAAGCGGTCCGTTGGTTCCTTTTCGAGGCATCGCCGCACGACGCGATCCAGGCCTGGGGAGACCCCACTGGTGGATGGGGCGAGCTCGGGAACTTCCTCGCGCAACAACGCGCTCATAGTATCGGCAGCCGTGTCGCGCAGAAACACGTTCTTCCCGGAAATCATCTCGTAGAGAATCACGCCAAAGGAGAAAATGTCCGACCGGGTGTCCAGAGGCAGTCCGCGCACTTGCTCTGGCGACATGTATCCGACCGTACCTATCACAACGCCTGGAGCCGAACACTGCGTAAGCGTAGGCACGCTAGGATCTGCGCTGGTTTCTCGAGGCGACATCAGTTTGGCTAGACCGAAATCAAGGATTTTCGCGCGTCCTTCTTTGGTCAGAAAGATGTTTTCCGGCTTCAGATCGCGATGAACGATTCCTTTTTCATGGGCAGCGGCAAGCCCCTCGATAATTTGCGAAGCGTAGTCCAGCGACTTGCGAAGGGACAGCGGCTCGCGGCGAATTCGTTCGCGGAGGCTTTCCCCTTCGAGAAACTCGCTCACGATGAAGGGCGCGCCACCATGTTCACCCACAAAATGGATGGCCAGAATGTTGGGATGGTTAAGCGAGGCGGCGGATTGAGCTTCCTGGCGGAAACGGCGAAGGCGATCAGCATCCTGCCAGGTGCCCGCGCGGAGGATTTTTACGGCGACGTCGCGTCCGAGAGCACTGTCGCGGGCGCGGTACACCTCGCCCATCCCGCCCGCGCCGAGTAGTCCCACAATTTCATACGGTCCGAGCTTTGAGCCGGGAGCCAGCGTCATAAGTGCACGGATTATAGCCTTAGAATCACCTGGCAAGGTACCCAAGGCCGCTTAAGTCCCGGTAAACGCGCTGGTGTTGACCATTCCGATCAACTCCCGGTTTGTCCGCAAACGGGAAACGGGGTTCGCGGAAGCGCCGCACAAGCTTCCTCGAAGCGGACTTCGGGACAGCGAGGAGAGTCTGAATACACCGAACCGAACCCAGGATCCTGGATAGCTCTACACTAGCCGACTTATCGTTATTAATTCGAGTGCCAAACTGTTGATCGTCGCGCAACGATTGGGGATCGTCTTGGTTTCAGGGTGCGCCGATTGTCTGACCTCGCATTTGTGTTCCGTTCGTGCCACGCTCAATCTTTTTTGGCGATTTTCGACCTCTACAGAATTACAGCTGCTTCCTCAAAATTCAGCCGAGGATTGCGTG
>Ga0209009_1000416_pt1 | contig 15177 bp, 18 predicted proteins | sample BlaSpr_A8_OM3_M2_FD_187979 | JGI IMG/M metagenome (GOLD analysis project Ga0209009, IMG submission 187979) | Forest soil microbial communities from Thunder Bay, Ontario, Canada - Black Spruce, Ontario site 2_A8_OM3_M2 (SPAdes) (version 2) | ecosystem: Environmental > Terrestrial > Soil > Boreal... | reverse complement strand
CGCCGGCGACGAACCTCCACACGCGGCGATGACGAGAGCCAGTGTCGCGCTGGCCCAAATTAGGTGCTGACGCACGATTGTTACCTCCAGGCGGTCAGCCTTTCCCGAACGCGCTGCTGAAAGCCGACCGCCAGGAGCTTCCGTGCCGTTGCGCGCGGACGGGTTTGCTTGCGGGCGTTCAGGTCTCCTGGCTCGCGGATCGCCGCCTCAGCCCGCCTTCCCGAGTCGATTGACTCAGTGGCGTCGTTTTGGCGGAGGCTCCCCGCTCACAGTTGCGCGACAGCTCCGGATTCGCACCGGATTCCCTTGGTGCCCTGATCGGAATCTTAGCCGTTCATGCCTTACTGATCGGCCCTGGTCAGCCGGAGATAGCCGGCCTCGCGCGTGACGGGCATCGCGAAGTTGAAACGGTCTGGCTGGAGAGCAAGCTCGAGGTCCGTCGGCGGAAAGCCAGGCCACGTGCCGCCGACCAGGTGCGAGTATCGCTCGCTCTTTTTCAGGGGGCGCAGCAATTGATCGACGTCTGGCGTCGTGCCACGGAGGATCGCTTCCATGTACATCGCGCACGCGTGGTCCTCGGGGTAATCGGCAGACGCCACGAGGGTAAGCGCCGTCGGGCGCCTTAACAGGCAGGCTTGTACGGTCGCGCGAGCCACCACCAGACTGGCCGCGAAGATGTCTACTCCTGCGCGGACCGCCGCGGCGACTGGCGTTCCTGCGCTTGATCTCTGGACCAGGATGCAGCCGCTCAGCTCGGCCGCAACGATCTGCGTCGGGGAGTTGCTGATCGCGATGCCTTTCACGGGGAGCCCGTCCTCCTCGGCGCAGATGACCGTGTCCGGAGTGGCCGCGGCCAGGGCACGAGCCTCGTCCGTCGTCGTGACGAGGCGGCAATCCCGCGCGCCGCCGGCGAGCGCGTAAGCGCTGACGGTGAAAGACCTGAGGACGTCGATGACGACCGCGATGCCGCGTGCCTGGCGGGCGCCTTCGATGCCGGTCGCATGCAAGATCTCCACGGAGAAGATCGTGACGCATGATTGATTGGTGTCGGAGCCGCCTCGGGAGGAGCATCGTCCTTTTGGCTTCGAGCAGATCGCGGACTGCGGGTCGATGCGCGTCGTCGGTCTGCGGCTCGAAGCGGGGCAGAATGTGCCGGAGCACCGCAACGCGATCCCGGTCGCGCTCATCGTGACCGAGGGAAGGCTGCACTTCGATGACGGCACCAGGTCGGGCGATGTCGGAGCCGGCGAGATGCTTCTGATCAATCCAGGCGAGCGGCACCTCTATCGCGCCGACGTCGACACGTCCGCCTACCTGGTCTTCGCGGGACTCCCAGGGGTTCGCAGCCGCCCGTGGACCTTGCGGCGCAAGGGCTGAGGCGGCGCTAAGGCGGCGAGTTCCAGAGATTGATCAGGCGGTGACCGTCATCCCTCAACACGCAAACCGTGGCCACATCGAGCATGAGGGCGGAGGCGACACGGAGGTCTGAGCGGATCCAGGCGGCCCCGACCGCCCGGAGGATGTGTCCATGTGCAAAGGCGATCACTCGGCCTCCTGATTTACCTACCAGGGCGATGAACTGCTGGGCTCGCGCATAGATCTGCGCGGGGTTTTCGCCGCCTGGCGAGCCGTCCGAGTACACCTCCCAGCTCGGGTTCTCCTCGTGGATCTGCCCGGAGGTCAAACCTTCGTAGTCCCCATAGTCGACCTCCTTCAGGAGATCGGTGATCTGAGGGCTCGAGAAGCCCGCGAGCTCGGCAGTCCGCCGGGCACGCTGCATGGGGCTCGAGTAAACCATGTCGAAATGGATCGATGCGAGCCGCGGGCGCAGCGCCGCCGCCTTGGCCTCTCCGTCAACAGTGAGCGGCAGGTCTGTGTTGCCGGTGTGGCGCCCTGCCTTGCTCCACTCGGTCTCGCCGTGACGGGCGAGGTAAAGCTCCAGGCTCAGGCGGGTTTGCCCATCATCTCGGGACGACCAGAGCGAAGAGAGCGACTGGCGCTCTCGATCACCGCGCCGGCTCTGACGCGCTGGCCCGGCCGAACGCAGACGAGGCCAACCGCGGCTTGCGCACCCTGCTGCTTGAGCGCCTCGTTGACAGCCGAGAGCACGCGATTCGCAGCATGGGCGGTCCCTGCGACATCGGTGTCGGGAAGGATGGCGAGCAGCTGCGGCGGTGTTCGGCCCAGGACGCCTGGTGTATCGACATCGCGCACGGTGCCGGCGAGAGCGGCCGCCATCAGCTTGAGAGCCTCATCGGCCGAGCCGGTGCCGTTGGCCTCGATCAGAAGGACGCCCAGGTTGCGTTGGTAGCGGTGAGCGCGCGCAAGCTCGTCCTCGAGCACCGGGCGCACGAAGCGATCGTTGAAAAGTCCCGTGGTGCGATCGACGATGTGAAGCGGCTCCGCCTGCGGGTCGTCGGTCTTGACACCGCACGACGGACAGAACACAGCGCCGTGGGGCAGGGGCGATCCGCACGCCTGGCACGTCTGCCCCTCCGGCCGGCGGCGGAGGAAGTCGCCAATCGGCATTCGGTAAAGCCTATCAGTCACGTGAATTGGCGCCCCGCGCGCCGCCCGCGCGACACAACAAGGTGGTCGGGTTTCTTAACAGCCGGGGTTGACCTCATTTCGATTGCAAACTACTTTTGCGGCAGGAGTGCCGGTTGGGGGCAATCAGTAGGTCCCAACCTTAACGCCGCTCGCGCGCAGGGACCGGAATTAAGGGAGGGCCCGAGGAAGATATGCGAGTTTCGGTCAGCCCACCGCGGCCGCGACGGTTGACAGCCAACCCTCGGCCCAATCGGACACCGCAGCCAATACAGGCTCGAGCGCTCGACCCCGCGACGTCAATCGATAGCTCACTCGCACAGGCGGACCCGGGTCGACGAGCCGCTCCACGATGGCTTCAGTCTCCAGCTCGCGAAGCCGTTCAGTCAGAACACGGTCGCTGATTCCAGGGATTCCGGCGAGTAGCTGGTTGAAACGAGCGGGTCCAGGAAGGAGCGCTTTGACGACTGCCCCGGTCCAGCGCTTGCCTATCAGCTCAATAGCGCGTTGAAAGGCTGCGCTGTAGTCGAGACCCCCTCCGACCATGGGGAGTGATTCTATGCGCTATCGGACATCTCCGAAAGCACGCGCCACCGGTTTTCCACAAGAAATTTTTCGATGTCTAATTTTTCGGTCTGGGATAGTGGTCTCCGGTGGACGTAACAGGCAGAGTCATCGTCGTCACTGGAGGCGCCAAAGGCATCGGGCGAGCCCTGGCCAAGCGGTTTGCAACCGCTGGAGCCGAGGCCGTAGTCGTCGCTGACCTCGACATAGAAGGGGCTTCCGGGGTCGCCCGTGAGATCGATGGCACCGCAGTGCGATGCGACGTGTCCCGTGAGTCGGACGTGAAGGACCTTGTCGACCGAGTGGAGGCGGAGCACGGCCGGATCGACATCTTCTGCTCCAACGCCGGAATTGCTGTCGGCGGCGGACCCGAGACGCCTGACGATCAATGGCAGCGCATCTGGGACGTAAACCTGATGAGCCATGTCTTCGTTGCGCGCCACGCGCTGCCGGGAATGCTGAGTCGGGGAGAGGGGTATCTCCTCGGCACCGTCTCCGCCGCCGGGTTGCTCAACCACGTCTTCGCGGCACCCTACGGCGTCACCAAGGCTGCCGCGCTCTCGCTCTTCGAGTGGCTCTCGATCGCGCATGGCACGCAGGGCATCCGGGTTTCGTGCCTGTGCCCTCAAGGGGTCAAGACCGACATGCTGGCTGCCGAACGGAAACTCGGTCTCAACTTTCTGACCGAGAGCGCCCTCGAACCCGAGGCCGTCGCCGAGGTCGTTCTGCAGGGAGTCCGCGACGAAAGGTTTCTGATCCTTCCGCACCCTGAGGTGGCTGAATACTTTCGTCGCAAAGCGGAAGACTATGACCGCTGGCTGAAGGGAATGCGCCGCCTCCGCGCCAGCATCTCTCCGACCCGCAACTGAAGATGCGATGGCTCGCGCTGGTTGCGGGCGCCAGCCTGATCGCCCTGGCGTTCGGGGCCGCTACCCGTGTCACCGACACTCGCGAGGGGCTCATCGCGGAGGTGATCACCCTGATGGCGGGCCTCCTCGGGGTGAGCCTTCTTCTCTATGGCCTGCTGGCCGGGGCAGTGCGGCCGGCGCCCAGGCCTTCGACATCCTTGGCGGCGCCGGTTCGACTGCCGTCGGGAAGAGAATTCACGATCGGCGCTGCCGGCCTCGGGTTGGCGGTGCTCCTCGTCGGCGGGCTGGCGATCACCGCGGGTTGGGAATTGGCCGCTCTCGGGTCCGTGATGCTCCTGCCGATGATCGCGGGTAGCGTTTTTCTCTGCGGTCGATACCTTCTCGCACGCAAGGTCCCCCCTCTGATCAGTGGCCTCCGACGCTGAGGGCCAGGATCTCTCCGACCAGGTAGAGGGACCCACAGACCAGCACGTTGCCTGCCGGTCCCGCCATCTCACGGGCACGCTCCAGCGCTGCGACTGCGGGCAGGCTAGCGTAGCCGTGGGGGCCGTATATCTTCGCCAGCACGTCGGCGGAGACAGCATGGCCGGCAGCGCTTGCCGGTTCGGTGAAAACCACGTCGTCCGGGTTCAAGGTCCGCAGCGCTGCAAGGAGCTGGGCCGGATCGCGCTCGCTCAACATGGCGAAGACCGCTACCAGTCGCCCAGTCCCGATCAACCGCCGAAGGGTGGCCCCTGCCTTCATCATCGCGGCGGGATTGTGGCCGCCATCGAGGATGACGCGAGGTTCGTTCGCGATCACCTGGAGGCGTCCCGGCCAGAGCGTCGAGGCGAGTCCATCGCGCACTTCTTGGTCAGCTACGTTGTCGAGCAAGTGCGCCGACGCGACCGCGAGGGCGGCGTTGATGGGTTGATAGTCGCCGACCAACGGAAGCAGTAGTTCGCTGTGCTCGAAGCCAGGTCCAGTCACGGTCATGACGTGGCCGTCCCACCCACGCGAGCTCGACTCGACGTGAATGTCTCGGCCAAGTACCCATACCTGGGCGCCCGCGGCGCGCGCATGTTCCTCGACGATCGAAAGCGCTGAGCCTTCGGCGCCGGTGACGACACGATTGTGCGGCTTGATGATGGCCGCCTTTTCTTGGGCGATCTGCTCGATGGTGTTGCCTAGATATTTCTGATGGTCGAGGTCGACATTGGTGATCACCGCCACTCCAAGATCGAGCGCGTTGGTCGCATCAAGCCTTCCTCCGAGCCCAACCTCGCAGACCAGGCGGTCGATCCGCGGGGCAAGGTAAGCGAGGGACATGGCAGTCAACATTTCGAATTCCGTCGCCTGGCCCATATCTACCGCTATCGCGTCAAGCGTTGGAATCAGGGCCTCCAGCGTCTTGACGAATTCCGCTTCGGTGATCGGACGTCCGTTGAGCTCGATGCGCTCCGTGTATGAGATCAGATGAGGTTTCGGCATGAACCCGACGTTGCGTCCTGCCGCCCGAAGGATCGCGGCCGTGCACACACCGGTCGAACCTTTCCCATTGGTTCCCGCAATCAGCACACCGTTGAGGCCGCGGTCGGGTGCGCCCATCCGATCGAGGATCGCCCTGGTCCTTTCGGTACCGAGCTTCATGCCGAAGCGCCCCTGCTTCGAGATGTAGGCCAACGCCTCGTCGTAAGTCAAAGAGTCAGCCGGCTTACGGTCGCCGGCGCACCTCGGCCTGGAACGTGTTCTTGATCAGCATGGCGCGGGTCATCGGCCCGACTCCCCCCGGGTTTGGAGTCAACCACCCTGCCACCTCATCCATACCTTGGCCGAAGTCTCCAACCTGGCGCCCATCCGCCCAGTTGGTGCTCACGTCGACGACCGTGGCACCCGACTTGACCATGTCCCTGGTGATCAGGTTTGGCCTTCCGGCGGCCGAGACCAGGATGTCCGCCTTCCTCGTGTGACTCGCCAGGTCCTTAGTCCTGCTGTGACAGACCGTGACAGTCGCATTTCGCCGCAGGAGTAGAAGAGCGGTGGGTTTGCCGACGAGGTTGCTCCTGCCGACCACGACTGCGTTTGCACCCTCGATCTGAATGCCAGCGCGGTCAAGGAGCTCGATGATGCCCGCGGGCGTACACGGCTCGACGCCGCCCGGGAATCCGAGTGCGACCAGCCCTGCGTTCATCGGGTGGAAGCCGTCGACATCTTTCACCGGGTCAATGGCCAGCACGACGCGGGTCATGTCGATCTGTCGAGGTGCAGGCTGCTGGACGAGAATCGCGCTCACGCTTTCGTCAGCGTTCAAACCATCGACCAGCTGCAAAAGCTCCTCGGTCGTGGTGGCGGCCGGCAGGCGATGGTCCTCAGAATCGATGCCGGCCTGTCTCGCGTTTTTCTGCTTCAGCGCCACGTACTGCGCCGAAGCCGGATCGTCCCCCACGAGCACCGTCGCGAGCTTGGGCCGCGAGCCGCCTGCGGCAATCCGCGCGGCGACCGCCTGAGAGACCTCGTCGAAGATCTGTTTGGCGACTGCCTTGCCATCGAGCACGCGAGCGGTCACCGGCTAATTGTCGCGGCCCAGGCCAAGCTCCTTGCGCGCCGCCTCGGCAACAACACGCATGACCTCGCCAATGTCCATGCCCGTCTGGCGAGAGATGCGCCGGCAGTCCTCGAACTCGGGTGACGCGTCGACCGGCTTGCCCCCGAGCTCCTTGACTTTCACTCGGGCTGCGCCGAGCTTGGTCTGGATCTCGACCACCCTCCGGTGGGCCGTGACCCGGTGGGCTCCGGTCATCCTGACGCCGAGCGTGGTGGAGTGGCGGAGGAGGTGGTCCGCCAGTTGTGCAGCGAGCTCCGGCGGCGACAGGACAGAAACAATGTGACCAGGCCGCCCCTTCTTCATCAGCGTCGGGGTCACGGTCACATCCAACGCCCCTGCGTCCATGAGGTCTTCGCAAAGCGGCGCGATGAGGTTCGGCGCCATGTCGTCGAGGTTGGTTTCAATAAGAGTCACGCCGGTGCTGGTCTCGACCCGCTCGCCAAGCCACACCGCAAGCGCGTTTCCAGGAGTCTCGCGGGTGCCGATTCCGTAACCCACCGAACGCAGCGCCATCGCAGGACGCTCGAACTTCGCGCCGACGGCGAGTATGGCCGCGCCGGTGGGAGTTACGAGCTCGCGGCCTTCATTGGTCGCCTCGAAAATTGCACCGCTGCCTTCCAGGACCCGGATGCTGGCGGGGGCGGGAAGCGGCATGCGATCGGTGCGACCGCGTGGTGCCGGCAGTGGCGACGAGTAGACCTGCTCAACCTCCAGGGCGTGAAGCAGCCAGAAGGCGCCCATCAGGTCGACAAGAGTGTCGGCGCCTCCGAGCTCGTGCAGGTGCAGCTCATCCTCCGGCTGCCCGTGCAGGCGGGATTCGGCACGCGCGAGGCGGTTGATGGCATCGATGACCGGCGTCTTGACGCGATCCGGCGCATCCGCCTCTTCGACCACGGCGCGCAGGTCCGGCACGGTTCGCTCGACCCGATCGACCGTCTGGACGAGGACGCGAGTGCCGCCAACATGGCCGCGAGTCTCGTGACGCACCTCGATGCTGACCTCATCGCCGAGCCTGAGGGCTTCGACCGTCGCGTCGAGCAGAGCACGATCGGCGCCGGAGTCGATCAGCGCGCCGAGGGTCATGTCGCCAGAGATGCCGGCAAAGCAATCGAAATACGCGATCGTCATGCGCGCGTCCTATTAATGCGGACGGCCGCTGCGGCGATGGGCTGCATGCTTTCGGGCCGCTTGGCGATCCTTACAGACACTCCAGCAACCCTCGCCCGCTGCAGCACCCGGTCGGCGATCCGGGCGGCCAAAGTCTCCATCAGCTTTTGCGATTCGCCTTCGATGACCTCCTTGGCGATCGCACGAAGTTGTCGGTAGTCGACGGTGTCCTCGACGCGGTCGGTCTTTCCTGGTTCGCTCAGGTCGCAATCAACTTCGATGTCCACCTTGAACTCCTGCGGCCGCTCGCGCTCCTCGGGCCTCACGCCGTGCCGGCCCTGGAAGGACATGCCCTCGAGAAGAATGCGGTCCATGTGGCAATTGTGGCCTGATGAGGTGGGTCGATTCGCACGTCCGCAATAAACTGGCCCTGTGATCAACACGAAGGTCGAGATTCGGCCGGCAACAGTCGACGACCTCTCCGCACTGAACGGCATCTACAACCAGTACGTCGCCGAAACGCACTACACGTTCGACGTCGAGCCCATGACCCCGGACGCGCGTAGAGACTGGTTCACGCACTACGACACCTCGGGGCGGTACCGCGTCGTGGTCGCGGTTTCTGAGGGTGTAGTCGTCGGATATGCGAGCAGTAGCCGCTTCCGCACGAAGCCGGCCTACGAGACGTCCGTTGAGACCAGTGTCTATCTGGCCCCAGAGTCAGTGGGCCGGGGCGCAGGGTCGCGGCTTTACGAGGGCTTGTTCAAGGCCCTCGAGGGCGAGGACGTACACCGGGCCTACGCCGGCATCGCGCTTCCGAATCCGGCCTCGATCGGGCTCCATGAGCGGTTCGGCTTCAAGCGCGTGGCCCACTTCACCGAGCAGGGCCGCAAATTCGGGCGGTACTGGGACGTAGCCTGGTACGAAAAGTCGATCGGCGCCGAACTGGCTGATCAGACTGCGGAATAGGCACAGTTCGGGCGCGAATGGGTCGGCAGACTCGAGCGCGAGATCACTAAAGGCAGGTTGGAGTGGAAGGCTGGAATTGATTCCGGGCATGAAGTGTTGAGGAGAAGGCATGGCTCAAGCGCGCACTAACCCCTGGCTCGTGCTGGTTGTGTTGACCACGGGATTTTTCATGATCCTGCTGGACACCACCATCGTGAACGTGGCGATCCCGGCGATGAGCGCCGGGCTCAACACGACGCTCGATCAGATCCTCTGGGTCCTCAACGCCTACATCCTCGTCTACGCCGTTCTGCTCATCACGGCCGGCAGGCTCGGCGATCTCTATGGGCAGCGAACCTTGTTCGCAATCGGGCTCTTCGTCTTCACCCTGGCGTCGGCGCTCTGTGGCTTTTCCCAGAACGTGAGCGAACTCATAGCGGCCCGCATTCTCCAGGGCGTCGGCGGTGCACTGCTGACACCCCAGACACTTGCCATCCTGACGTCGCTGTTTCCGCCCGAGCGCCGTGGCGCGGCATTCGGGGTTTGGGGCGGTGTCGCCGGGCTTGCCACGGTGGCCGGCCCCACCGTCGGGGGCGCGATCATCACCTACATCGACTGGCGCTGGATCTTCTTCATCAACGTTCCAATCGGGATCGCCGCGCTGATCGCGACCTTCATTATCATTCCCGACCTGCGCCCTGGCCGCCACCACGGATGGGATGTCCTCGGCATCGTCCTCGCGACGGCAGGCTTGTTCGCGATCGTGTTCGGCCTCATCGAAGGGGAGCGCTATAACTGGGGAGAGTTCGCCTACGGCGTGACCATTCCCGAGATCATCGTGGCGGGAGTAGCTCTCGTCGTCGTCTTCATCGTCTGGGAGCGATTCCAGGCCGAGCCTCTGGTCCCGCTTTCGCTCTTCGCGGAACGCAACTTCGCTGTGGCCAACTGGATCGCTGCCGCCATCAGCTTCGGCATGCTGAGCCTGTTCCTGCCGATCACGATCTATCTGCAGTCGGTTCGCGGTTTTTCGGCACTGGCCGCCGGGCTCACCCTTGCCCCGATGTCGTTGACGTCGATGGTCTTTGCGCCGTTTGCGGGTCGGATGGCCGATCGAATCGGAGGCAAATACATCCTGACCGCAGGCATCTCACTGTTCACCATCGGTTTCGGAACCTTTGCCTTCGTGGCCGGCCCCGACTCGACGTGGCTCACCTTCCTGCTCCCGGCGATCATCGCCGGCGCGGGCATGGGAATGACCTTCGCCCCGATGACCACCGTCGCCATGCGCAACATCTCACCACGTGTCGCCGGCGCAGCGTCCGGAGTCCTGAACACGACGCGCCAGCTGGGTGCGGCGATCGGAAGCGCTGTGGTCGGCGCCATTCTTCAGAACCACCTCGCCACGACGCTCCACGACCAGGCGGTCAGCCATGCGGCGTCGCTTCCGGTTGCGTTCCGCGCGCAGTTCATCGCGGCGTTCAGCACGGTGACTTCGAACGGATTCGAGATCGGAGCCGGTCAGAGTGGCGCCAAACTGCCACCCGGCCTGCCGCCAGCGGTGGCGAGCCAGATCAGCGCGCTCGCGCACGATGTTTTCGTCAGCGCGTACATCGACGCCATGCATTCGACGCTCGTCGTGCCCATCGCCTTCCTCGCCTTCGCAGCGATCACCACGCTGCTGATCAAGAGGAGACCGCGTGTGCAGCAAGCTGAGGCTCCTCAGGAAGAGGTCAGGGCCGCAGCCGGTTAAAGCGCCTTTAGAGGCGACCGCCCGAGAGCAGCTTCAGGACCGAAAGCAGCACGGCGGCGCCGATGAACGCCACGACGATGCTTCCCCAGAAGCCTACGGTTCCCCCCGCGTTGAACAAAGCCCCCAGCAGGTAGCCGCCGATGATCGCGCCGGCCACGCCGACCACGATATCGGCGATGCATCCGAACCCGCGGCCGGCCACGACCCGGGCCGCGATGGCGCCCGAGATGAGGCCGACTATGATCCACGAGATCCACGACCCCGGGTCGAGGTTGAGTCGCGATACGAGCAGCACCGAAGCGACGATCACGCTCGATGCACCCAGTCCGCTACCAGCTGGAAGACCTCGTCGCTGCCCAGGTCGTTGAACGGCTCGTGGTAGCCGCCCTCGAGCATGTGGAGCTCGCTGAGCAAAGGGGCCAGCTCGTGCAGCCGGCGGCTGCCCTCCGGATCGACGAGCGGGTCGGCGGTGCCGGCGAGGACGAGAAACGGAATCTTGATCTGAGCAGCGCGACTGAGGATATCCACGGTCGCGCTCTGCCATTCCGTATACATCCGGCTCGAGATCCGGTTGTGCACTAGCGGGTCGTTACGGTAAGCGGCAACCACTTCCGGAATTCTTGAGACCGCGGCGGGGTCGACCTCGTTGTCCATCGCCAGGCGAGGCACGATCTTCGACGCGAAGGGTGCCACTGAGACCTTCCACGCCGGCGCCTGCAGCCTCAGCTTGAGCGCTGGGCTCGAGACGACAAACCGCTTGCTGTCCGGCAGCTTGCCCGCGAGCACGGTGCTCAGGAGCGCTGCTCCACCAAATGAATGTCCGAGCGGCACCACGTCGGTGCCCGCAACGTCTTCAACATGCTTGACGAACGCCGACACATCATCAGTCCATTGCGACCACGAATCGACGTGGCCCCGCTGACCTTCGCTCTCGCCATGACCCCGCAGGTCGAGCGCAAAGGTGCTCATGCCATGCCTGGCCATCGCCTCCGCGAACCGGGCATAACGGCCGGCATGCTCGCCGAGGCCGTGTACGACCGCAAACGTTATGTTGGCGCCAGGCTTCGGCCACGACCGGTAGGCGAGCCTTGTGCCGTCAGCCGACTTGATCGAGCCGGCCCCGGTCACAGCGCGCTCAGGCACCGAGGTGCCCGAATCCCCTGAGAATCTTCAGGGCCTCCTGCTCCGCTTCCAGGAGGGTGGGGGCGTAGGCGCGGATACCGCAGAGCGCGTACGCCCACTCCGGGCTGGGCGGACCTTGCGAGTGAAGCCGAAACGTCGGGGGATAGAAAAAGATGCGTTCCCCTTCGACCTTTTTGATCACCGGCCGTTTGGCCAGGACGTCTTCGAGCGCCTGCCCTGTCGGCAACCTGCCGGACTGGAACTGCAGCCGCCGCAGCTTGGCCAGCGGATGGTCCTCGTCTTTCATCCACGCCGTGATTCCGTACTCCGAGCTGAGGTCTCTCATGAAGATCGCGATGATCAGCGCATCGGTCTCGTCACCGGCCATCTTCACGAAACCTGCGGCCGTGACGGCCGGCTCCGCGTTGTGCAGGTGGCGGAAGTACTCCATCTCGAACAGACCGCGCGAGTACGAGCTGGCGATCCACGGCGGATTGCAGCGCCAGGTGCGGGCTCCGGCGAGTGCCTCGAACTGCGCGTGAACACGCTCGAGATCCTGCTCTCGAAGCCCTACCAACCTGTAATGAACAACTCGCTGCACGTTCGCGATTAAGCCTACCGGTTCAGGGTGGGGGTCGAGCCGCCGCCCGCGCAGACCGCATCACCTCTTCCTGCCACGGCGGTGCCTGCACTTGCAAGGCCAACCGATCGGTCCCAGCGGCGACGAGGAAGTCGCCCCGTCGGGCGCTTTCGAGGAATGCCCGCTGGCGCGTGCTCAGGTGAAATGTCTCCTGCAGCTTGGCCGCCTCACCGGGTCGTTGGGCGCCAAAGAAGACCACCGCCGGGTTGGTTGCAACTACGGTCCCCTGGTCCGAGCTCAATAGATCGCCGGGGTTTTGGGTGGCGAACACCAACGAACCGTCGTACTTGCGGATCCGGCGCGCGAGACTGACCACAAATCGGCGGATGGTCGCATCTTCGAACAACAGGCCCAGCTCGTCGACAACGAGCATCCGCCTCCGGTCCCTGCGCTTGATTCGCGCCCACAATGCCTCGGCCAGCAGAAAGTGCACTGGCGCCACCATCTCGTCGCGAAGCTCGCGCATTCCGAAGGTCACGATCGGGGCCTCCAGGTCGACGTTGGTCGGAGAGCTGAACATCTGGCCAAGGCTTCCGTGAACCCAACGCCGCAGGATCGTGGCTACTCGCGACCCAGAAGGCAGGCGGTCGGCGACGTCGCGCAGGACAGGCTGGTCGATGCACTCATAGGCTGCCCTCACGGCGCTCTCGAGCAGCGCGCGCTCCGACTCGTCCAGCCCACCGCAGACGGTCGCACACAGGTCGACCGCGTCGGCGGCGGCCGGGCCGAGCCAGGATTCGTCGCGGCGATCGGAAGGTCGGAGATCGAGCACGTTCAGCGCATGTCCAGAGCCGAGGGCGAGCTGAACGTCAACCCCACCCACTTGCCTGGCGAGCGCCCCGTACTCGTGTTCCGGATCGATCACGTACACCTGGACGCCTCGGCCCAGGGCGCCGAGCGCGAGCGACGAGAGCAGGTATGTCTTGCCTGCACCGGAATGGCCGAACACTCCGATGTTCGCGTTGGCATGACGCCGCTGGTCGAACGGGTCTACGAGCATGGGCGCGCCCGTCGCGACGTTCCGGCCGACGACCAGGCCACCAGGCTCTTGAAGGTCGGCCTCCAGCCAGGGAAAGAATGTGGCGAGGGCACTGGTGTCGAGGACACGCTTGCGCCCAAGCGGATCAATGGCGAGCGGCAGAGTCGCGAGGTAGCCGGCGAACATCCGCGACGTGCACGGCTGGAGCTGGCACAGCACGGCTCGAGCGGCGGACTCGACCCTGGAAGCGCCGCTCTTCAGCCCTTCGACGCTATCGCACGTCAGCGTGAGGTACACAGCGACGTGAAATGCCTTGTCCTGGCTTGACGCCAGGCGCCGTTGGAGATCCTCTGCATTCGGCAATGCGCCGGCGAGGAGCGGGTCCGCCTCGCCCGCGTCCCGCTCGACAAGACGCGACGCGCGCATGTTGACCAGCTGGCGTTGCAAGTAGTCGACGATCCAGGCGACCGGCAAAGGGGTGACGTGCCAGGAAAGACGCAGCTTCAAGCTCTGTGGGAGAAGCCGGAACAACCAGCCGGGTTCCAGCTCGGTTCCCGGCAGGCGATCTACGTACCACGTGCGGCTGTACCCACCTGGATGCCGATAGAGGTTGAACCGCTCTTCGCCGAAGCACGTAATGGTGGCAGGCCTGGTGACCTCGAACGTAACCCCGATCTCTTGTAAGGGGGGCTCCAGGCGCCTGGCGTGAACCTGGGACGTGACCAGCGAGGTCTCAAATCGATGCGATGACGATGAGTGGGCCAATCGATCGACGAAGCACATGTCCGCACCGCGCATGTCATCGAAGTCGAGCGGCGGCGCGTGATTGGAAGTGTCTGCGCCGGCGCCAGGCAGCACCTCGACGAGGACCTGCAGCGGAGCATCGAGTCCGTCGAGAAGGCGGCGGAAGGAGCTGATCCATCGCGCGCGATCACCCTCGGCTGCACCGGCAAAGCCGAGCGATCCGGTCCTGATGAGGGCGATGTCGCGCCCTCCGCGGAACAACTCTGCCGCCCCCCTGGGCACAACGCGGACCAATCCAAGATTCAGCGCGGGGATCACACCTTGCGTGATGCGAGGCGCCCAGCAATTCGCACCCGCGGCCCCGTCCAGAACAAACGATGGGTTCGGGCGGTGAACAGCACGAAGTTCACGACCCAGAGGTCAGCCGGAGTGCCCCGCCAGCGTCCCCAGGACACGACCGCGCCGATCCCGATGACCAGAATCGCACCCGCCGCGCGCAGCGCTCCCGGTCCCCATGGAGACGACCACATCGCGAACGCCGCGAGCAGGGCGCCGACCGCATAGGCGAGCCGCATCGGAGTCAGGCCGTAGAGCAGACGGTCCTCGAGGTCGACGTCGAGCGGGACGCGCGCATGCATGGAAGGCAACCTACGGCGCGTCGGAGATGGAGGGAAGCCAGGTTGTTAACGGCCTGGGTTCCTTAGAATCGACACTCGGCTTCCCATCGCAGGCGTGCTCGCGTAGCTCAACTGGCAGAGCAGGGGACTCTTAATCCCAAGGTTCAGGGTTCGATTCCCTGCGCGAGCACCAACATTTTGTGCAAGTTCGGCTGACAGGTCCCAAGAGGCCTTCGGCTGATGCGTTACACACTTTCGGTTGATGCGTCACAGCTACTTCGGTTGATTTGTCACGCTCCCGCGCATGAGGGAAATGAGCGTGACTGAGCAGAGGTACAAGGCGGTCCTGGCGGTAATTGGCGACGGTCGGTCGGTGGGCGAGGTGGCCAGGGATTGGGACATCTCTCGGCGGACGATGCATGACTGGCTGGCGCGCTACGAAAGTGAGCGGTCTGGAAGGTTTGGGCAATCGTTGGCCACGTATCACGAAGACGTGCCTCGCTGGCCGCCCCGTCGTACCGGACGGGCATGGAAGCACTCACGTCATCGCTCGATCGCATCCAGCACGCGGCGTCGAAGAGCCTGCGGGCCATTGAGGCAGGCGGTTTGGGTTGGTCGAGCCTTTGAAGGCCTGGCTCGAGTTGCTCCATGATGCGGCCGACTCGGGCTAACAAGCCCGATGGCTACCTTCTAGGCTCATACCGCA
>Ga0209009_1000415_pt1 | contig 15192 bp, 12 predicted proteins | sample BlaSpr_A8_OM3_M2_FD_187979 | JGI IMG/M metagenome (GOLD analysis project Ga0209009, IMG submission 187979) | Forest soil microbial communities from Thunder Bay, Ontario, Canada - Black Spruce, Ontario site 2_A8_OM3_M2 (SPAdes) (version 2) | ecosystem: Environmental > Terrestrial > Soil > Boreal... | reverse complement strand
AGACCAAACCCGCCGCAATTCGACATAAAGACGCGACAGATTCAGCCTAAGCTCCCGCCTGATGATCAATGCAGCCTGGCGCCTGGCGCGAGACCGGCAGACGTATCTCCGGATCTCCTACCTGCTGCTGGCGTTTCCCCTGGGCACGCTGTACTTCGTCGTCATCATCACCGGGTTCTCAACCGGAGTCGGACTCGCGATCGTCATAGTTGGATTCCCGGTCCTGCTCGCGACGCTTTTGGCCTGGTTGCTGTTCGGGCGGATCGAGCGAGAGCTCGCGATACACCTGCTCGGGGCCGAGGTCAGGCCGATGTCCGTTGCGGATTCAGTCCGGCGTACAGCGCGGCAACGGCTGCTCAAGACCCTGGGCGATCCCGTCACCTGGAAAAGCCTGGTGTACCTCTTGTTGGAGTTTCCGTTCGGCATTTTCTCGTTCACGCTGGCCATCGTTCTGATCACCGTTTCGCTCTCGCTGATCCTCTACCCGGTCTGGTACGCAGTCGCCAATGTCCTGTACCGGCAGGTCCTCCCGGGCCAGCTCAATGGAACGATGTGGCCGGGCGTGACCATCAACGGACATTTCGACCCAAACGTATTCGTCGCCTTCTTGATAGTGAGCGCCTTTGGAGTGGCGCTAGGCCTCGCGTCGCTGGCGATCTTGAACGGCACCGCCTGGCTCTGGGCTCGCTTCGCAGAGCTCATGCTCGGAGTGGATGAGAGCCGCGTGCAGCTTGCATCCGCGCAGGCCGAAGCAAAGACCCAGCAGATGCGCGCCGAGCGCGCGGACCAGAGTCGGCGGGAGCTCATCGTGAACGCGTCACACGAGCTGAGGACTCCGGTGGCCAGCATCAGCGCGCATGTCGAATCCCTGCTCAAGCCTGGCCGCGAGATGGATGCGGAGACGCGCAAATATCTCTCGGTCGTGGCGGCGGAGACGGACCGGCTTGGATCCCTGGTCGACGACGTGCTGGCGCTGGCCAGAGCAGATGCGGACGAGCTCCACCTCGACATCGAGGCGGTGGACGTGTCGGCGCTTATCGACCAGGTCTGCGAAACCCTCGCCCCGCTCGCGAGGCGCGAACGCAACCTGAGCCTGGTCCACTCGAGCGCGACGGGTCTGCCGCGAGCGATGGCCGACCGCGAGCGCCTCGCCCAGGTTCTCACGAACCTGGTCAGGAACGCGGTCAACAACACTCTTGACGGCGGGATCATCTCCGTCGAGGCCGCGATGACTGGCGATCACATCTCTATCACTGTCTCCGACACTGGAATCGGGATGGAGCCGTCGGATCTGAGGCGGATCTTCGAGCGCTTCTACAGGACCGACCAATCCCGGGCGCGCGGCACCGGCGGTTCGGGCCTTGGCCTTGCCATCGTGCGCGATCTCGTGAACGCCATGGGCGGATCCATCGGCGCCGAGAGTGTCCCCGGGCGAGGCAGCATCTTCCACGTCTGGCTGGCGCGTGAGGCCGCCTGACCGATGGCTTCGATCCTCGTGGTGGAAGACGAGTCGGCCTTGAACGATCTCATCCGCGCAGAGCTGGAAGCGGAAGGCCACGTCGTCCGCCAGGCGCACGATGGGCCGACCGCTCTGAAGCTGGTGCGGGAGCAGGTGCCACAGCTCGTGATTCTGGACTGGATGCTGCCGGGGCTTGACGGCCTGTCGGTTTGCCGCCAGCTCCGGCAAGACTACCTGATGCCGATCATTATGCTCACCGCGCGCTCCGAGGAGGTCGACCGCGTGCTTGGCCTGGAAGTGGGCGCGGACGATTACCTGGTCAAGCCATTCGGAGTGCGCGAACTGCTGGCGCGCGCCCGCGCTGCTCTTCGCCGTGTCGAGCTCGAAGCAAGGCGCGGCCAGCCCAGCGCAGGCGCGGAAGAAGCGATAGTTCACGGTCCCCTCCGCGTGGAGCCGGGCTCGCATCGCGCGACTTTGGACGGGGCTGAGCTTGCCCTGACTCCGAAGGAGTACGAGCTGCTTCACCTGTTTGTCGCCAATCCAGGGCGAGCTTTCAACCGGGAGTTCCTGATCGAGCGGGTCTGGGGCGGGGACTACGAGGGCTTCGATCGCGCGGTCGACAACCATATCCGGCGGCTTCGCCAGAAGTTGGGCGACTTCGGTGAGAAGATCGCGACCGTTTGGGGCGTGGGCTACCGCTTCATCGCTTAGATTCCGCCGCAATTTCGCGGCGAAACTGCGGTGGATCCGGCAAAAGCGCGCCACATTTGCCCGCCAGGCTTCCCTCCAGCATCCGGGTGCAGCCGGAGCGAGGAGGACGAGATGTTCGATCGATGGGGACGCTTTGTGTACCGCTTTCGCTGGGCGACGCTCGCCGGCGGCGTCGTGGTTCTATGCCTTTCGATCGCCGGGATCTTCTCCGGCGGCAACATGGACGCCAACCAACCCTCCACCACCACCGAGTCCGACCGCGCCGCAAACCTGGTGCGGGCCGAGCTTCCACAGGTCGTCGGAACCGGCAGCTCATTTCTCTTGTTGTTCAGCAGCCCAGACCTCGCGGTCGCCGACCCTGGCTTCAAAGCGGCTCTCGAGAGCGCGATCGCGCCGTTGCAGAGCGATCCCCGCGTCACATCCCTGGTGACCCCCTACGGCCAGTCGAGCGATGGCCTCGTATCGCGCGACGGCCATCAGGCGGTCGTCGTGGTGGATGTGAAGGATCGCTCGAGCGTTGCAGCGGGCTATGTGTCAGTGCTTCGATCGAAGGTCCACGCAGGTCCGCTGCACGTGGTGCTGACTGGCAATGTGCCGATCAACTCCTCGTTCGACAAGACCCTTGAAGCGGACCTCCAGCGGGCTGAGCTCGTGGCGCTTCCGATCGCGCTGCTCTTACTCGTGCTCATCTTCCGGGGCGCCGTGGCGGCCTTGCTGCCGGTTGGCGTGGCGCTCGTGACCATCGCCGGTGGCGTGGCGGCGACTGTCATCCTCTCGAATTTCGTGTTCGTCTCCCAGTACGCCTTCAACATCGTGACGCTGGTCGGCCTCGGCGTCTCGATCGACTACTCGCTCATGTTCGTCTCGCGGTTTCGTGAAGAGCTCGCCGCCGGTGCATCACGGGAGGACGCGGTGGCGAAGGCGATGGCCACGGCCGGTCGGGCGGTGGCGTTCTCCGGTGTGGCGGTCGCGATCGGGCTGTCGTCACTGCTCTTCTTCCAGGGCACCTTTCTAGCGTCGATGGGCATTGCCGGCGCCATCGTCGTAGGGCTCGCCCTCCTGTACGCCCTGACCGTGCTCCCGGCCGGCCTTGCCGTGATCGGTGGAGGCGTCAACCGGCTCCGGCTTCCCTGGCAGCAATCCACGAGCGGAAGCGCCTTCTGGCATTCGACTGCCACCCGCGTGATGCGCCGGCCACTGCTGGTGCTCCTGCCCTGCCTCGTCATCCTGATCGCAGCAGGAACGCCCTTCGCGCACCTGCGCCTTGCCGGGAGCGGTGTGGACGCCCTCCCGCCAAGCAACGAGGCCCGCCAGGGTTACGACACCCTGGTTCGCGACTTCGCCGGCTACGACAACAGCGAGATCCCGGTGGTCGCATATTTCCCGAAGGCCGACCCTTCGGCTGGCACAGCAGCGGCGGCAGTCGCCGACCTCGGCCGGCGGCTTGCGGCCACTCCTGGGGTGGCCAGAGTGCTGGCCCCCGTGACCGGCACGCACATCGTGCTGCTCACCGCAATCTCCAACCTCGATCCGTCGAGTGATGCGGCGCGCGCGGCCGTCAACTCGATTCGCGCGAACGAAACGCTCGCGGCGGGGGGCCAGGTGCTCGTCTCCGGACAGACCGCCGGCGACCTTGACGTGATCGCGTTCATTCGGTCACACATGCTTGCCGCACTCGGGTTCGTGCTTGTGGTCACCTACGCAGTGCTGTTCCTGATGACAGGTTCGCTGGTCCTTCCGCTGAAGGCGGTGCTCACCAACCTGCTCTCGATATCCGCGTCTTTCGGGGCCCTGGTGTGGATCTTCCAGCAAGGCCATCTGAGCGGCTTGCTTCACTTCACGGCACAGTCGATCGACCCGTCAGTGCCGGTGATCCTGTTCGCGCTGGTCTTTGGGTTGTCCATGGACTACGAGGTGCTTCTGATCGCGCGGATTCAAGAGCGCTGGCGCGCCACCGGCGACAACACGAGAGCCGTCGCGGAAGGGCTCGAGCGGAGCGGGCGCCTGATCACGGGAGCGGCGGCGATCATGGTTGCCACCTTTCTCGCCTTCGGACTTGCGGACGTCGTATTGATCAAGTCGATCGGAATTGGCATCGCGATCGCCATCGCAATCGACGCAACCATCGTCCGTGCGCTAATGGTGCCGTCCATCATGCGACTCCTCGGCACCCGCAACTGGTGGGCGCCGCGATCGCTAGCGTGGTTGCATCGACATTCGAGGTTTGGCGAGCTGGCGGCCAACCCGGAGGCAGCCTAACCTCGCGGCCAGAGGAGGATCCGGTCATCCCGGCTGTCATCCATCACGCGACTCTTGTCACGCGCGGAGTCCCTCTCGGCGGTCGAGAGGGCCTGCGTCCGAGGTGCCACACTACTATCAAGCGGCGCGAGCACCTGGTGTCAGCGATCCAGCCTTCTGAGACGCCCTGAATTCCTGTACCTCACGAATCGTATCGATAGCCACAGTCGCCGAAACCGTCGTCGTAACCGGACAGCGGAGCGGTTCGTTATGCAGTAGACCATCCGCCATCAACGGTCACCTGTGCGCCGTTGACGTTGGAAGCTTCCTCGCTGGCCAGCCACGAGATCAGTGCCGCGATCTGATCCGGCTCCGCAGGTGCCGGCATCGTCGCCATCGAAAGCATTGCCCGTTCCATGGCCCAAGCCACAGCAGGGGCTGCGCTGCTACCGATTGATGTTGCGACGGGACCTGGCAGCACGGCATTGGACCGAATGTTCTTTGGTCCATAGAAGTACGCGACTGATTTGACCAAACCAATGACCGCATGCTTCGACGTCGTATAGGCGACACCAGCCGCACCTGCACTTAACGAGGCTTCTGAGGCGACGGTCACGACCGCGCCGCCGCCAGCGAGCTCCATGACCGGGAGAACAGCTCGAGTCAGTCGCATGACGCCATTGAGGTTGACGTCAATTACCCGGTTCCACAGGTCGTCCGTGAGATCACCGAGCGGGACGAAATGATCCATGATGCCGGCGACGTTAGCGAGGATATCGACTCGGGGACCAGCCGCTGCGACCAGCCGATCGATGTCTGCCTGCTTGGTGACGTCTGCGACGATCAACGTGGCGGAAAGCTCTGCTTCTTCCACAATCGAGCGGGTTTCATCAAGGGCCTTGGCATTCACATCGCAACCAATTACCTGGGCCCCTTCTTGGGCCAGTCTCAACACAGTGGCCCTCCCGATGCCGCTGCCCGCTCCCGTAACGATTGCAATCTTTCCCGCGTGCCGAGTCTTGTCCACGAAAACCTCCTCTGCGTCGGCTACGAATGCGCCGGCTTCATCCCCCGTCGCCCTCATTCATCGGCGACGACGTTGCTGACAAGGCCACTGGCCCTCACCTCATTGACTTGACGACTTCGCCGCCCTTGACCACGAGGTGAACTTTGTCGGGGTTTGAAATCAACGTCAGGTCCGCGATTGGATCGCCCGGAACGCCGATGAGGTCACCCCATGAGCCAGGCTCCAGCGTCCCTACTCCCTCCATTCCGATGGTGTCCGCCGCGACCGTGGTCGCGGCCCGGATGCAGTCGATCGGCTCCATTCCCAACTGCCGCATGAGCAGGAACTCCTCGCCATTGGTTCCGTGCGGCCCTACTCCAGTGTCGGTTCCGAAGGCGATCTTCACGCCTGCCTCGACGGCCATTCGGATGCTGGCAACGTGATCATTGACAACATCCCGGGCCTTGATGGCGGCGTAAGCCGGCATCTTTCCAGCTTCTGCGTGCCTGATGACCCACTGCGGCGCGACCAGGGTCGGAATCAGGGCATTGCCTCCATCCAACATCATCTCGATGGCGTCGCCATCGAGCCAGATGCCGTGCTCAATCGTGGCGACGCCCCCTTTGAGGGCATTCTTGATGCCGGCGTTGGCCTGCGCATGAGCCATCACCTTGCGACCCTGCGTGGCCGCTTCGTCGACGGCGGCTCTGATTTCTTCGAGGGTGAGCGCAGAATGGTGCGGTTGGTCGCCGGGCGAAAGCACGCCGCCTGAGGTGCACAGCTTGATCCAGTCGGCACCTGCTCTGATGACCTCGCGGACGCGCAGCCGCATCGCCTCGACGCCGTCGACAACCATGTACGGGCGGTCTGGCAACGGGATGTCGAGGTCGGCGCCGCACATGAAATGAGAGTCGGTGTGGCCTCCCGTCTGGCTGAGGGCGCTGACCGTCACGAACATTCGTGGGCCGGCAAAATAGCCAGCGTCGATGGCCATCCTTATACCTGCGGGCGAACCGGCTGCGTCGCGCACTGCGGTGAAACCTGCCTCCAGTGTCTTGCGGGCTGCCCGTACAGCCCGCATGAGCTCGAGGGTCGGCGGGGTGGTGAGCTCACGAGCAAAGTCGAGCCCTTCGCCGAGCGAGGTGAGGTGCACATGGCAATCGATAAGCCCGGGGAGGATGGTCAGGCCGGAGGCATCGATCGTCTCCGCATCGCGAGGCGCGTGGACGGTCGCACGCCTACCGGCATGCGTGACCCGTCCGTCTTCTATGACAAGGACCGCTTCGCGCACCGTCTCCCCAGTGGCCGGGTCGAGGAGGCCGCCAGCGTGGACAGCCCGAATCACGGTCCGATGTTAGTACTGTCGAAGGGAAGTCCGGCGCCAGGCTACGCCGAGCTCCGCTGTACTTGTGAGGTTCCAATGAGCCCTCGTGCCCTGGCTGATGGTGGGGGCGCGGTCGGTTCCGGGGGGGCCCGGAGACGCGATTACACGGGAAAGCGGCCGGCAATCTCGCATATTCGCCATTCGACTCGCGTAGTGAAGGGACTCGGTGTGTAGCCCAAGCCAAGAAATGGCGGCCATCCGCCCTCGCTGACCGTCACCATCGGACATCCTCCGGGCTGCGAGGTTTTGAAGACCAGTGTTGCCAAATAGGAATCGCCAGGCCCTAGTAAGCCATCAAGCGCGGGCTGCGGTCCGCCAATTTGGCGGCCCGTTGCGTCAATGAGCCAGGCCTGAGGATGGTCTGGTCTTTGGGACGCCTGCTTCGCGGCGCTCCTCACCAGCACCGGAACCGTTACCGCCTCGATGTCAGTCGTGGTGGATTGGGGTGTGACGCACCACTCCGCAAAGCAGTACTCATGGGCTCCCGTCTCGCGAACAAGGCTACTTCCCTGTACGGCAACGATGGCGCCAACGGCTGTGATCCCCAAGACCAACAGCGCGACAAGAGGCCGAGGCCACCGCATGCGGACCCCTCCCATGAGTGCCCAAGCTACCTAATGTGCGAGCACTGAGCGATGCACAGACGGCGCGATCTGCCACTGCCTGTATGGGGGTAGTTATCAGCAGCAACCGGCCGCCCGGCGCCACTCACACACTAAAAGGACGCGCGCGACAATCGACTGCAGGTTTCCTCAAAGGGGTCTCACGGTCCCGAAACCTGAGCGGCTTCGTCCGACGACACCCTTTTGGTTGTTTTGAGCTGGTTAGTTCACAGCTGTTACGACTCAGCCTTCTCCTAGACTGACCTTCGGGAGTGACAGCCCATTCACTAGAGAGCCTCGAGACGGCACTGGAGGGTTGCTTCGGATCCTCGCCGAGCGCTCTTGCTCCGAGTGCGTCGGTTCTGATCACTCATCGCGCCGGGACGCTCTACGAGCGTGGCTTTGGCGGTGCCACCGTAGAGACGATTTACGATCTCGCCTCGATCACCAAGGCGGCCGTCACCGCACCGCTCTTGATGTGTCTCGTCGAGGCCGGGACGATTCAGCTCGACCAGCCCGTTGCCGCGTGGTTGCCGGAATGGAGCGACACTGCGTTTGCAGGAGTGACGATGCGTATGCTGCTGGCCCATAGGAGCGGGCTCTGGGAGTGGCGGCCCGTCTACCTGCACTCCTCCCAAAGCGAGCGCTCGATCGCCTTTGTCACCTCGACTGAACCCCGTTACACGCCAGGAGCCGGCCACCACTACTCCGATCTCGGCCTGATGCTGGCCGGCGAGGTCGTGCGGCGGGCTGGCCAGGGCTCGCTGGCCCAGCTGGCGCGCGACCGGCTGTTCAAACCGCTCGGCCTCGAGACCATCGGATTCAACCCGACCGGTACTCAACGCAAGCAAGTCGCTCCCAGCTCGCGTGGGGACTCCTACGAGGAGCAGATGGTTGCGACGGGCGAGCCCTATCCCATACCGGAGCTGGGCTTGCGGTTCGATCGTTGGCGGCACCACACGCTGGTCGGCGAGGTGAATGACTGCAATGCCCATCACGCCTTCGGGGGCGAAGCAGGGCACGCCGGCCTCTTCGGAAGCGCTCGCGAGCTGGCTCGCCTTGGGGACGCGTTGGCGGGCGCGAAACTGACCTCCGCCGCCACCCTGCAAAGCTTCCTTGACGAGGCCTTCGATCCGGGTCAGGGCCTGGTGTTTCGAACCGGCACGCTGCTCGGTCGGCAGACCTTTTGGCACGCCGGCTTCACCGGTACTCGCTGGCTATGCTGCCCCGACTTCGAGCTGGTCGTCGTGCTCCTCACCAACCGCCTGATGCGCCCCGGGGAGCCGCTGCCCTTAGACGATGTCTGGGGGTCGGTGCTGGCTGCGGTCGCGGCCGCCTTCGAGCCCTAGCCGGTCACTACGCGGAGCCGAGTCGGTGGTACTCCCTCAACCGCGATCGGAGACCAGCCCATGCTGCCAGGCGTGATGCTGCCGAGGATGGAGACGTGGTCCGCCCCGGTCGCGCCGGCCACCACCCCAGGCCAGTTGTGAGCGGTCATGAAGCCGAGCAGGGCGAAGGCGTAAGCCTCCTTGGCCGCTGGCGGTATCCCCCACTCCTCGATCGAGCGGATCGGGATCGCACCGAGCGCTCCAGCCAGCATCGTCATGAGGGTCGGGTTGAAGGTGCCGCCGCCCGCCGCGACAACTTCGCTCACGGACTGGTCGAGACAGGCCTTTGCAACCGATTGCGCGGTCAGCGCGGCCAGGGTGGCGAGGACGTCGTCGAAACTGAGGCCGGCCGGCCGCCTGGCCTCAAGGTAGGCCAGGCTGAACAGCTCGCGACCGGTCGACTTGGGCGGCTCGAGAGAGAAGTAGGGCTCGGCCAGCAGCTCAGCAAGCAGGCGTTGATCGATCACGCCCGCGGCCGCGTGGCGGCCATCCCGATCGAAGTCCTCCGTGCCGCCAGTCCGGGAATAGACGACGGCATCCATCAGCGCGTTGGCCGGTCCAGTGTCGAACGCGAGCGGTGCGCGACCACCCCCGACCACAGTGATGTTGGCGATCCCGCCGAGGTTAAGGAGGGCACGCCGCGCCTCGCCGCCAAAGAGCATCGAGTCGAAGAGGCTGACCAGCGGTGCACCCTGGCCTCCCGCCGCGATGTCCCTCGCCCGCACGTCCGATACGACTGGGAGGCCGGTACGCTCGGCGATCCAGGCCGGTTGACCGAGCTGAAGTGTCCCGCGCGCGCGCCGGCCCTCGACCCAATGGAACGCGTTCTGGCCGTGCGAGACGACCAGATCGGCCCGGCCCCCGGCAAGCTCCCGATTGACTGCGTCTGCTGCACCAGCAAAAGCCTGGCCGATGCGGTTGTGGAGGCGTGCCACCTGCTCCATCGTGGTCGCCGCCGGGGGCAGGGTTGCCAGGATTTCCTTCCGCAGGCTCCCTTCGTATGGAATGCTGCGGTTGCCCAGTGGCCGGAGCAGGAGGACACTGGACTTGAGCCAGAGATCGCCGACCGCAGCCTCGATACCGTCAATCGAGGTGCCCGAGATCAGACCTATGATGCGCAATTCAGCAGCCGCTCGACGGCCTCGGCCATGGAGCCGAAGACCGAATTACCACCAGGTCAGTATAAGCTTATCATGTCTACCGACCGAGGGCCCGCGGCCGTCGTGGATTCGTCCAGTATCCGAAGGGGGACAATCGTGAAACAGAGCTCGATGATCCGGTCCGGAATCGGCCTCATCCTAGGCCTTGCGATGGCGGTCACGGCGTGCGGCGGCAACAGCAATTCGACCAGCAGCACCAAGATCGGCGGCATCCTGGTGGTCGGGAGGACGGCGGACATCGACCTCCTTGACCCCCATAAGGCCACGGCTTTCCAGACCGTGCAGTCCTTGGAGCAGATCTACGACACACTCGTCGGATTCGATAAGGACCTCAACCTGATTCCCCGGTTGGCTACCAAATGGACCTACTCGGACGGTAATCAGACGGTGACTCTGAATCTCCGAACAGGTGTCAAGTTCCAGGACGGCACTCCATTCAGCTCAGCCGACGTCGCCGCCACGCTGACCAGGATCCTGGACCCCAAGACCGCCGCTGTCGCCCGCTCCAACATCGCCCTTATCAGCAAGGTTGAGACGCCCGACGCGAACACGGTCATCCTCCGTCTGAGCTCCCCCAATGTCGCCGTTGTCACGGCCATGGCGGACGACAACACCGCCATCCTCAGCGCTAAGGACATCGCCGCGGGCACCGTAGACAAGACGCCCAACGGCACCGGCCCGTTCAAGTTCCTTAAGTGGACGCCGAACCAGCAGCTAGAACTGGTCAGGAACCCAACCTACTGGGGTCCCAAGCCACCTCTGGACGGCATCACTTTTCGAGTCATCCCTGACGAAAGCTCGGTGGTCTCCGCCCTCCAGTCGGGCAACGTTCAACTCGGCGTGCTGAGTGACCCGCTGGCGGCCAAGCAGGCTCAGACGGGTGGGCTCCATATCGACAAGACTCCGCAGCTCAACTATCACGTCTTCCAGCTCAACGCCTCCCGACCGGCCCTGAAAGACCTCAATGTCCGCCTGGCGATCGCCTGCGCGATCGACCGCAAGCAGGTTCTCGACACCGCCGCCCTCGGAGAGGGAGCGGTCACCGGCCCAATCACCAGTCCCGCCTACCTATCGGACCCCAATGACCGGCCCTGCCCGAGCCGCGATCTGACCAAGGCCAAGGCCTACATGGCTACGGCGGGCAAGACCGGTGGAATCACGCTCGACGCCATCGTCGAGACTGGCGAGTACGCGACCGCCGTCAACGAGATGCAGAGCGTCCAGGCCCAGCTGAAGGACATCAACGTCACCTTGAACGTCGAGATTCTGGAGTCGGGCGCCTATGTTCAGCGTTGGCTGGCAGCCAACTTCGACGCTGCGATCGCCCTGAACGGCGGACGCCCCGATCCAGAGACGATGTACGGCAGGTACTTCACCAGCACCGGCAGTCTGAACAAGGTCGCGGCCTACAACTCGCCAAAGCTGGACGCCCTCTTCCAGCAGGGCCGTACCGAACCCGACGTAATCAAGCGGAAGGCGATTTACAAGCAGATCTCCGAAGAACTCGAGCAGAACGCCCCCTGGGTCTGGATGTTCACGGGCTACAACTACAACGTGACGACCAGCAAGGTCCACGGTTTCACCCCGATGTCGAACGGATCGTTGATCTTCTTACGAGAGACCTCTCTAGGCTGACACTCCCCCGTCTTCCTTCCATGGCGCGACGCCTCGCCGGGGCCCTGCTGACCCTGGTCGGGGTGTCGCTCCTGGTCTTCCTGGTACTGCGAGTGATTCCCGGCAACCAGATCACCGCTTCACTTGGGACAGAGTCCGGCGTCCTCACCCCAGAGCAACTGGCAAGCCTGAAGAGCTACTACGGACTGAACCAACCGCTGCCGCTCCAGTATCTCGACTGGCTGGCCAACGTATGCACCGGCAATCTCGGGCTTTCGCTCAGGAGCGGCCAGTCGGTCTCGGCCATGACCGGGGCGTCGCTTCCGGTGACGCTTGAATTGGCCCTTCTAGCCACAGGGTTCGGCTTCGTGCTTGGCGTCGGCCTGGGCATGCTCTCAGCCTCGAAGCCGAACAGCGTGAGAGACGCGCTCGGCCAGGGTGTCGGCCTGCTCGCACTGGCCATCCCCAGCTTCGTCATCGCGTCGGCTCTGGTCAGTTATCTCGCGGCCAAGTTCGGCTACTTCCCCAACGCACTGCCTTACGCGCCGCCTTGGGAGGACCCTTTGCTGAACATCCAGCAATTGATGTTCCCGGCTTTGGTGCTCGGATTCGGCGTCGCGGCGCCGGTGATGCGCACCACCCGTTCTGCAATCATCGAGGTGAGTTCGCTGGATTTCGTTCGTACAGCCCGGGGTAAGGGTGTAAGCCCTCGGCAGGTGGCCTTTCGGCACATCCTTCGGAACGCGATGATCCCGATCGTGACCGCGACTGGGATCCAGTTCGGCTACCTGCTGGGCGGCGCCGTGATCGTGGAGCAGATCTTCGCGTTGCCGGGCATTGGCCGCCAGGTTCTTAACGGGATCCTCCAGCGCGAGTACGCGGTGGTGCAGAGCAGCGTGCTGATCATCGCGGCTGCCTTCGTCGTCGTAAATCTTCTGGTCGACGTCCTCTACCGGCGGATCGACCCAAGGGTGCGAGCCGATTGAGCGAGGTGGGCGTCGCAATCCGGCTCCCATCGGCGGCGACCGCCCCGACCCGCGGGCCATGGTGGCGGCGACTGCTCGCCAGCCGCAGCGGGACAGTCGGGGCGGCACTCACCGGCGTGGTGATACTGGCCGCGCTCGCCGCGCTGGCCGGCCTGGTGCCACACGATCCGATCGTCCAGCACCCCCTCGACCGCTTGCTCAACCCGTCGTGGACCTACCTCCTTGGCACCGACCAGTTCGGTCGTGACACCCTGGCCCGTTGCATGGCCGGGGCTGCGGCTTCACTGCAGGTGTCCTTGCTGGCGGTTGGCCTGGCTACTGTGGTTGGAACCACGATCGGCGTCATCGCAGGATGGTACGGGGGCTGGATCGACATCATCGCCATGCGTCTGACCGACATCTTCTTTGCGTTCCCAGCCATCCTTCTGGCTCTGACTGTGATCGCCGCGCTCGGCCGGGGCTGGTTCAACGTGGCGATCGCCATCGCGATCGTCTACACACCGATCTTCGTCCGGATGGCGCGCGCCCCGGTCCTTTCGCTGCGCGAGGCGCAATATGTCCTGGCCGGCCGTCTGCTCGGATTCTCTGTTCCCCGTCTCCTGCTCCGCCACGTGCTGCCCAACATCAGCTCGATCGTCATCGTGCAGATCACCCTCGCTCTCTCGTGGGCGATCCTCACCGAATCGAGCCTCAGCTTTCTCGGCCTTGGTCAGCCGCCGCCGGCACCGTCTCTCGGCCAGATGGTGAGCGAGGCCAAGTCGCTGGCGGTGGTGGCTCCCTGGACGCTATTCGCTCCAGCCCTGGTAATCGTGATCGCAGTCGTCGGGCTGAATCTTCTGGGCGACGGCCTGCGAGATGCCCTCGACCCAACTCAGGGGCGCTGATGGAGCCATCCCTACTGAAGGTCACTGATCTGCGAGTGGTGTCAAGCGGGCGGGGCGGCGGCCAGGAGATCGTTCGCGGGGTCTCCTTCGAGGTCCGGGAGGGAGAGTCGGTGGCGCTGGTCGGAGAGAGCGGCAGTGGGAAGTCTCTGACCATGCTGGCGGTGATGGGGCTCCTCGGCCCCGGCCTCAGCAGTCCCACAGGGGAGGTGCGGTTCGGCGGGCGCGAATTGCGGGAGATGCCAGAGGGTGAGCTGCGCCAGCTGCGTGGGGCGGAGATCGCGATGATCTATCAGGACCCGATGACCTCGCTGAACCCGATGATGCGGATCGGCGACCAGGTGGCCGAGACCCTGACCGCCCACGGAACTGGTGGAGCGGAGGCGGCACGCAGGGCCCGAAAGGAGCTGGTCAAGGTCGGGATTCCGGACCCTGATCGCACCGCCCGCGCATACCCGCACGAGTTCTCGGGTGGCATGCGGCAGCGAGCCATGATTGCAACAGCGTTGGTCACAGGGCCCAGGCTCTTGATCGCCGACGAGCCGACAACCGCCCTCGATGTGACCATCCAGCAACAGATTCTGGCCCTGGTCCGCGAGCGGCAGCGTAGCGACCGAATGGCGACGATCTGGATCACCCACGACCTGGGAGTGGTCGCCCAGCTGGTGACCCGGGTCCTTGTCATGTACGCGGGCCGGATCGTGGAGGACGCGCCGGTTCGGGAGCTCTTCGCCGCGCCGCAACATCCGTACACGGCCGCCCTCCTGGCCTCGCTGCCCCACGCGGGCGACCTCGTGCGTGCGCCGCTCGCGCAAATCGGCGGCGTTCCTCCCGCCCCCGGTTCGGTGCCTCTCGGATGCAGTTTCCGGCCTCGCTGCCCGCAGGCGGTCGAGAAGTGCCTGGAGGACCCAACACTGATGCCTCGCCACTCCAGTCTGGTCGCCTGTTGGGTCCCCCGCGAGGAGTGGACGCGATGCTGAGCGCGACCGACCTCTGGAAGCGCTACCCGGTTCGCGGCGGCAGCGGCCAGGTCACCGCGCTCGCCGGTGTCACCCTCGACGTGTCGAAGGGAGAGACGCTCGGGGTGGTCGGGGAGTCGGGCTGTGGAAAGTCGACGCTGGCCCGGCTTCTACTCCGCCTCGAGGAACCCAGCTCGGGCAAGATTGAACTGGACGGGACCGACCTTGCAGGACTGCGTGGGCACCAGCTGCGCGCCATACGCCGACGGATCCAGATGGTGCTGCAGGATCCATACGCCTCGTTGAATCCGCGGCTGACTGTCGCCGAGACGCTGATCGAGGTGGTCCGGGTACATCACCTGGCAAGTGGCCGGGAGGCCGAACGGCGGCGGGTCGCAGCGCTGCTTGACCAGGTCGGCCTCAGCCCGGCTTACGGCGGCCGCTACCCGCACGAGATTTCGGGCGGTCAACGCCAGCGGGTCGGCATCGCGCGCGCCCTGGCGGTCGAGCCGCAGGTCCTCGTGCTGGACGAGCCGGTCTCTGCCCTTGACGTGTCGGTGCGGGCCGAGATCATGAATCTTTTGGTCAGGTTGCGGTCGGCACTCAGCCTCACCTACGTGTTCATCAGCCACGACATCGCCATGGTCCGCCACATCAGCGACCGGATCGCCGTCATGTACATGGGCCGAGTAGTCGAGCTTGGACCATGGCGGCTGGTTCTGGACCAGCCTCTTCACCCTTACACAAACGCTCTCCGGGAGGCGATCCCGGTACCCGATCCGGGGCCACTTGGAGCCAGACTCC
>Ga0209009_1000414_pt1 | contig 15198 bp, 11 predicted proteins | sample BlaSpr_A8_OM3_M2_FD_187979 | JGI IMG/M metagenome (GOLD analysis project Ga0209009, IMG submission 187979) | Forest soil microbial communities from Thunder Bay, Ontario, Canada - Black Spruce, Ontario site 2_A8_OM3_M2 (SPAdes) (version 2) | ecosystem: Environmental > Terrestrial > Soil > Boreal... | reverse complement strand
GTCGCTACTTCGTAGGGGTAACCGCCCAGCCAATCTACGACGTCCCGAATAAACGACATCCCCCTGGAAGACCGATGCTTTGTGTACCGCACCAAAGGACTGATTCGCCTCACTAGAACATCGATCAGCACACCCCGCAAGAATAACCAAGAAAAAAATACAAACGATATGATTGACCGCTGTACGATTCCACGGTTGTACGATCTCTTCACCCACCTCCATGCCTGAGAAATCGCCCCTTGGTCGTTATAGATCGCGATAAAAAGCCTGCTGCCAACCCCAGCCAGTATCGAGATATTGTCGAGTGCGCGCCACATCTGTCCGGTGTGATGCAGAACGCCCCAAGAATACACAATGTCAAATGTACCCAGCCCTTTCAGAAAGCCCTCATCGAGTACACTACCTTCTTCTATAACCCAGCTAGCTGAACTCGGGAAATACCGCCGCCGCAACTCTCTGGTGCAAGCGACGCTGTCAGCGTCAAAATCAAAAGAATAGACGCGTCTTGCCCCGAGCCGCATGGCCGCGAGAGACGAAAGTCCACTTCCGGACCCGGCGTCAATGAAAGTCATTCCCTCAAGACTCTCTACTTCGAGCATCTCTCGGAGGGCTTCCTCCGCAGCGGCAATGCGTGAATCATCTAGAGTGTCCAGAAACTTCTGCCAATTGCGCCCGAACCTGAAGCGCTCTCTTCTTTCGATTTCAATCGCCCACGCACCCACCTATTCGTTCCCCTCAACCTGAGATCTCGAGTTCTGGAGCCCTACATTGTTCGCGCCGACGATGTTCGCCGCGATCACGTTTGCCCTGATTAAAAATAGTTCGGGTCAGATTGAACGCCATTCCCGCCTAAAAACCCCACCGCGGACTCGCCGCCAGTCTTAGCGTCGCCATAGATTCAATCAACATATTCGCGGAACCACGTCTCAAGGAAAAGTAATTCCCACAGTCTGCTGCTCCAGTCCCTTTGCCCGTCAATATGTTCGTTCACCATTCGCTTGAGAAACTCTTGTTTGAATAATCCCCGTTTCGCCGACTTATCATCCAGCAGCGTGCCCCGCAAAGTTTCACGCAGCTCGGTGCGAAACCATTTTGCCAACGGCACACCGAATCCTGTTTTCGCCTTGCGGAGTATTTCCTGCGGCAGCAAGCTGTGAACTGCACGCCTCAATATGGCCTTGCCGCCCCGGCGATCCCGCTTTAGCGAGCTAGGAATGCTAGCCGCAAATTCCACGAGATGATGGTCCAGGAACGGGCTTCGCACCTCGAGACTGTTAGCCATCGAGGCGACGTCGGTCTTAACCATCAGACAGTCGGGCAAATAATAATTTTGATCGTGCCGGGACATCCAGTCCCAATCGTCCATGGATTCATCCCAGGGCAAGTCAGTGAGGTGCCCAGATCCATTATGCCCGTTCAGCAGAGATCGGAAGTAGGGTGTGTAAGCGGCGCGTTTTTCTTCGTCCTTAAGAATCGAAAGCTGCAATGCATAGCGGGATGGCAGCTGCGCCCCAAACATGCGCCATCCGCGCGCCATCCTCGCTCCCAGGTTGCCGTACGGCAAGCGCTCCAAGCCGCTCCGCATCACATTGGCAACCTGCCGCCGGATCGGATACGGGATAAAGTCGGCCTTGCGCCAGCGTTCCGTATCACGGTAATGATCGTAGCCTAGGAAGTTCTCATCACCGCCGTCGCCACTTAGCGCCACCGTGATGTGCGCTCTTGCAGCCCGAGAAACGTAGTACGTCGGTATCGCAGAAGAATCCGCGAACGGTTCGTTGTAGTGCTGCACCAGCAGAGGAAGAATATCGATCGCGGACGGCTTGACGACAATCTCATGGTGTTCCAAGCCATATCTTGCAGCGACCAGTCGCGCGAACGGAAGCTCATCGGATCCGTCTTTTTCAAAATCTATGGTAAAAGACTTTACAGGTTCGGACCCCTCCATCGCCATTAACGCTGCAATCGTGCCGGAGTCCACGCCGCCGCTCAGGAACACTCCAAGTGGCACATCCGAGTTCAAACGTAGACGAACAGACTCCTTCAGCAATCGCACCAGTTCGGTTTCGAGTTCCTGCCCAGATGCTGCGGCCCGGCATTCGCTGTGAGGCGACCAATATCGCTCAATCTTTAAATTGCCATTTGTATCGCACAGCACATAATGTGCCGGCGGTAGCTTGCAGATCTCCGTGAAGGCCGTTAGCGGGCTGGGCACATACTGATGAGTCAAATAGCTGTCGATCGCGTCAAAATTCGGCGACGAGCTCGTATCCGGATCTGCCCGGACAACATTAATCGACGAACCAAATAGAAATGCATGCGGCGTCTTGCGGTAGACAAACGGCTTTTTCCCCAGCCGATCGCGTGCTCCGAAGAACGATCGCTTCTTGGAGTCCCAAATTCCGAATGCGAACATTCCCCGTAAATGCTCGATGCACCGCACGCCATACTTCTCATAAAGATGGAGAATTACTTCGGTGTCGCCGTGCGTGCGAAAGCGATGGCCCTCGCTTATGAGCGTCGCGCGCAGTTCGCGAAAATTGTAAATCTCTCCGTTGAATACGATCCAAATTGTTGCATCCTCATTCGTAAGAGGTGGGTTTGCACTCTCCGCCAGATCGATGATCGAAAGTCGCCGCTCCCCGAGGCCGATGTAAGGAGCCGAATGTGTCCCTCCCGCGTCTGGACCTCGGTGCACAATGGGAGCGCACATCCGCAAAATCACGGATTCCGGTACAGGCGTTCCGCTGAAGTCGATCTTGCCAGCTATTCCGCACATTTTTCAGACGCCGTCAAATCGCGGGAGCGGTGCCGCAGCCCGCCAGCCGTGCTCCGCGAACTCCTGTGATCAACGGTTCAGAGCACTCTCACGTCGGCGGAATCCACTTCGATCATCGCTGATTGCCGAATCAGATCAATCGACAGCACCAGACGCACCCGGCCTTTTTTGCGTATCAGCACGCCTTCCAATCCTTCCAGTGCTCCTCGCGTAATCCGTACTCTCCGGCCAACACGGAGGTAAGGATGTGGCTCCGAGTGCAGGCCGCGCACCAGCACACTTCGCAGCGCCTCGATTTCTTCAACGGGAAGCGCCGCCGGACGATTGTCGAACCCTACCAGACGAACGATGCCTGGTGTCAGAAGCACCCGCAACCGCTCTTGCAGCGCAATCCGTACGAATATGTAACCAGGGAAAAGCGGAAACTCCAGCCGCTTGCGGCGGTCTTTCCAGTTGCGCACGGTTTCATACAACGGGAGAAAATGCTCGATGGATCGCAGGTCTAACTGCGCGGCCGCGCACTTTTCGTGATTCGAGCGAGTGTACACGGCATACCACTGCGAAATGGCGTCCGGATCAAGCAGTCCGCGCTCAAGAGGCGCCGCAAATCCAGGCTGAAACGATCTAGCTTCCGTGTCATTTAACATATTCTTGTCACTTCCCAAGGACACAGCTTCGCCCCGTCACTTACAGGTAAAATGTGACCTAACCCTAATTACATCTATAGCTTAGACGATTTCCCACAACTACACCGATGCCGCCTTGCTCCGCTCGTCAGGTTGCTTGTCACTCGTGCCTGAATGCCCATTCGGGCCCGCATTCCCATTCGAACCGTTTGCGTTGACCCACGGCATCCCCGCTCTCACGGTTCCGAAAACTTCCTGCGCGAATTTCATGCCGGGATCCCGCGGGTCAATCTGGCGCCAACGCGCCGTGCCAAACACCCAAGCCGCTCCCAGCAGCATGGCGCAGGCGGTTCCCGCAACTATGAGCAGCATTCGCGGCGGGAACGACTTGCGTTCCGGAACCTCAGGTTGATCCAACACCTTCACGGAGGGGATTTCCTTCGCCTCCTGGACTTTCGCCAATTCAAATTGCTTCGTAAGGGTCTCGTAAACAGCTTCCTCCACTTTCAACTGCCGGAACTTGTCCGCATAGGACACTCCCAGAATCGGCAATTGCCGCAAGGTCGGATACGCGTTGTCCGCGACGCTTTCATCGCTGCCGGAACCGACACCGCTGTACTTGCCTCCCATTTTTTGCAGCTGATTGCGCAGCTCAGCGATGCGCGCTTGCGTCGTGCGCACACGAATGTTGTTGTCGGAATAGATCTGCCTCAGCCCTTCGAGTTGCGACTCTGCACCAATCAGCTGGCCTTGCAATGATGCGGCGCCTTCGAGCATGGCCCTGCCCTGAGCGGAGATGTCGATCGTCGCGTTTTTGCTTGCAAACTGGCTGAAATCCTTTTCCGCTGATTCCAGTTCGACCTTGACTTTGTCAAGGCGCTCTTCAAGAAATACACGCTCGCGATGCGCGGCCGACGTATTGAGCTGTGCAATAAGCGTATTGAGTTCCTCGATATACGCGCCGGTGATGGCCGCCGCGCGCTTTGCATCATGATCGGTAGCGCTCAAAGTGATCACTCCACTTTTGCGGTCCTCGCTGATCACTGTGTTTTTTTCCAGGCGTTTTCGCGCCGCTTCCTCCAGTCGCGTCGAATACACTTTCTTCAGATCGAATCGTTGGATAATGCTATCTTCGGCCGTGCGGCTGTGCATCACGGCTATGAACACTGCTCCCGTCGTCTTCGCTCCCAGAAGGTCGGTTGCGAGGGCGCCCAGCCCTTGCCCCCCATTCTGACCTCCGCCGAGCATCGCCATAAGCGCCAGTCCGCCACTTGGCTGCGAATCCGGTGGCATCAGGCGCGCGGTGGATTCGTATTCGCTGGGAATGAGAAACGCGATAAGCGTCGCCACAAAAAATCCAACCAGCGCAAAACGTCTGAGAAACCGGCGCATGCCCCACAACAAACGCAGTCTTGGCAAAACCCGCTCGCGAGCCAGGTCCCCGTTCCACTCCGGAGCGAATGTCGCCTCAGCCTCCGGCGTCTCCTCCATCACCGCGTGCGATTTGGACGATCTCTGCATCAATTTCTGGCCTTGCTGATTCCAGTTGCATTCATGGAGCTGAAACCCCGCTTCATTGAGCATTACCGCCCGGCTGCTGCGCCAGGTGCGGAGGCAAGCCCAAACTGTGTGGCTGAAAACTGATCCCTACCGACGATGTCCAATTCGTCTGCCGCGTGGATGCCAGCACAGGAGCGAGCCATGTCTCGTGTTGCACAGACGCCGACACGTTCAAAACTCCTCGCATCCACCAGTTTGCTTTGATCCATTCGTCGTTGATGGTCTCTCCCCCTGGAATAAAGTCAGGCGCAACTTTTGCGTGCCGGTAACCGAACTGTAGCGAGCTCCTCGCGTTGAACCAATAGTTACTCCACGCCTCTATCCCCGTTCCCTCTCTGCCGATCCAGCTGCCAATCAGATTGTTCTTGTTGGTGTAAAGGTCGTGGTAAAAACTGTCGTAGTAGATGTAATTCCCATGGCGACTCGAAGAGACGCTGTTCGTATTCGTGCTCTCGACCCTTAAATCCAGCTTTTGTATCTTTGGAAAGTGCGTCAAATAGATTCCCGTATCAAACCCGGCTCGCCGGGGAGAAGCGAGCGGCGAAGGATCATCGTCCGAAATCGAATCGGAATAAATCGATAGCCAGTCTCGAACAAATGGCAGCCGGTAGGAAAAATAAAATCCACCGTTACGTTTTCCAGGACTGTCATTAGAACCGTACAGCACTGACGAGTTTAAAAAATCGAAGTAGCTGTTAAAAAGGGCCGCAGGAGTAATCGCACGCCCCACTCCCCCAAATTCCGCGGTCCGGGAAAAACCCAGCTCCAAATTGGGCGTCGGTTTCAGGCTCACGGTCTCGCCGTGGATCAGCGGCCGCGGTGGATATTCGTTGCCGGAAAGCTTGCCCACAAAGAAATCCGTTTTCATCGGTCCCAGCCAATGAAAAATCCACGGAAAGACAAAAGGCGCGGTCCGGCTGGCCCGAAACATATAAATAGGCTCCGCGTTATCGCTGAAAATCAAAACGCTCCCCTCTCCCGGCCCCCACCACAAGCTCTGCTTGCCAAATGCGAAATTCCAATCCGCGACTTTGGCCGCGACATATGTGTCCAGCAGCCGAAATTGATTGGTCGCCAGAATCGGAGCGGCTGTCCGCGGCGGGTTCACGTCCAGCGTGCCGATCAGGTTCTCGATGGGCTGAGGAAAACCAGGAGCGGAAGGGGCATGCTGATATTCGCCGCGCACATAAAGCGTGAAGCGCCCGGCGGTGCCATACCCAGAGAAGCCGTCATAAGTGTTGAAACCCTCCTGGTACGGCCGGCCGTAATTGTTGATAATCGTCTGTCCAAAATGGTAGCTGTCGTTCAGAGGCGTGCCGCTGATGCCCGTCGTGATGGAATAGATCGATTCCAACCGCGCTGTTTTCTCCCCGTCGCCGCCTCCGCTGGCCGTTTCGAGATCTCCTGCAAACTCCCGTTCCAGCGCGTAATAAAGCCGTGCTGCTTCTCCCGAGCCTGATTCACCATCGAATGCCACGCGGTCACTGGCCTCTTCAACAAGATGCGCGCACTCAATGCGCGTCCACGGGCGCAATCCGAGAAATGCCGTGCGGATGTAGCCCAGCGCCGCGAGCCGTTCCATTGCCGGATATATCCAACTGTCCAGTTCCACGTACGGGGATCCGCTGCCGCCCAATCTTCTGGCCGGACTCACATCGCTGGATTCCGCGTGGGTTTGCCATTCTCCGCCACCGACTTCGGGATCGTGATGCCGGCGATACACTTCCTGCGCCACAAACCATCCGATCGAACTGCCAATCAGCACGTCCGCCGGAAAATGCTGCTTTGCATCGACGCGCGCCGCACCTATCGCTGCCGCCAATCCGTAACTCACAAGACTCACATACGGGCTGGGGTACTCGTGCGCAATCACGCCGGCAATCGCCCATGCCGCCGCGGAGTGCTCGGAGGGAAACGAATCGCCACCTTTCCAGAAGGACCCGTGAAAGTCATCGTTCAGCGGTCGTTCCCGCCCAAACGTGTATTTGAGCGCATACGTTACCGCCAAGCTGTTCACGGCCGCTTCGGCGGCAAGAAATCCTGTCTCCCGCTTGTGATCGTCATGCCTAATGCGGCCCCAAAGATAAAGTCCGCCGGCGGCCGCCGCCATCGAGGCAATTCCATAGTTCGAAAAATCATTGGCCTGCTTCAGCCGACTTGGAGAACTCGATAGATGTTTGCTGGTTTCCGTATCAGTCGCCAGCATTCCACCGGCTGCAATGCCCAGCGGCAATAGCCAATCAACGTCAACCAATCGCACGTGCGCCGGCGCCGTCCACATCGCTTTCTGGTCCTTCACAAAGCGCTTGAATAGGTGCGGGCCGAGTGTGGTGTCGTAATCCTGTGTGGAATAGGAATCCTGGGTTGAATTTGCCGCGGCCTTGCGTTCAACCACCGCCTCAGCGCCCGGTGACCGGTCCGACGCATCCGCCTGCGACTCAGCGGATCGCTCTGAGGAGCCGGTGTCCGGCTTCGTTTGTGGATCGACCGCTCCGGCGCGACTCGTCGCGCCAGCTTCCTGTTGCGGAGGCTTCGCGAAACAAACCGCGCTAGTCGTCGGTGCGATCAGTAAAAAGGAACTCAACACGTATTCACACCATCCTCGTGTCATTCCTCGGTCTCTCGCTCTAATAGTGCGCAGCGATAAACGCCGTGGACGCGATCGACGACGCCACCTGTGCCGCCAGGAACACCGTCTGCCACTGCACACCGCCGCCGACGGCCTTCTCAGGAACCACTACCGTGTCGCCAGGACGCAACTCCGCACTCAGAGATTCTCCACTCCACAGTCCTTGGCCAGAACCCAGCACCGAGCCATCCGCCCGAATCACAAAAATTGCTTTCTTGTTGGCTAGTTGCGTCGGTCCTCCGGATTGGCTGAGATACCACGTCGCACTCTTTCCCGGACGATAGGAAACCGCCGTGGGGTTGTACACTTGGCCCGTGACCATCACGTAGCTCGGCTTTTTCGGAATCTCGATCGAATCTCCCGCTCTCACCTCCACATCCGCGATCGTGTTTTGCCATTGATGGATGTCCGCCGAGATTCGTATGGCCACTCGGCCCGTGGGCGGATTAGAACTCAATTGTTCCAGCGCGGTCTGCCACTGCTGCAACGCCAGGTCTTTCGCTCTTTTCTTATCCGGATCGGATTCCGGCAGAAGCTGGAGATTGGACTGTTCATCTTTCACACGCAGAATCATTTGGTCTTGGTCCTTCGCCTCCAGCTCCCGCACTTGCACTCGTCGGAGCACCGCGCCATAGGGGTAAGAGTCAGGCTGGAAACCTCCCGCCCTCTCGATAATCGAACCCAGTTTTTCGCCGGGCCGAATTCCGTACGTTCCCGGGTTTCTTACTTCGCCTTTCACGCTGATCGAAGCGCCTAGGTCATTCCAACCGGGTAGCTGACGCACGGTAAGCACGTCTCCGTTGTGAATCGGGATCGCCGCTTCTGGCCCCTTGGAAAGCGCGCTGGAAATCGAAATTGATTCGTGCCGCGCCGTCAAATCCGATTGATTGGCATACTGAAAATGTGTCAGGTCTGCAGTGTTCGTATCCGCGCTCGGCTTTAACCCTCCACCGACTTGAATCAAATCCGCGATGGTCATGTTGGTCGTAAGCGGGTAGCGCCCGGGCCTGGCCACTTCGCCCTGAACGTAAACGGTCGCCGGTTCCACCGCATCCGGATTGCGGTGAATCAGCAATCGATCTCGCGGCTGCAGCACAATGTTCTCGGTGGGGTCCCCGGCCAGCGCTTCACTAAGATTTACGCTGAAGATTTTGAATTTCCCGTCTGGCAAGTATCTGAAAACTTGCGCATCTTCTTTCTGCGCGTCCGGGGCTAGTCCACCAGCCAGATGAATCGCATCTCCTAATCGGATCTGTCCAGAAGTCCGGTAAGTTCCTGGCGCTCGCACATCTCCCCAGACCGACACAATCGGTGGATTCTCGAAGTCAAACCGGCTGAAGATGCGTAGCGTATCCATCGGATGTAGAACCGGCGCCTGCGAGGGATTGGCAAAAGTGTCAGCCAGATCAAAGCTCTCAACCGTCGGATGAAAATCCGGAGGGTTAAGACGAATAATTTCCGCATAGTTGGTGGCCGGCTCGGGCAGCAGATCCTTGTACGAGGCAATCACATCCGTAACCCGCATATTCTCGCGATACGAGTAGCGCCCCGGACGAATTACGTGGCCGTCAAGATAAATGGCGTCCTGGTTGTACGACGCGATCGGAAAAATCCTGATCCGATCCCCGTCCTGGATTTCGAAAGACTCCAGCTTCTTCGTCACTTCCGCCGAGTCGCCAATTTCCGGTATGTCCAAACCAAGCATCGTCTGCTTGTCGTGCGCGACCAGGCGTTGCACCTCGATGTGCCGCAGCGCGGCTGCCGGAAGCAGCCCGCCCGCGAGCTCCAGCACAGCCGCCAGGTTCTTTTCATCCTTCAACTCGTAAATCGCGGGGCGCCGCACCATCCCTTCCACCGTGACCTGCGGGCCGATGGGAGGCACCAGAACAGTGTCGCCATTATCCAGACGCGCCATGTCGCTCTTCACGCCATGCAGCAACAAATCGTACAGATCCACGACCTGCACCAACTGGTTGCCTCGATAATGCTTGACGATCCGCAGCGATCCTTTGGGAGTCGGGCCACCCGCCGCGAATAGCGCGTTCAGCGGCGTCGAAAGCGAACTGATGTCGTACGCGCCCGGGTTCGCCACATCTCCTACTTCATAGATGCGAATCGTTCGCAGCCGCGCCAGCGACACCTCGGCAGACACATCGCGAAACTCAGTTCGAAGTATCCGTTGCAAGTCTTGTTGCACGTCTGCCAAATTTCTGCCGCTGACTAGCACCGGCCCCGCTTCGGGGAGGCTGATCCGCCCTTCTCGATCCACCGTGCGGAAAAATCGCATCGACACTCCGCCCCACAAATCAATCGACAGCCCATCGCCTGGTCCCACCACATAATCCGGACCCACCGGAAGATCCATGGGAATCAACTGGGGATCGCGCGTTCCGTTCTCGAATACCTCGGAACCAAATCTTTTCGGCGTCGCAGGCCGCGGGACTACCTGAAGGTACATGTCATAAAGCGATGGAATGTCCGTATAGGGATTCTGCTTGCGCGTCATTTCCGCTGGTTGTATCAGCGCGTTTTGCCGAGACCTTCGGGCAGACGGCCGCACCGGAACAACTTCTGACATGCCGGAAGACGGAGGCGCGTTCACGTCACGGCCGGAACCCATACCTGCAAACGCAAGCGCTGCGCTAGCGGCGTCCATTCCCATTCCGCCGCTCTCCGCATCCCCGGCGCTCCTGTTCGGCGGCGATCCTCCGCCGAAGCCGGAACCGGACTGTTGGCTGTCGCCGCCGGCAAAAAGTTGCGAAAAAGAACCTCCCGACGCGGATGCCGATCCGGGTCCGGAACCGGATCCGAATCCAGATTGGTTCGAGCCTATTCCACCGAACAACTGCATGCCGTCAGAGCGATCTCCGAGCTGGTCCGTTGGATAATTGTTCAACGGATCTCCGCTTGTCTGCATCAACAGTCCGCGTCCTAGAGGGTTTTCGCCGCCGTTTGGGAAGTTGGGTGGATTCGATTGCTCAGGATTCCTTAGTGGAGGCGACGGCATTGTTGGGCCCTGCCGTCCCTGCGAACCTTCATTATCAGCAGGCGGATTGGGCTGTGCAGGCGCGCAGTCCGAGTCAAACTGTGGATCGCAAGCACGCGTAGTCTGCAGACTATTTTGTAAGGCTTTTTGGTGTGCTGCTACCCGTTCCTCCTCTTGATGCTGGGCCAGCCATTTCGTGCGCTCTTGAACCAGAAGCTCCTGCTCTTTGCCGAGTTCCGACTCGGGATTAACTCTGGGTACAAGAAATCCATATTTCTGCACGATGGTCGTCGCAACCGACCGGAACTGGACATCGCTCTCCAAGCGCTCAAAGATGGCGTCGTTTGTTAGGTCCAAATCGCTGATGATTTGGCCGTGGTCCGTCGCGTCCCTGGCCACCCACCTCTTCAACTCGACCATCAACCCCACCTCTGTGAGGAGAACGGACTTCAGCTCGGTCGCTGACGCCGCCACGCGGCTCAAATTGTCGCGGCCCAGGTCCGACCCAGTCGTCGGAGCCGGGCGCTGATTTTGCGCTCGCGTTGCACCGCATGCCAACCCCAGAGCGATCAGCACACAGATAAGTCCGCGCGCACCTCTCCCTGGAATTCGAATCGCTCTCGCGTTCTTCACTCCTCTTGCGTGGCTCATATCAAACACCGGTCCTCAATTGATGGTGTGCATTTTTCCGCGAATGGCGCTCAGCACGCCCGCTTCGGAAGCTTCGATCTGATTCGACTCAATGCACAGAGACGCCCAATAAAACATCGAACTGTTCCGGTCAGCGGCAATTGCAATCACTCGCATTCGAGGATGATTTCGCAAGATAGTTTTGCAAACATCCGGAAGATTGTTGGATCTTTCCAATGCAACGATCAGAAAGTCTGGGTGCGTTTCTTCGACGGCATGTTCCAATTCGTCCTCTTGCTGAATCTCGCCCACAACCTCGATGTCGGGCTGATCGGAAATCGTGGCCATCACCAGTTCACGAATCAACCGCGGCCGATTTGCCACTAACACTCGGATGGGATTCATCAGCGCCCTCCGCAACGACGCAATATTTGGACAGCAGTATAGGAACGAGCGATAACAGACGGTAGGTTCAATTACGATTCAGAATAAATGCACACAACGCAGACTCGCAGGTCCCTGACAGCGGATGATTTAGTACCAATGCGAAAGCAAAAAAAGTACTGGCTCGTACCCCTTGGGGAACTAGTTATTTTGGTACCGCGTCTCATGCGCTCTGATATTTCTGCTACGACCCGACTATGCACGAAGTGTAGAAAACCCCGCTAAAATGTGCCGCCCAATCCGGCAAGATTGGTGCCCCCCATAACGGAACAACACGAGCGAGAATCCACGCATGGATCGATGCGCACAACCGAAGCGGCCGATCACTTAGGGAAAGATCAATGGCGGGAGCGTTTCGGAAATCTGTCGGAGTCTCGCGATCGTTCCGAATCTCTCTTATCGCCACGAGGGTGAAGCGGAACAAGGAGCTTCCCTTTCGCGGTGAAAACGGTTTAGGAGGCGTAGGAAGGGTGGCGGGCTGGGGCGCGGCGGCGGAGGTCGCGGGATAGCTTGGCCAGCCAGCGCAGTTCGGTGCGGAATTGGGCGATCATTAGCTCGATCATCCATACGGCTTCGTGGTAGCGGTGGCCGACTTCGCGGCGAACGTCGCGACGAGTGGATTGCTCTTTGGCGAGCTGAGCTTGCAGGAATTCTTTTCTGCGTTGGAGCTGGCGGGCGACGACGCCGGGGCGAGCTTGCCAGGAAAGTGCGAGCCAAGTGAGAAAGGCTGGGCGATCGCGTTGCGCGGCCCAATCTTCACGTTCGAGCGCGGAGGCCAGAGCAGCGCGGCCTTTCGCGGTGGTGGCGAACACGCGGCGGTCGGGGCCTCCCGAGGGTTCATTTGTGTTTGCGACGGCAATCATTCCGGCGCGCGCGAGTTTTTCCATGGAGTAGTAAAGTTGAGGGCGCGAGATGTCCACCCAATCGCGCCACTCGCGGCGCTCGAGTTCGGCATTGGCCTGATACCCGTGCATGGGGCGTTCGGCGAGCAGGCTGAGTAGAACAAGATCGGGAGTGGTCAGGCCGCTCGCCTTATTTTTTGGCATGGTTTTCCTTCCGCAGGCGGCTCCAATACCACCACTGACATTTTTCTGCGGGAAGCAACGGGTCGCGAGCCTGCGCCACCGCGGCTTGAAAGCTGTCGAGGCAGCAGACATCGATGCGCTGGCGGGTGAGGCGGCAAAGTTTTTCGTACATTTTGTGAGGATCCTGGCGCGCGAGCTGGCGGATGGAGCGAATGCGCAACAATTCGAAATCGCGGAGCATGGCGGGGCCGACGGAAACCAGATCCTGCAAACGGCGGTGTGAGGCCTGGGGCATTAAAACCTCCTTGACAAGGATAATGCATGTCGCTATCTTCTACTAGTCTAAATCAGACTAGTTGACTTAGGCAAGGAGATTTTTTACACATGCGAATACATATTTTAATTCTGCCGATGGTGGCGCTGCAGCTGTTGACGGGCTCTGCCGCGGCGCAAGGAGAGAAGACCGTGAAAACGATCGAAGTGAAAAGAGTGACGGCGGTGCTGTTGGTGGAAGAAATCGAGCCTTGCCTGAATTTCTGGGTGGACCGGCTGGGATTTACGAAGACGGCGGAAGTTCCGGACGGCAACAAGCTGGCGTTTGTAATTCTGCAGAAGGGCGCCACGGAGGTGATGTACCAAACTTTCGCGAGCGTGGAGAAGGATGACGCGCAAGTGGCGAAAGATGCGCGCAAAGGGCCGACGTTTCTTTACGTGGAGGTGGAGGACCTGGACGCGGTGATTGCGGCGTTGAAGAGCGTGCCGGTGGTGATGCCGGTGCGGACTACGTTTTACGGCGCGAAAGAGATTGGAGTGAAGGATCCGGCCGGGCACTTTGTCACCTTTGCGCAGTATGGAGCGGCGACGCAACACTAACGGAAAGCGCGATGCCTGATGTTCTATCGAACATTAGGCAAGTCAAATGCTCGCGGTGGCGCAATGGCCGCGCGAAGTTTGCCGTCGAGTTACATGCCCGGGTATTTTCCCAGGAAGATTAGGAGGAAGTCGATGGTGTCGCCGATTCCGTGGGCGATGATGGGGACCGCTAGGTTGCAGCCAGTGCGGAGATAAATGATTCCGAGGAGGAGTCCCATTAAGCCTTCGTCGATGATGCCAGTCCAACCTTGGGAGGCATGGGCCAGGCCGAATCCTACATGGACCACGATTAGGCTGATGATCCAGGCGGGGCGCGTGCCATGGAAGAGGTCGGCGACGCGATTCATCAGGTAGCCGCGGTAAACCATTTCTTCGCCGAAGGCCGCGAGGGTCCATGCCAATGCAATGAAGATCAGGGTCATCTTCAGATTTCCATTCAAGTCGCGAAAGACTTCAAGGTCTGGTTGCTTGTGAAGAAATTTCACGAGCAGTGGTTGACTGACGAACAGTTCAAAACTTTCCAGCAGGATGCCGGCGAGGATGCCCAGTACGATGGTCGTTTTCCAGTTGCGAAAACGTTTTAGGCCAACGTCGCGCCAGCTCAATTTGCGCACGCGAAGCGAGAGCCATCCGAAGAGCAGGAGATACGGAGTTTTGCTGAAATAGATGTGATGCTTGAAATCTGCGTAGAAAATCAGCGCGACGACGATTAGTTCTGCTATCGCAAGCCAACTGCTCTGACGCCAGTTTGGCGCGGAGGCTTCCGGGGATGAGGGCCGCGCCCCTGGAAGCGTATTGGCTGAGAGATTATCGGCAGACACTTCGTTATTTTGCGGAAGACTCATTTGCTGCTCCTGTTTGCAACGCGATTGAACCGGGGGGCGCGTTTAAGTCAGCTTCGCGGCAAGTCTCTTGACTTGCGGTATTGGCGCGCGCACCAGAGTGCAAAGCGTGTGGTCAACGTGACAAGCGCGCAGCCGGCGAGAAGGCCTAGCGGGACAATCCACCAACCGAGTAAGTCTCTACCGGCGGGCACAGTGCCGAATCCCATGCGAAAAGAAAATTCGGAGTCGCCGGTGCTGTCATGCAAAAGCCATAAGCCGGCGGTCTGCGGGTGGAGCGGTTTCAATATGGCGACCAGGATGAAAACCGCTCCGAAGAAATAACCGAGAAGGGAGCTGATTAACACGAAAAAACCTGCGACGCTCAAGCTGGCCCAGCGGAATAAGCTGGCAAGAATACGCAGCGGGGAGCGGCTGAGTTCTGCTCGTGCCAGCACGTTGTCGGTGATGTACTGGCCGGCAAGCGCTTCCGGAGTGCCGAGTGCGGCGAGAATTGCATCTACTTGCGAAGGCGTCGCATCACCGGCGATGTCGAGCTTGTCCAGGATATGGCTGCGAAGTTCGGCGACGATTTCTGCGATTTGTAGATCATTGAAGCCGCGTAGTTGCGCGCGCAGGTTGGCGAGATAGGCTTCGATTTCTTGATTGGCGTCTTTTGGAATAGTCATCTACTTACCTCTGACGAGCGGAGCGAGCAATTTGGCCATGCTGGAAGAGAAACGCGCCCACATGCCGGCCATCTCGCGACCGCGCTGTTTGCCGGCGGCGGTGAGCGAATAATATTTTCGCGGATGGCCGACGTCG
>Ga0209009_1000413_pt1 | contig 15246 bp, 15 predicted proteins | sample BlaSpr_A8_OM3_M2_FD_187979 | JGI IMG/M metagenome (GOLD analysis project Ga0209009, IMG submission 187979) | Forest soil microbial communities from Thunder Bay, Ontario, Canada - Black Spruce, Ontario site 2_A8_OM3_M2 (SPAdes) (version 2) | ecosystem: Environmental > Terrestrial > Soil > Boreal... | reverse complement strand
CCTCGTAGGTCACAAACAGCAGACCCGCCGCGAACAGCACCCCGAGCACGCCGTGGCCGCCGCCGGCAGCGAGCCGGACCGAGTCGGATTTCATCAGCCCCAGAACCACGAACACCACCAGGATCAAAAGTTCGACGGTGATGACCGCGGTCTGGACGTTGCCGACCAGCTTGGTGCCGACCAGGTTCACCGCCACCACGACCGCGATCAGTCCGATCCCGATAGCCTTTTCCGACCAGTCCGGGGTGTGCCACGGGAGCAAGTCGCGGACATAGCCGGCGAAGCCCGCACAATACAGCGCCATCGCGACGATCCAGCCGAGGAACTGAAACACGTTGAGGCCGCCCGCGATCACGCCGTCCCCGAAGCATCGAATCAGGAACTCGGCGGCTCCGCCGCGGCTGGGATACCGGGCGCCCAGCTTCGCATACGAGTAGACGCTGAACGCCGCCACCACCCCACCGACCAGAAACGCGACCGGAATCCACGGACCGGCGGTGGTGGCGGCAAGACCCACAAGCGTGTAGAGGCCCGCGCCCATCATGCCGCCGACGCCGATCGCCGTGGCGCTGGTGACGGTGATGGCACCCGAACCCACCGGCGGGCCCGGCTTGGGAATCGGTACGTTCATCGAGGCAACCTTAAGGCCCGCGCTGGTTACCCTCATCCGGTGAGCCGCATCCCCGCGACGCAGCTGCGCGATGCCGTGCTCGACCCGGGGTCGTTCGTCAGCTGGGACACCGCGCCGCTCGAGGTGGCAGCCGACGCCCAGTACGCGCGCGAGCTGGCCGAAGCCCGCGCGGTGACCGGCCTCGACGAGGCGGTTCTCACGGGGGAAGGCCGGGTGCATGGCCGTCGGGTCGCGGTGATCGCGTCCGAATTCGACTTCCTCGCAGGCTCGATCGGCGTCGCGGCCGCCGAACGGATCACCGCCGCGGTGGAACGCGCGACGGCGGAGCGGGTACCGCTGCTGGCGTCGCCGAGCTCGGGCGGAACCCGAATGCAGGAGGGCACGGTCGCGTTCCTGCAGATGGTCAAGATCGCCGCCGCCGTCGAGCAGCACAAGCGTTCGCACCTGCCATACCTGGTGTACCTGCGGCACCCGACGACGGGCGGAGTGTTCGCGTCGTGGGGTTCGCTCGGGCATGTGACGATCGCCGAGCCGGGCGCGCTGATCGGGTTTCTCGGCCCACGGGTGTACGAGCACCTCTACGGAGAGCCGTTCGCACCCGGGGTCCAGACGGCCGAGAACCTTCAACGTCACGGCGTGATCGACGGCGTGGTGCCGCTGAGATGGCTGCGCCGAACACTGGAGCGTGCGCTGAAGGTCACCGTCGACCCGCCGGGCGCGCCGCCGGTGCCGTCGCCTGCCGAGCCGACGCCGGAGGTGGGAGCGTGGGAGTCGGTGATCGCGTCCCGGCGCCGCGACCGGCCCGGCGTCGGACACCTGCTCAGGCATGGCGCCACTGAACGGGTGCTGCTCTCTGGCACCGGTCAAGGCGATGGGGCCACCACCCTGCTCGCCCTGGTGAGGTTGGCCGGGCAGCCTGCGGTGGTCCTCGGCCAGCAGCGCGCGGTCGGCGCGACGGTCGGTCCGGCGGCGCTGCGCGAGGCGCGCCGCGGGATGGCGCTGGCGGCCGGCCTGCGGTTGCCCCTCGTTCTGGTGATCGACACCGCCGGGCCGGCGCTGTCGGCCGAAGCTGAACAGGAGGGCCTCGCCGGCGAGATCGCGCGGTGTCTGGGCGATCTGGTCACACTGCCGACGCCGACGGTGTCGGTCCTTCTCGGCCAGGGCAGCGGCGGCCCGGCGCTGGCGATGGTTCCCGCGGACCGGGTGCTGGCCGCCTTACACGGCTGGCTGGCACCGCTGCCGCCGGAGGGCGCCAGCGCGATCGTGTACCGCGACACCGCGCACGCGCCGGAACTCGCTGCCGCGCAAGGCATCCGGTCCGCCGACCTGCTGGCGTCAGGAATCGTCGACGCGATCGTGCCCGAGCACCCCGACGCCGCCGAGGAGCCCATCGAGTTCACCAAGCGCCTGTCAAAGGCCATCGCCGCCGAGCTGGCCGCGCTGCGTGGAGTGCCGGACAACCAGCGCTATGCCAGCCGGTTGACGCGCTATCGCCAGATCGGGCTGTGCCGATAGCCAGCCGTCACCACTGGTTGTGCGGCTGCTGCGGCTGCGACGGGGGGGATTGCGGATACGCCCCCTGCGCGGGAGCACCGCCGTAATACGGCTGCTGCGGCGGACTCGGCTGCGCGGGCTGCTGCGGAGGCTGGCCGTACGTGCCTGCCTGACCGTAGTAGCCGTACTGGGGCTGTTGGGAACGTTGGGGCGGCTTCACGATGCCCGATGCGAAGAGCAGAGCGGCAATCGCGAGCGCGGCCTGCAGGAACGACGTGACCAGCACAATGATCAGGCCGAGGCCGATATTCGCCTCCCCCGGAAGGGCGACCATCTGGAACAGCAGCGAGACGAAACCGACGACGGACAGACTTGTCACGACGCCGTCGTTGATCTCCTGCTTCGGCAGCATGCCCAGGGCCGCCACCAGCGCCGCAGCGAGCAAGAGAGAAATACTCACAACGCCGTTCGTTGCGAAGAAATTGTAGGAGGCACTTATCGAGATGGATTCACCGCCGAACTGTGCGGAGGAACCACTGATGTACGGCGCGAACCCCGCGAAGAAACTGATGACGCCCAGCGCGATGACGCCGATGTGCAGGAAGAACGGCAGGCCTTTGCCTTCGCCGGGCGCGGGCGCGGCGCCGTAGCCCGGCGCCGGTGGGCCATAGCCCGGCGTGCTGGGTCCCTGCGGAGGGCCGCCGTAACCGCCCGGGCCGGTCGAGTAGGTCATGAAATTGCTCCTTATCCAGGACACGCCGCGGCGGCGTGTCCGTCATCGGGTGCTCACTGCGCGCCGCACCGTTCACCGACTCTATCCCTACATCCGGTTGCCACCTGCCAGCATTCCCCACGGCCGACTACTGGGAAACCATGCCAAACCCGGTGGCATGCTGGGCACATGGGGCCTGTGCTGCATTTCGCCGGAAGCTTCTGGTGGCTGATCTTCCCGCTGGGCGGAGTGATCGGCGGCGGCGTGCGAGCGATCGCCGCGGCTAACGAGCGGCGGGCCAACCGCCGTCTGGAGCGTTACCGGATCAAGCAGCAAACCAAGATCGCGATCGCCGAAGCCTCCGGCCGCACGCGCAGCAACGCCGCGGCGAATCGCCGAGAAATGACGAGAGTGCTCGAGGAGCACAGCCGAACCGACGCCAAGTGGCTGGACTACGAGCTCGACATCGCGAAGCTCCTCGACTTCCCAATGATGACCGACGTGCGCAATGCGCTGACAATCGAATTCCACAAGGCCAAGCGCCGCGCCGACCTGCTGCGGCCGGAGGCGGTCGACGACCTGATGGGCGACCGCGATGCCCAGGGCCAATACCGCGACGCAGTCGCCGAGTACGTCAGCGCGTTCGACATCGCCGAGACCGAGGCGATTCGGCGGCGCCGCAGCGACTTCTCGTCGGAGGATCAGCAGCGGATCGCGCGCGCCCAGAGCTTGATGCGGCTTGCGACCGACAGCGGCGCGACAGCGCAGGAACGGCAGAGTGCATACAGTCGCGCCCGCAAGGAACTCGACGGGCTGGTCGCGTTGCCCGCGATGACGCGCGCGAGCATCGAACGCAAGATCGCCGGCGAGATCCAGGCCTGAAGGTTTACCTCGGCTCGCCTACAGCGAGGCGCGGCGGTCAATCGCGCAGCAGGTGTTGTGGTTGACGGATCGGCTGACCAGGCTGGCCACGCTGCCCGCAGCGCTGCGCGGCGCCCGCAACACCGCGATGACGCTGGCCTCTCACGTGCCGGCGGTGCCGCGCGGTCTGACCTGGCAGTTGTCCGGTCTGGTGTACCGCTGACTCTTGTGAGTTCACTCGTGTGGAATCAGGCCGGGCGGGGCGGCGGCATCGAGAAGGCGCTTGAGCTCACGTTGCTGGGCGCTGGTCAGATTGGCGAGCACCTGCTGGTCGGCCACCCGCACGGCCGCTTCCGCGCGCTCGAGCAAGGCCTTGCCTTTGGACGTCAGCGCAGCGGGCAGCGCCCGTCCCGATGAGACGGATGCGGGCCGGGCCACGATGCCGCGGTCTTGCAGAGCCCGCAGCACGTTGTTCATCGCCTGCGGCGACACGTTCGCGTCACGGGCCAACTCCGCGTTGGAGCGCCCGGGCACCATCGACAGGATCCGCAGGCACACGAACTCTCCCAACACCAGCCCGAGCGGCTGCAACTGCGCAGTCGCCGCGGGGCGCAGCGCCGCCATGATGCGGTACATCAGGTACCCCAGCGGCTGATCGTCGGCATTCGTCATATCAACCATCTTGACATATATCAACCGCGTTGATATGCATGAGAGCATGACTACCACACCACAAGAATTCGAATTCGAGTCGGCCTACCGCGGAGAGGTTGCGCAGCTGGGCGTGGGCGCCCGGCCACCGTGGAGCATCGACGAACCGCAGCCGGAACTCGCCGCCCTGATCGATGAGGGCAGGTTCCACGGCGACGTCCTCGATGTGGGATGCGGCGAGGCGGCTGTATCCCTGCGGCTGGCGGAACTGGGCTACACCACTGTCGGACTTGACCTCTCACCCACCGCGATCGACCTGGCCCGGGCGGCGGCCGCCAAGCGAGGCCTGGACAACGTGACCTTCGAAGTCGCCGACATCAGTTCGTTCACCGGCTACGACGGCAGGTTTTCCACGATCGTCGACAGCACGCTGTTCCATTCCATTCCGGTCGAGTCGCGCGACGGCTACCAGCGTTCGATCGTGCGCGCCGCCGCACCCGGTGCGTCGTACTTCGTGTTGGTCTTCGATCGCGCGGGCATGCCCAACGGGCCGGCGAATCCGGTGACGGAGGACGAACTGCGCGACGTGGTGTCCACGTACTGGACCATCGACGAGATCCGCCCTGCCCGCATTCACGCCAACGTGCCCGACGGTGTCACGGCGATGCCCGACGTCGAGCTGAGGGATGAGCCCAACGGCCGCAAGTCGATTCGCGCGTGGCTGTTGACTGCGCACCTCGGCTGAGCAGCTAAAGGGCTGACGTGCAGGCGATTACGTCACGCCAATGACTCGACCCACGCCTGGTGTAGCGAGGCATAGTGTCCGTCGGCTCGCCGGATGAGTTCTGCCGGCGAACCGTCCTCGACGATGCGGCCGTGCTCCAGCACCAGCACCCGGTCTGCTATCTGCACTGTCGAGAGTCGGTGGGCGATGACCAGGGCGGTCCGGTCGGCCAGCACCGTCGCCAGCGCCCGCTGCACCATCCGCTCGCTGGGAACGTCCAGCGACGACGTGGCCTCGTCCAGGATCAGCACGTCCGGATCGGCGAGAAATGCGCGGGCGAACGCGACGAGCTGGCGCTGACCTGCTGACAGCCGGCCACCGCGGCGGGCCACGTCGGTGTCATAGCCATCCGGCAGCGCAGCGATGAACCGGTCAGCGCCGACCGCAGCCGCGGCCGCGCGGATCTGCTCGTCGGTGGCGTCCGGGCGGCCGAACCGGATGTTGTCGGCGACCGTCCCGTCGAACATGAAGTTCTCCTGGGTGACCATCACGACGTGACGGCGCAACTCGGTCTGCGCGATGTCACGCAGGTCGATGCCGTCCAGCGTCACCGATCCGGACGTCGGGTCATAGAACCGCGCGATGAGCTTGGCGATGGTGGTCTTACCGGCGCCCGTGGTGCCGACCAGCGCAACGGTCTGTCCGGCCGGAACGGAGAAGGTGAGCGGTGGAAGCACAAGCCGGTCCGGTACATAGGAGAACCGCACCTCGCGGAAGGCGACATCGCCGCGAACGGATCTCAGTGCGACCGGTCGCGCCGGGTCCTCGATGCCCGGGCGCTCGGCAAGCACACCGGCCAGCTTCTCCAGTGCCGACGCCGCTGACTGGAACGTATTGAAGAACTGCGAGATAGACTGCATCGGCTCGAAGAACATCCGCAGGTACAGCAGAAAAGCCGCGAGCGTGCCGATGGTCATCTGCCCGTGCAGGACACGGTATCCGCCGTAGAGCAACACCACGCCCGTGGTGATGTTGCCGACCAGCTTGACTCCCGGCATGAAGATCGCGAGCAACCGGAAAGTCTGTTCGTTGATGTCCCGGTAGCGGTCGGCGACATCTTCAAAGATCTCCTGGTTGCGCGGCTCGCGCCGATACGCCTGCACCGCCTTGATGCCGGTCATGGTCTCGACGAACTGAACAATGACCAGAGCGGCGCTCTCTCGCACCTTCCGGTACGTCTTGGCGGATTCGTCGCGGAACCACCAGATCAACGCCACCAGCACGGGAAAGGCCGCGAGGCACATCAACCCGAGCCGGACGTCCAGCGTGACGAGCAGGATCGCCGTCCCGACCAGGGTGAGCGCCGCGGTGATCAGGCCGTCGAAGCCAGTCTCCAGCATGTCCTGTATCGCCTCGACATCGTTGGTGGACCGGCTCACCACCCGGCCGGACGTGTACCGGTCGTGGAACGCGACGTCGAGCCGCTGGAAGTGGCGGAACACCCGCCGCCGCAATTGCACGAGCACCTTCTGGCCGATACGGCCGGAACGTCGGAGGAAGAACATCCGGCTGGTGGCCTGAACGAGCACCACGACGCACAAGGCGCCGACGATGACCACGAGCTCACGTGCCGAGCCGCCCGCGGCGATCGGTGGAATACCGTGATCGATGCCGCGCTGGACCAACAGCGGAACCGAAAGGCGGGCAACGTTTTCGACCACGACAATGACCGCCAAGAGCGCCACCGCCGCACGGAACGGCCGCAACAGAGAAGCCAACAGGGCGCGAGCCTCACGGCGCAGCGGCAGGTTCTCGTCGGTGGGAGCGTCATCGTCGCGGCTGTCTTCGACACGACCGCGCCAAAGATCGGCGTCGTCGTCGGGGACCTCGATCTGGCCGATGTCGGTGGCGGTCATCGGGTTTCGGCCTCAGCCGTGGCGAACCGGCGCGCATTGCCCGTCTCGCAGGCGGCGTCGGAGGCGTCTACGGAGGCCTCCTGCTCCTGATACACGTGGCAGAGCCTGCTGCGCTGCTCGTCGTCCTCCCACGTGCAGCTTCGCGCAACGTTGTCGTCGAGTTCGTCGTCGGCGGCCAGCAGGTAGCGATACTGCGGTACCCGGGCGAGCAATTCGGCGTGCGTGCCCAGATGGGTGATGGTCCCGTTCTGCAGCAGCGCCACCTTGTCTGCGAGCAGGACGGTGGACGCCCGGTGTGCGACCACGATGCCGGTGACCCCGTGCAGGACCCTGCGCAGCGCGTCGGTGACGGTCGCCTCGGTGTGCACATCGAGCGCGGACAGGGTGTCGTCCAGCACCAGGATTCTCGGGGCTGCGAGGATGGCCCGCGCGAGCGACAGGCGCTGCCGCTGGCCGCCGGACAGCCTCATGCCCTGCTCACCGATGCGGGTCTGAAGGCCGAACGGCAGGTCGTAGACGAACTGCGCCGCGGCGATGTCGATCGCCTGGCGCAGCTGCGTGTCCGTCGCCTCGGGGCAACCCAGCCGCAGGTTTTCCGCGACCGACATCGAAAACAGCGTCGGGTCCTCGAACGCGGTGGCCACCACCTGACGCAGCGCGGGTAGCGACAGATCGCGAATGTCGCGACCGTCGATCCGAATCTCACCCTCGGTGACGTCATAGAGCCGCGACAGCAGTGCCGCCAGCACCGATTTGCCCGACCCCGTGGCACCGACCAGCGCGAGGGTCTCACCGGGTTCGACGGTCACGCTCACATGCCGCAGTGCCCACGCCCCGCCTTCAGGTGTGTCGGGAAAGCGGAAGCCGACGTCGATCATTTCCAGGCGCCCGCCGCTCGGCGCGTCGACCCGTGGGCCGTCGGCGATCTCGCGCGGCGAGTCGAAGATCTCGGCGATGCGGTTCGCGGCGGTCATCGATTCCTGAGTCATCGACAACAGGAAGCCCAGCGACGCGACGGGCCAGACCAACGACAGCATCATCGTGATGAAAGCAACCAGCGTGCCCATCGTCACGAAGCCGTGCCCCGCCGCATATGCGCCGAAGCCCAGCACCACGATGAGCGTCAGATTGGGGATGATCTCCAACAGCGTCCAGAATTTCGCCGTCACCGAAACCTTGGCGAGCTGGGTGTCATACAGCCTGGTGGCTTGCTCGTCGAACCGGTCGAAGACGTAATCCTCCCGGCCGAACGATTTCACCACTCGCACGCCGAGGGCGGATTCTTCGACATGGGTCGCGACATGACCTGACTGGTCCTGCGCCTGCCGCGAAACCCGGGTGAAGTCCCGCTGAAAGTGCAGCACGGTGGCCGCGATCGGCACGATCGACGCCAGGACGATGACGCCCAGCGGCCAGTACATGGCCAGCAGAATGGCGGTCACGACGGTGATCTGAATGATGTTCAACAGCACGAATACCAGCCCGAACGACAGGAACCGGCGAATGGTGGACAGGTCGTTCATCACTCGCGACAGCAGCTGCCCCGACTGCCACCGGCCGTGAAACGACATCGGCAGGATCTGCAGCCGGGCGTAGAGATCTTTGCGGATGTCCGCCTCCACCCCCATGGTGGCGCGAGCGACCAGCCAGCGCCTGATGAACCAGAGCACCGCCTCAGAGATCCCGATGCCCATCGCCGCGGCGCCGAGTATCCACAGACCCCGAAGGTCGCGATGGGCCACCGGCCCGTCGATCACGGCTTTGGTCATCAGCGGGATCGCCACGGTGGCGCCAAGGCTGACGATCGCCACCGCCACCATCGCCGTCCATCGCGCCCGGTACGGCGCCAGGTACGGAAGCAGCCGCCACAGATCCGAACTCGCCCGCCGGCGCGCAGGTGCGGGCGCGATTGCCGGCGTGGGGGCCAGAGGTGCATGAACGTTAGTCACGGCGGTTCCGATTTTCCCATGGGCGGCACATGAATAGCGCAACGCGCCGAGCGCCGCCACCCGCCGGTGCGGGGCGGCCCCACGAAGGAGACTCCATAGTCATCGACCCCACGGTAGAAGCTCAACAATAGTTGAGGTCAACTGATTCCCCGCGTTGGCGTCCGCGTTCGCGCCCACTGGACCCGCACCCGGGTCACACGAAGCCGAGATAGCCAACCAGTCCGGCGGCCAGCACGACAATCAGGGGATTCAGCTTGGTGAAGAATATGAAGATCGCCGCGCAAATCGCGGTGAGCGAATAGGCGCGCCAATCGTGATCGGCTGCGCGGCTCATCACCAAAGAGCTCGCCAGTATCAGGCCCACCGTGAGCGGCGCGAAGCCTTTCTCAACGGCATATCGTAATCGGGATTTCTGCGCCTTTTGCCAGAAAAGCGTGAGCACATAAACCAGTATCGCCGCCGGAATGATCATCGAAACGGTGGCGATGATACCGCCAAGAATTGCGCCGGGGACGCCGCCGACCTCCAGCCCCGCGGCATAGCCGACGAGCGTGACGATCAGAATGCTCGGCCCGGGCGCGGCCTGGGAGATGGAGAATACGTCGGCGAATTGGGAGTTCGTCAGCCAGTGGTGTCCGTTCACCGCTTGCAAGTGCATGTCGGGCAACACCGCATTTCCGCCGCCGATCGACAGCAGCGACAGTGCGCCGAACATCGCCGCAATCTGAAGGTAGGTGTTCACACGGCGCTTTTCCGCGGCCACGCCCAGATCAGGCTCAGCGGTGCGACAATGGCGAGAACTATCGGAAGCGGCCACCGCAGGATGCCATTCAGGACGAAAGTCGCGGCGAAAAGCAGAATGGGGATCAGTCCGTTCAGGCACTTCTGCCCGGTCTTGATCGCCATCGCCAACGTCAGCGCCACGGCGGCCGCGGACGCGCCATGAAGAACGCTCTTCACCGCGGGCACCTCTTTGAAGCGGAAATATATGTACCCCATCACCAGGACGAAGACGACGGGCATCAGACACAGCCCGACCAGCGCCGCCGCCGCGCCCGGTATGCCACCCAACTTGGTCCCGACGAAGACCGCCATGTTCACCTGATTGGCGCCGGGCAGGATCCGGCACATCGTCAGGGCGCTGAGAAACTCCTCTTCACCCATCCAGTGCTTCTCGACCACCAGCACTTCCCGCGACCATGCCGACAGCCCGCCACCGAACGACGCGATGGCAATGTGATTGAACGTCCACGCCAGTTCGGCAAGCGAAACCTTCTCGCGCGGTGGCTCTGTCTCACTCATGCATGAGATCTTTGTCGTGCGGGAAATCGTCCTCGTGATGGGTGGACGGATCGAGCGGATCCGGGGGATCGTAGTGATCGGACAGGTCCCAGTCGGTCTCGAAGACCTGCTTCAACCGCGCGATGACTTCAGGGTCGGTTATCGTGATGCCCAGTTCGCGACGCATGTCAAAAGCGCTTCGGTCGATATTCATCGAGCCAAGTAACGCACGTTCGTCGTCGGCGATCAGCAACTTGGCGTGAACCCGCAAGTTTTTCTGCTTGTGCACCTTGACGCCGAACCGCCGCAATGTCCGCAACGACGCGAAGGTATCGAGAATGTCCCATTCGCTGATGCCGTGCCGGCCACCGCACAGGACGTGCACACTGACGCCGCGATCGGCGGCGGCCGCGATGTGGTCAAGAATGACTGCATCGACATATTTGGGATGCTGGATATCGAGCCGCTCGGCGGCGGTATCGATGAACTGGGCCATGTGATAACGCGAATTTGAATTGCTCCAGAGCAGCCCTGCGTATGTCGAACACGTCCAGTCGAGATGCTGCCAATCGGCTTCGAAAACTTCGGTTATCTGGGCGACTCGATGTGGTTGCTCCGTAATGATGCCATAGTCGCGCGTCAGGGAAAAATACTTTTCGCAGAGATTAAAGGTGGCGACGAGTGCGGCCTTTCCGTCCACTACCATCGATTTCTCATGGGTGACGTAGAACTTGGGGTTGGCCCACTGGACATTTACCCCGGCCTTCTCGAACGTCTCGAAAGTCTCGTCATTGGCACGGTCACCGCCCGACCGTGCCGGGTTGAGCATGACGCGCACATTGACGCCTGCATTCTTGCGGTCGATGACCGCCTGTATGAAACTCTCCTCGGTAAACGTGAATTGCTTAATCAGGAGAGATTCTTCCGCGGATAGGATGAATTCGCGGACGGGTTGTAAGCCGTCATCGGGCTCTACAATCAGGCGGGGCGCAAATGGGAGCATAAGGACCGAATGGTAGCACCAGTACAATATCGTCGCTTTGCTTTCAAACGAATTTATGGCTTGTCGTGACGAGCGTGGCCGGGACCGGGGTGGCCGCACCCCGCGCCGCCCGCACGCGCCTCCGTCGGCGGCGGGGGTTCATCAGGCAAGATTGCGTGCATGGACGCTAGTGTCGCCTCGCCCAAGGTGCTCGTCGTGGACGATGACCCCGACGTCCTCGCATCGCTCGAGCGTGGACTGCGGTTGTCCGGGTTCGACGTGTTCACCGCGGTCGACGGCGCCGAGGCGCTGCGCAGCGCCACCGAAACCAGGCCCGACGCGATCGTGCTCGACATCAACATGCCGGTGCTCGACGGCGTCAGCGTGGTCACCGCGCTGCGCGCGATGGACAACGATGTGCCGGTCTGTGTGCTGTCGGCCCGCAGTTCGGTGGACGACCGGGTCGCCGGGCTGGAGGCGGGTGCCGACGATTACCTGGTGAAGCCGTTCGTGTTGGCCGAGCTGGTGGCGCGGGTGCGCGCCCTGCTGCGTCGTCGCGGGTCGACGGCGACGTTCAGCTCGGAGACCATCCAGGTGGGGCCGCTGGAGGTGGACATCCCGGGCCGGCGCGCGCGCGTGAACGGCGTCGACGTCGATCTGACCAAGCGGGAGTTCGATCTGCTGGCCGTGCTCGCCGAGCACAAGACGGCGGTGTTGTCGCGCGCGCAGTTACTGGAGCTGGTCTGGGGCTATGACTTCGCCGCCGACACCAACGTCGTCGATGTGTTCATCGGATACCTGCGCCGCAAGCTGGAGACTGGCGGCGCCCAGCGGCTGTTGCATACCGTGCGTGGAGTGGGATTCGTCCTCCGTACACAGTGAGTGCCATGAATCGGCTATCGCGCATTTTCCGCCGTACCCCGTCGCTTCGGACCCGGGTGGCGTTCGCGACGGCAATCGGCGCCGCGATCGTCGTGCTGATCGTCGGGACCATCGTCTGGATCGGCATCACCAACGACCGGCGCGAACGGCTCGACCGCCGGCTGGACGAGGCCGCGGGTTTCGCAATCCCGTTCATCCCTCGCGGCCTGGGTGAGATCCCGAGATCGCCCAACGATCAGGACGCCGTGATCACGGTGCGCGGGAACGGTCAGGTGACGTCCAATTCGAACGTCACCCTCCCCAAGCTGGACGCCGGCTATGCCGACACCTACCTCAACGGGGTGCGATACCGGGTGCGCACGGTGGATATCCGCACACCCGAGGAGATGTCGGTAGCGGTGGGCGCGACGTACGACGCGACCATCGCCGAGACCAACAACCTGCACCGGCGGGTGATCCTCATCTGTCTGTTCGCGATCGGCGCGGCGGCGGTCCTGGGTTGGTTACTCGCGACGTTCGCGGTGCGGCCGTTCAAACACCTGGCGCAGCAGGCGCGCTCCGTCGACGCCGGAGACGAAGCGCCGGACGTCGAAATCCGCGGTGCCACAGAGGCGGTCGAGATCGCCGACGCCCTCAACGGCATGTTGCAGCGCATCTGGAAGGAGCAGGACCGCACCAAGTCGGCGCTCGAGTCCGCACGCGACTTCGCCGCGGTGTCGTCGCACGAGCTGCGCACGCCGCTGACCGCGATGCGAACCAACCTCGAGGTGCTGGCGACACTGGATCTGCCCGACGAACAGCGTAAGGAAGTGCTCCACGACGTGATCCGCACACAGTCGCGGATCGAGGCAACGCTGTCGGCGTTGGAACGGCTGGCTCAGGGCGAGCTGTCGACGTCCGATGACCACGTTCCCGTCGACATCACCGAGCTGCTCGACCGCGCCGCGCACGATGCGATGCGGATTTACCCGGAACTCGACGTGTCGTTGATGCCGTCGCCGTCGGTGATCATCGTCGGGCTGCCGGCCGGCCTGCGGCTCGCGGTCGACAATGCGATCGCCAACGCGGTCAAACACGGCGGAGCCACGCGCATCCAGCTGTCGGCGGTCAGCTCACGCGCCGGGGTGGAGATCGCCGTCGACGACAACGGCATCGGCCTTCCCGAAGAGGAACGCAAGGTCGTGTTCGACCGGTTCTCCCGAGGCTCAACAGCGTCGCAATCCGGGTCTGGGCTGGGTTTGGCGTTGGTCGCCCAGCAGGCCGAGTTGCACGGCGGCACGGCGTCGTTGGAAGCCAGCCCGCTGGGCGGAGCGCGGCTGCTGCTGCGGCTGCCCGGACCCGTGCCGCGGGCTGCGGACAGCCCGTCTTAACCGGTTACCGCGTCCCGAGCAGGTCGATGACGAAGATCAGCGTCTTGCCGGCCAGCCGATGCCCGGAGCCAGCGGGGCCATAGGCCTGTTCGGGCGGGATGGTGAGCTTTCGGCGGCCGCCGACCTTCATTCCGGGAATGCCGTCCTGCCAGCCCTGTATCAAGCCCCGTAGCGGGAATTCGATCGGCTGCCCGCGGCGCACGGAGCTGTCGAATTCCTCGCCGGTGTCGTACTCGACACCGGTGTAATGCACCTCGACGGTGCCGCCGGGGACCGCCTCCGCCCCGTCGCCGACGACGATGTCTTCGATGACGAGCTCGGTGGGCGCCGGGCCGGACGGGAAGTCGATCTCGGGTTTGTCTGTCACCGTCACCACGCTAGCGGGCACACTGATGATGTGGCAGAGGACAACGACACCCAGACGCGGATCAACAAGCTGGTCGCCGAGGAGAAGGACCTGCGGGCAAAGCTGCAGCGGGGCGAGATCAGCGGCGACGAGGAACATGCACGGCTGCGGACGGTCGAAACAGAGCTGGACCAGTGCTGGGACCTTTTGCGGCAGCGTCGCGCGCTGCGCGAGACCGGCGGTGACCCCAAGGATGCTCACGTGCGCTCGGCCGACGAGGTCGAGGGCTACCTGAACTGAGGGCCTACGACGCCGTCGTTGTCGGTGGCGGGCACAACGGTCTGGTCGCCGCCGCCTACCTGGGCCGCGCCGGCAGGCGGGTATTGGTACTGGAGCGCCTGGACCGGGTCGGCGGTGCGGCGGTCTCGGCGCGGCCGTTCGACGGCGTGGACGCCCGGTTGTCGCGCTACTCGTATTTGGTCAGTCTGTTGCCGCCGCGGATCGTCGACGAGCTGGACCTGTCGATTCGGCTGGCCCGGCGCCGCTATTCGTCCTATTCGCCCGACCCGCGGACCCGAGGTCGCACCGGCCTGCTGATCGGCCCGCACACTGGTATCGCTGAGGACTTCTACCGCCGCTGCGGTCTCCTCACCCGAGCGCTGTGGCCGACGATGACCGAGCCGCTGCCGACCCGCAGCCGGGCCCGGAAGCTGGTCGATGCCGACGCGTCCTGGCGGCTGATGGTCGAGGAACCGATCGGGCGCGCGATCACCAACGCGGTGTCAGACGATCTGGTGCGTGGCGTGATCGCCACGGACGCGCTGATCGGAACGTTTGCCTCACTCGATGACGACTCACTGCGACAGAACGTCTGCTTCCTGTACCACCTGCTCGGCGGCGGCACCGGTGACTGGGACGTCCCGGTCGGCGGCATGGGCGCCGTCACCGACGCGCTGACGGCGGCGGCCAGGCGGCATGGCGTCGACATTGCGTGTGGCGCTGATGTGTTCGCGATTACTCCCGACGGCGAGGTGCGCTACCGCGACGGGGATGTCGAGCGCAGTGTGCACGGGAGCGCCGTGCTGGCCGGTGTGACGCCGACGGTCCTGGCGTCGATGCTGGGCGAGGTGCCCCCGATGGCGGCGCCGGGGTCTCAGGTCAAGGTCAACCTCATGCTGCAACGGCTACCCCGACTGCGGGACACGAGCGTCACGGCGGAGCAGGCGTTCGGCGGTACGTTCCACATCAACGAAACGTTCAGCCAGCTCGAGGCCGCCTACACCGAGGCGGCCGGTGGCAAGGTTCCAGATCCGCTGCCGTGCGAGATCTACTGCCACTCGCTGACGGATCCAAGCATTCTGTCAGCGGACCTGGCAGCGTCAGGCGCCCAGACGCTGACCGTGTTCGGGCTGCACACACCGCACGGACTCGGCACACGTGAAGCACT
>Ga0209009_1000412_pt1 | contig 15252 bp, 17 predicted proteins | sample BlaSpr_A8_OM3_M2_FD_187979 | JGI IMG/M metagenome (GOLD analysis project Ga0209009, IMG submission 187979) | Forest soil microbial communities from Thunder Bay, Ontario, Canada - Black Spruce, Ontario site 2_A8_OM3_M2 (SPAdes) (version 2) | ecosystem: Environmental > Terrestrial > Soil > Boreal... | reverse complement strand
CACCTGACGACCGGCGAGCTGACGCAGCTGATGGGTCGCGCCGGGCGACGCGGCATCGATGTGATCGGACACGGCGTGATCCTCAAGGAGTCGGACGTCGAGATCGGGACCATCTACGAGGTAGCGATGGGGCCGACGCTCGTGGTCGAGTCCAAGTTCCTGCCCAGCTACAACATGGCCCTCAACCTCCTGCGCGTGTACACGCCCGAGGAGGCGGAGGCGCTGATGCAGAGGTCGTTCGGCCAGTTCCAGAAACGCCTGGCGGCGGAGCAGACCAAGGAACGGCTGGCCAACGTTCGAGAGCAGCTCGCCGATATCCGCAAGCTGTGGGACGACACCGAGGTGTCGATCGAAGATGTGGCGCAGTACTTCAAGCTCGAGGATCGCCGCCGTGCGATCCGGATCGAGCTCAGGCGCCTTCGGCGCGAGGCGGGGGCGGAGCGGAGAGGGCGCCGCGGCCGCCATACCCGCACGATGGGGCCCTCAGGGCGGGTGGTGCAGCGCCTCGAGGTGGAGGCCAAGGGCCTTCTCGAGCGGCAGCGAAAGCTGAAGGTTGTGCGCTCGTCGCGTTTCGGCGAGCTGCTCCAGAAGTACGCCGAGATCCGCACCCTCCAGAAGGAGCTCGAGGGCGGGCAGCGCGAGGTGAGCGGCCAGATGGACGAGTACCCGCGCAAGCTGCGCCGGCTCTGCAAGATCCTTACCGAGGCGGGTTTTCTAGCCCACGACCGGCCCACCGACAAGGGCCTGTTCGCTTCGCGCGTGTATGGCGAGAACACGATCCTCGTCGCGGAGGCAGTCTGGCTCGGGTGGTTCGAGGGGCTGACGCCCGAAGAGCTGTGTGGCGTGCTGGTCATGCTGACGGCCGAGGACAGGGAGCGCGGCCGGGACCGGCAAGCCCGCGGGCCACGGAGGTATCCGACCCCCGCGATCGCGCAAACCGCGCGCCTCATCCGTTCGCTGTACTTCCGGTTCGCCGACATGGAGAGCGAGCTCGACGAACCGAACCTGCGCGCCCCGTCGCACGACTACATCGATTTCGCCTACCGCTGGGCGGCCGGCGAGGCCCTCGATCAGATCCCGCTACCACCCAACGTGGACATCGGCGACGCGATCAAGGCGATGAAGGGCCTCTATTCGATGCTTCGCCAGCTCGAGTGGGCGGTGCGGGCCGCGAAATCGCCATTGCAGGACATCATGTCGAGGGCGGTCGTGCAGATGGAACGCGACGTCATCAAACGCACGTACTGAAAACGTATGAGAGGAAACCTGGGTTTCCTCTCATGCCTCTTTTTCCTGCAAGTTGGGATTCTCTAAAGGACTTCTCCAAGCCACACAAGGCAGGCGAGATGAATGATTGGCGGCCGGCCTGGCGAAGCCAGGCCTACCGGCCTAGCCAATAATCCAGGGCTAGACTGGAGCCAGCGATGGCCTCTAAGAAGAGACGCATTCTCGTCACCGGCGTCGCGCGCTGGTGGGGCGCTCTCGTCGTGCAGCGGCTGGTGGAGGATCCGGATGTCGCCGAGGTGATCGGCATCGACATTCGCGAGCCGCGTTATGACCTCGGGCGGGCCGACTACCTCAAGCTCGACGTTCGCCACTCGCTGATCGGCAAGCTGGTGCGAGCTGTGGGCATCGACACCGTCGTGCACACGCTCACACGCGTCGACTCGTTCGACATGGACCCGCGCCGCGCCCACGAGATGAACGTCATCGGCACCCTCAACCTGCTTGCCGGATGCGCGGGAGAAGGCAGCCCCGTACGGCGCTTCGTGCTCAAGTCGTCCGGGCACGTCTACGGCTCGCGTTTCGACCTGCCGGCAGGGCTGCGCGAGGACCACCGGCTCGACAGCAACTCACGCCATCAGTTCGTACGCGACATCGTGGAGGTCGAGTCGTACGTCAGCGACTTCGGGCTGCGAAACCCCCACATCGACATCCTGGCCCTCCGATTCTCCAACAGCCTGAACCCCGACGAACCTCAGCCGCTCGCCCGGTACCTCGACCTCGAGGTGGTGCCGACGGTCGCAGGTTACGATCCCTCGCTGCAGCTCATCCACCGAGACGACTGCGTCGAGGCGATGGTCCTGGCGACCAAGCGCGGACCGGCCGGCGCGTACAACATCGCCGCGCCGGGTGCGGAGCCGCTGTCCAAGCTCCTCGATGCGGCAGGCAAGCTGCACGCTCCACTGCTCCCTCCCATAGGTCTCGAGCTCGCCGCATTTGCGGTCCGCAAAGCAGGCGTCGCGTTCCTGTCGCCGCAACTCCTCGACCTGCTGCGCTGGGGACGCACGCTGTCGACGGCCAAATCCGCGCGCCAGCTTGGCTTCCGTGCCGCACGCGACACTCGCGCGGCGTTCGAGGACTTCACTCAGCAGCGCCGCGTCCTGCGCTACGCGCCCGATCGCAACGCGTACCAGTACGAAAAGGAGCTGGAGGACTTCATCCACACCCGCCAGGTCGCATCCGAGAACGGCGACGGTGACATTGCGCCGGTGGCTGAGGGAGGGGCTACGGTTCGCCCCCGCCGCCATCGATCGCGATCACTTCCCCGTTGACGTAGCTCGCGGCGTCTGAGGCCAGGAACGCAACCACCCCGGCGATCTCGTCCGGCACACCGATCCGGCCCATCGGATTCGAGGCCAGCACCCGATCGAGGATCGCCTCGTTGCTCCACAACCCCTCCGCAAAGCGGGTCTTGATCAGGCCTGGCGCGACCGCGTTGACGCGAACCTTGCCGCCGAGCTCGCGCGCCAGCTGCCGGGTGAGCATGATGAGGCCCGCCTTGGTGACGTTGTAAGCGCCAAGGCCGACGCCAGGCCGGAGCCCGCCCACGCTGGCGACGTTGACCACGGTGCCGCCGTGCGTTTCCATCCAGGCCTCGTAGACGAGCTTGGTCAGGATGAAGACCCCGCGCAGGTTGACCTCGAAGGTCTTGTCCCAGGCTGCCAGCTCGGTCGCGATCACCGGTCCGAAGTAAGGGTTGGTGGCGGCGTTGTTGATCAGGATGTCGATACGGGCGTGGTGCTCCATCACCGATTTGACCAGCCGTTCGAGATCCTCCGGCCGGCCGGCATGAGCCGCGATCGCGGTCGCACGCTCCGGGTACAACGCGTTGATCCGCGCCGCCTCCTGGTCGAGGTCCGCCTGCTTCCGGCTCGAGAGGACGACCTGGGCACCTTGCTCTACCAGGGCGGTGGCGATGGCGCTGCCGATCCCACGGCTCGCGCCGGTGACCAGTGCGACTCGTCCGGTCAGGTCGAACCTGGAGCCTGCAGGCACGGCTGATACGATAGGCGACTCAGTGGCCACGATCTCGGGGAAGGCCGCCGAGGACATCCTCGAGCGGATCTTTCAACCCACCACCAAGCCGAGCGCTCGGGACCAGGCGGAAGAGACGCTGAGGCATCCCAAGCGACTCGTCTACGTCGCCATGTCAAACAAGGTTTTCTACTGGCGGGCGCACATCCAGAAGTTCGTCCTCGATTCGGGACTGGTGCCGGTCAGCCCGTTCATGCTCTTCGACTACTACCTCATGCACACGGTGTCGAAGGAGATCGTGCGCGAAGCGATGAACAACCTGCTCGCTCGGTGCGACGAGGTCTGGGTGTTCGGCCGCCTATCGCTCGGCGTGAAGGTGCAGGTTGGCATCGCCAAGCGGTTGAACAAGACGGTCCGCTATTTCGACATCGGCGACCTGCCAGTGACGGTCATGCCGATCACCGAAGAAACAGCGCAAGAGGAACTGAAGGATTGAGTCCCCTCCCCCGTTCAGGGGGGCAATCAGTAGGTCCCATCCTTGACGCCGCTTGCGCGCAGGGCTAGGAAGAGGGGCGGGGAAGAACGACCCGCCGGTACCAGTCTTGCGGCTTCCCCAGCTCGTCCAGGCGCGGCATGTACGCCTCGCTTTTCCAGACCAGGTTGAGCACTTTCATGCCGTGCTGGTCGTAGATCGCCCGGCAAAATGCCTCGCCGCGCGTGTACTGCTGCAGCTTGAGGTCGAGGCCCGTGAGCTTCCAGATCAACACATCTAGCGGGCTCTTGCCTGAGCTCCGCTCGCGATAGGCCTGCTCGAGCTGCTGAAAGCCGGGCAGCAGCTGGCCTCCGAGCTCGTTCATGACCAGGTTGCTGTATCCCTCGATCACAGACATCGTGCCCTGGACCTGGCGCATGACGCGCCACTGAGCCGGCAGAACACCCGCGAACGCCGCAATCCGGGCGGCGGGTGCCGTGCTCTTGCTCGCCGAGTTGAGAAGCACTCTCATCGAGCTCTCCATGTAGGGGCGAAGCCACGAATGGGCGGCGAACTGCCAGGCGTGCGTCATCTCGTGGAGGATCAACCAGCGCCGCAGGTCCTGGCGTGGCAGGTCGGCGCGACGCCCCCATTCCTCGACGTTCGTCTCGACCAGGTACAGACCTTCGCCGCCGGCCGGCTCCGCGCCAAGAAGCTGTGGGTCGTACTGACCCAGGACGCGGCGTCCGATGAACGCGAGCATGAACGCCACGTAATGGTCGACGCCGGTGCGCCCGACCTCGACCAGGAGCGAGTTGGGCACTCGCCCGGATTCGAGCACGGGGTCGATGGCCCGGCGCAGGATGCCGAGGTTCAAGTCGAGCCAACCGACCCGGTCGAGCGCCTCGAGCTGCGGTAGGGAGGTGCCCCTGGGAAGCCCGCCGACAAAGTTGAGCAATGGCTTCTGTAGCTCCGCCGCCATCAAGCGATAATCCTGGGCGGCGGCGGTGAGCTCAGCCCTGCTTAGTGAGGGCGTCTCGAGCCGCGCCCGCGCAGTGCGACGTACCTGGTCCCAGTCCATGAGCACCGTGGTCCCGCCTCGCGGTCGCACGGCTTCGGCCACAGCCGCAGTGGCGAGACCGAGCAATGCGCCATAGACCGCGGCTTTTCCTACCGACCGCCTCATGTCTCCACAGAGTAGAGAACGTTCACAACCGGGTTTCATGCGATTGCCCGCCGCGAGAGTTCGCGAGAACGATTCGTGCCCGGCGCTTAACCGATCAGGTGCTCCCGTAGGAAGGCGAGGATCCGGGTGTTGGCCGTCACCTGGTTGTCGAGCTTGACCACGCCATGTCCCTCGTCGTCGAAGACAATGAGCTCCGCGCTCGGCGCCTTCTTGGCGATTTGCTCGGACTCCTGAACCGGGACTCTCGGGTCATTTCTTCCGTGGATGATCAGGAGGGGCGCGGTGATCTTATGAGCCGAGTGGATCGGGCTGATCTGGCGAAGAAACTCCGACTCGGCTCCATCGGGATCCCCGTACTCGCGCTTGCGCAAGATCCCTCGCCATGGGGGCATGTTTTTGAAGAAGGTGTGCCAGTCGGCGATGCCGACGATATCGACTGCGGCGTCCCAAAGTTGCGGGTCTTCGACCACCACCGCGAGCGTCATGAAACCGCCGTAGGAGCCGCCCATCGCGGCCGTTTTCGTCGCCTGGCCCGTCGTTTTCAAGTTGCGGGCGGCCTCACAGCCATCCCTGACCGCGTCCCTTCTGAGTGCCCGGTCATCCAGGCTCTGGAAATGGAAGCCATACCCGGTTGAGCCGCGCACGTTAGGCAAGAGAACATTGACGCCAATTCCGGTCATGAGATGGACGATCGGAACGTACTGGCCGCGGCTTTGACTTTCGGGGCCGCCATGGAAATAGACCACCACGGGCCGAGGGCTGCTGTCGACACGGTAGAGCAGTGAGTGAATCTCGAGGCCATCGAAGCTCTTGTAGCTGGTCTCGACCGGTGTGACGAGCTCTCTGAACTCTTCGTCGTCGCCGACGTTCGTCCAGCGGCGGCCGGCCGGCCATTCGTGGACCTCGGCGGGACGTGTCGGGTGCTCCCAGCTTACAAACGCAGAGCTGTCCTCATGACTCCAGCTCAGGTTGTAGCTCTTCGGTCCCGTGATGTCGGAGTAGACAATGCCATGTTTCCAGTCGAGACGATCGATGGTCACCCCAGTCGCCAGGTCGACGATTCGGATAGCGTCGTAAACCCCCTCGTTCACGACCACGATTGCGCGTCGCCCGGCGTGATCGACGGTATAGCCGTCGACGTCGTGCTCCTCGTCGATGAGCCACCGTTTGACCGCATTCGGTAGCTCAGGATCGACCTCGGCCAGCCCCATGAAGTCGCGGCCACCGGCATCGGTCAGCAGGAACATCCCATTCGCCGTCCACCTGATCTCACTGGCTCGGCGGGCATCCGGAAGGAGCCGAGTCATGGTGCCGTCGCGCTCCAGGATGTGTGGTTCCGTCCAACTTCCAAACATCTTGTTGACGACCGCCCGCTTTCCGTCGGGATTCCAATCCTCCCAGGACCAGTAGTCACCTGGAGTCGCCCAGGGGGTGAGCTCGCCGGTCACGAGGTCGAGCTCGCCGAGGCTGACATCGCCCCCGCCGCCGGAGTTCCAGCCGAGGCCCACACGTCTGCGGTCCGGGTGCAGGGTGACGCTCTGATGCACAGCCTTCGAGTCCGTGGTCAGGGCGCGGAGCTCACCATCGGCCTCGACGATGCTCAACTGCCAGGTCTCGTTGCCGCCGCGGTCGTGGCGCACGAGCAGGCCAAGATCTGTCCACGCGTGAGGTAGGGTTCGGTCTCCGGAATCGGCCACCGCTCGCGGCGTGCCTCCAGGACTGTCGAGGTGGAAGGTCTTCTGGTAACCATCGACATTGGAGGCGAACGCGAGACCCAGATCCGGTCCGGGCACCGGTCTGGTGGCACGAACGACTCTCAGGAGCCGCGCGAGATCCGGCTTATTGGTTGACCGTCGATGTCGGATGCTTATTACGCTCCCCTTTAGCTCAAACGTCGTGGTGCCGGTAAATCCCCAATGGCAGAGGTTCGGGCTTGTGCGACTGATTTGCAACTGTTTCCCAGCCACACGGGGGCCCCGGCCGCACGAGGAGCTAGTAGATGTAGGGCCAGCTCCTGTTGCGCTTGAAGACTACCTTGCACCCATCGCAGCGGAACACGATCTGGAGGTGGCGCCTCCCGATCGCCGCCGAGTCTCGCCCGCACACGGGGCAGGATGCTGTCTCCATCTGAAACGGGGCCGGCAGGGGTTCGACCTTGATCTCTAAGCGCCTTCTTTTCTTTGACATTTACCTTCCATCAACCCGGAGTAGGGGTTATTCAGACGTCGAGCTGCGACACGTCCAGGTTTTTCAAGCCATCCGGTGCGTCAACACCCGCGTTGTGGAGGCGCTTGAGGAGCGCCAGGATGTAGCGGACGCCGGCGAGGTTGACGTGATGCTCGCGAGTGAGTGTCTGGATGGCTTGCAGCTTCATCACGTCGCGTCGCGAGTAGCGCCGGCGATTGGTCACCGTCCGCCTGGGCTGAATCATGTTCAGGTGCTCGTACATCATCAAAGTCCGCGGATGGACTTCCAGGATCTCCGAGGCCACGCTGAGCGTGAAAATCGGCTTGTCGAGATCGATGGTGCCGGATTGCGAGGCCACGACTGTGGCCGCGACAGGGTCGCGCTGCCTGAGCTTCATATCTTTCTTGGTGGGGCGGATTATATGGTTTAAGCGACTGTGGGCCTAACTTTGGGTGACAGAGGCGGTTGCAGATTCGGTGCCATTCTGGATCCGATTTCTCAGGCTGGCAAAGAGTTTTTGTTAAGTATTGTCAGCAGAATGCGGATGTCAGCCCCTCCATATAGTTACGCCCGTGGCCGCACTGGTCAGCCTCCTGCTCGTCAGCGTTTCCGTCGGCCTCAGCAACTTTGCCGGCGCGATCGGGATCGGGCTGAGCGGGATCAACGCCCGGACGAGGATCCGCGTCGGCATCGCCTTCGGCTTTTTCGAAGCCCTCATGCCTCTCATCGGCCTGGTCCTCGGGGAAGCGGTCGCCGGGTACATCGGTCACCAGCTGGCGGGCTACGTGGCCGGCGGGATCCTGATTCTGACGGGGCTGTACACGATCTTCCAGGGGCGGCAGGTTAAGTCGGAGGAGACCAGCCCGCGCGGGCTGCAGACGCATCGCTTGATCATCACGGCGCTCGCGCTGAGCATCGACAACCTGGCGGTCGGCTTCGCGCTCGGCGGCCTGGGGATCCCGATCATTCTCGCCGCGGCCACGATGGGCGTAGTCAGCGTCGGCATGTCGCTCGCCGGCCTCGAGCTCGGCCACCGGCTCGGGCGGCGGGTCGAGGAGTGGAGCGAGGAGATCGGCGGCGCGGTGCTGATCCTGGTCGGCATTGGCGTCGCCACTGGCATTCTCGGTTAGCAGCGAGGCCGCGCCTCTCAACCTAGGATTACCTTCGTGATCGAGAAGCCCCAGCTCGAGCAAGTACTCCTCTCGGTCGATGCCCACGTGGCCACGGTCACGCTCAATCGCCCCGAGCAGCGCAACCCGTTGTCCGGTGCAATGCTGCGTGACCTGGCGGCAGCGTTTGCCTGGTGCAAGCAAGAGGCCGATGTGCGCGTGGTCGTCCTGACTGGCGCGGGCGACAGGGCCTTTTGCGCGGGAGCGGACCTCTCGAGCTTCGACGGAAACCTGACCGACCTCGAGCGCCATCGCAGCCGCGAGCTCTTCGTCGAGCTGTTCACGCTGATGGCGAGCCTGGGCAAGCCGATCGTCGGTCGTATCAACGGCCACGCGCTGGCGGGCGGCCTTGGACTTGCCTGCTCCTGCGACCTGCTGGTTTCGACCGACACTGCGACCTTCGGGACGCCCGAGATCAACGTCGGGATCTGGCCGATGATGATCCAGGCGATCCTCTCCAGAAACCTGCCGCGCAAAGTCCTGCTCGAGATGGAGATGCTCGGCGACCGCTGGACGGCCACGCAGCTGCAGGTATACGGAATCATCAACCGGGTGGTTCCTCACGATCAGCTCGACTCTGCCGTCAAGGAGATCACCGATAAGCTCGCGAGGAAGTCACCGCTGGCTATGCGTCTCGGCCGCGATTCGTTCTACCGTCAGCAGGACATGGAGTTCGCCGCCGCGCTCGCCTACCTGCACAGCCAGTTCACGCTGATCACGCTGACCGAGGATTCGAAGGAAGGCATCAAGGCGTTTTTCGAGAAGCGCGAGCCGGATTTCAAAGGTAGATAGCGGAGTGGGCAATCCGCGCCATCGCGAGCTGCGCGAGCGAGCGTTAAAGGGTGGCACGCGCTACCTGCCGAAGCTGCGCGAGCAGCACAAGCTCACGCCACGCGAACGCCTCGACCTGCTGCTCGATGCGGGTTCATTCGTCGAGGACGGGCTCTACGCCAATGTCGTGGCCGAAGACCTGCCCGCGGACGGAGTCGTGACCGGGCTCGGCACCATCGATGGACGGCAGGTTGCCGTGATGGCGAACGACCCGACGGTCAAAGCGGGCAGCTGGGGTGCGCGAACGGTGGAAAAGATCGTGCGCATCCAGGAAACCGCGGCCAGGATCCGCGTGCCGCTCTTCTACCTGGTCGACTCAGCCGGCGCGCGCATCACCGACCAGATCGACATGTTTCCCGGACGGCGCCATGCGGGGCGCATCTTCTTCAATGAGGTCCAGCTCTCGGGCCAGGTGCCGCAGATCTGCCTCCTGCTCGGGCCGTCGGCTGCGGGCGGCGCGTACATCCCGGCTTTTTGCGACGTCGTGATCATGGTCGAGGGCAACGCGTCCATGTACCTCGGGTCCCCCCGCATGGTCGAGGTGGTCGTCGGAGAGAAGGTGTCTCTGGAGGAGCTCGGCGGCGCGCGCATGCACTGCACAGAAAGCGGATGCGGCGATGTCCTGGTCGCAGATGAGAAGGAGGCGATCGAGTACGCCCGCGCCTACTTCAAGTACATGCCGCAGCGATCGGGAGAGAAGCCGGCCGACGGCGAAGCAAGGCCGGCGAAGACAACGTCCAGGCCAATCGCCGAGCTGATTCCCGACGAGGCGAACCGCGGCTACGACATGCGCAAATTCGTCGAGGCGATCATCGACGAGGGCAGCTGGCTCGAGATCAAGAAGCTCTTCGCGAAAGAGCTGCTCACAGGATTTGCCCGCCTCGAGGGGCACGCCGTCGGCATCCTGGCCAACCAGCCGATGCAGAAGGGCGGCGTGCTCTTCAGCGACTCGGCCGACAAGGCCGCGCGCTTCATCTGGCTGTGCGACGCCTTCGAGATCCCGTTGCTGTTCCTGGCCGACGTGCCGGGATTCATGATCGGCACCGACGTCGAGCGGCGGGGCATCATCCGGCACGGCGCGAAGATGATCAGCGCGGTCTCCGAGGCAACGGTACCGAAGATATGCGTCATCGTCCGCAAGGCGTATGGGGCGGGTCTGTATGCGATGGCGGGCCCGGCGTTTGACTCGGACTGCGTCATCGCCCTGCCTTCGGCCCAGATCGCGGTCATGGGCCCGGAGCCGGCAGTGAACGCCGTCTTCTTCAACAAGCTCGCGGAGCTTCCCGAGGAACAGCGCGCGGCCCGCCGCAAGGAGCTCGAGGACGAGTACCGCGAGGACGTCGACCTCTACAAGCTCGCGTCCAACCTGATCGTCGACGACGTCGTGGAGCCGGATCAGCTTCGCGATGCGTTGATCGCGCGTTTCAAGGCTTACTCGACTCGGGTCTCACCCCGTCCGAATCGCAAGCACGGAGTCCCGCCGGTCTAGCTCTAGCCCACCCGGTGGAACGGCACTGCGTAGTGCACCACGATCACGTAGAACGTCACGCTCGCGCTGATCACGGCCAGGTGGAAGAGCTCGTGGTAGCCGAAGACGCGCGGCCACAGGCGCGGCCACTTGAATGCGTACGCCGCCGCGCCGAGCGAATACTGCAGCCCGCCCAGCGCCATCAACACCGCCGCCACCCACCCCAGCGCCGCGGTCAGCGGCACGAGAGCGATCACCGCCACCCAGCCCATGGCCAGATAAAGCGCCGCCAGCAGCTGGCGCGGGATGCGCAAGAAAGGCGCGGCGCCCGCCACGCCCGCCGCACCCGAGATCCACACTGCCGCGAGGACGCCGATGCGCCACCAACCGCTCAGCACGTTGAACACGAGCGGCGTGTAGGTCGCCGCGATGAACAGAAAGATGGTTGCGTGGTCGGCGCGGCGGAGCCAATCCTTCACGAGCGGCGGCCACTTGAAGATGTGATAGGTCGCGCTCACGCCGAACAGGAGCACGAGCGCACTCCCATAGATGGTCATCGAGACGAGCTTGGCCGGGTCGTTGCGAGTAATCACGATCAGGGCGACAAGCCCGGCGATCGCGACCAGAGCGGCTGCCGCATGAGACCACCCGCGCATCAGCGGCTTGGCCAGCAGCATGTCTGCGGGTTTCATGACACGCCGCATCGTACGGGTCTCAGAACAGGCGCGACCCGACCAATCCGAGCGACAGCGCGACGATTCCCCATGAGGACGCGGCGAGGGCTCGCTCCAGCGGGCGAAGCAGCGTTGGCCCGTCGAGCGGCACCTGCGAGCCGTCGGCCAGCGTCAGCGCGCCGGTCACTGACCTGCTCCGGCGGCGAAGTAGCCGGGCCGGGGTGCTGAGCATCCGCTGCGCGTAGGAAAGGGCGTAACCCGCGACCGCGGCCGCCAGAGCGGCCAGAGACAGCCGGCCGGTCTGCGCGAAGTACGCGGTCAGGACCGGAAAGGCGCCCCACGAGAGGGCGAACCAGAAGTCGCCATGTAGCCTTCCTCGCAGCAGCTCCAGGTTGTAGGCGAACACGAAGAACACGCCCATCGCGATGAAGGGAAGCAACCAGGGCCCGATCACGAACACGCCGGCGATCCCCAGCCCCACCGCTCCCGCGAGGCCGATGATCGCAGCGGTCCACAGCGCACCCGCGGGGATCTCAGTCTGCAGCGGGCGACCTCTGAGCTCGTCCAGCGCATGCGCAGCGACGCCGACCGCAAGGAAGAACGCCAGGACTGTCGCGATGAGCCGGACGACGCTGACGGTCGCGGCCAGGCTCGCGCCGATCAGCACGTAGGAGAGGTGCCACGCGGTGTAAGGCGGATGAAGCAGCGCCCAAACGTCTCTGCGCCACCCGGTCGAGTGGGCGGCGTAGTAAGCCGGAGCGAGGGCCTCAGGCAACGCCCTTTGTCCCCCACATCACGAGCCCCCCACCCAGGCTCATCGCGCGCCAGCCGACGTCGACCATTCCCGCCGCCTTCCACGCCTCGACGATTCGGGGCCTCGGCCAGCGCCGGTAGTACCCCTCGATGTTGGGGCCGAGAAAGCGACCTACATCCCACCACGACCGTCCGCCAAGCAGCAGCCCGGCCGCCGGCAGGAGCGTCCGCGTGTACGCCCGCCACGCGGCCCGCCACGCGAAGTTCGGCGGTTCGTAGAAGTCCAGGCTGGCCATGTGCCCGCCTGGCCGGATTACGCGGACGAGCTCCGCCAGCGTCGCCCCGGGGTCGGCGACGTACCGCAACAGGTACGTGAAGCTGACCGCGTCGAATGACTGCGGCGGAAACGGGAGCGCTTCGGCGCGAGCCGTCTCGAGGTTGATGCGGCCTGTCAGACGTGCCCTCTCGACTCGCTGGCGGCCTTGCTCGAGCATCGCGTCGCTGATGTCCACACCGGTGATACGCGCGTCCGTTGCTGCCGCCAGCGCGATCGCCACGCCGGCGGTCCCTGTCGCAACGTCGAGGAGCGAACGCGGGTGGTGAGTTGAGAGGTGGCTCACCAGCTCGTGACGCCAGCGAGCGTTCTGCCCGAACGAAAGGACTTCGGCCAGGGCGTCGTAGCGCGGAGGCAGCCCGCTGAACAGTTCGATGGCAAATGCATTGCCTGTCATCCGACGTCAGCCTACGGGGGACGGCCAAACCTCGCAAACTTGCGGTGCTTTGAACGAGGATGCGAAGCGCTTTCAGGCCTGGCAGCTGGCCGCGCTAGAGCAGCACCCGGCCGGCACCGAGCTCGTGTCGTTCGGGCCGTTTCGAGCCGTACTTCCCTCCGCGAACACTTCAGGCGCATGGGTGACGATCGTCGACGGGACGGTGGATGAGCGTGAGACGGCTAGGGGCGTCACCGGCCTGCGCTCAGTTTTCAAGCAGCGGAATGCCGAGCTGGAGATCGAGTACAACGAAGCGCTTTACCCGCACGTCGGAACGTGGCTCGAAGCTGCGGGGCTGACGTTCGCCGAGCGCAACCCACTCATGGCCTGCCGCCCCGATGAGTTCAAGCTGTTCTCATCGCCGCACGTGAAGGTGCGCCGTCTCACGACCGCGTCCGATGCCACCGACCTGCAGGCTTTTCAGACCCTCCGCTGGACGAACGGCGGGGACGACGACAGAGCGGTTCCGTCTGTGGACGTGCTCCAGAGGGACCTTGCGTCAGCTAGCAGCGTGTACCTGCTGGCTTGGATCGATGGCGAACCGGCCGGCACGGGCGTGTCCCACGCGTTGAGGGGGGCGGCCGAGATCGTGGGCGTCGTCACGCGATTGGACAAGCGGCGGCTGGGAATTGCCGCAGCCGTGACCTCCGACCTGGTCAAACGCCATTTTGCCTCCAAGGGGGACTTCGTGTTTCTCGACGCGGCGAATGAAGAGGCGGCCCGCGTTTACGAGCGACTGGGTTTCAAGAGGTTTGGGGACAACGTCGTTTATCGCGGCGACCCCTGAACCGCGGGTATGGTTGACGCTCAAATGAGCCGCCCAGCGCACAGCGACAAGGTTCCGGTTCCACCGATCGTCCTGAAAGAGGTCTACGAGCAGCGCTTCGATGAGACCGACCAGGCGGCCAAGGAGGCAATCTGGCGCGAGCTCGGCCGCTACCTCCAGCGCTTTATCGTTCCGGGCGCTCGCGTGGTCGACATCGCGTGTGACCTCGGCTATTTCATCCGCAACGTGAAGGCCGCCGATCGCTGGGCGACGGATATCCGCGACATGAAGGTTTCACTGCCCACCGATGTCCACTTCGTGCACGCCAACGGGCTGGACCTGGCAGATGTCATGCCCAACGATCACTTCGACCTCGCCTTCTTCAGCAACTACCTCGAGCACCTCCCTTCGACCGAGGCGGTGCTCCAGCAGCTGCGCGTGACGTTTGCACTGTTGAAGCCGGGCGGCCGCGTCCTGATCCTGCAACCGAACATCCGCCTGATCGGCGGCTCCTACTGGGACTTCATCGACCACCAGACCGCGCTGACCGAGAAGAGCCTGGCCGAGGCGGCAACGATGGCCGGCTTCCACACCAAACAGGTGATCACGCGGTTCATGCCGTACACGACCAAGAGCCGCCTGCCCCAGCATCCGCTGCTGGTGCGCGCGTACCTCTCGTTCCCACCGCTGTGGTGGCTGATGGGTAAGCAGACCCTGTACCTGGGCGAAAAACCGGCTAGCTAGAAAGTCGCTTCGGGGCCTTTCGCTTCCAGGCTTCACGCAGGAGCTGTTCCACCATCCGCGGGTTGGCTTTCGGCAGAGAGACCCGAACGCCTCTGAGCTCCTTGCCCCACCAGAGCTCCTCGCAGGATTCAGGTGCGGCGCGGATCGCGGCGTCAGCGTCAAACGGATCGATCATCACATTCACGTGGCTGCCGTCTGGGACGGTCGCGAAGATCTTGCCGCGAACTCGAAAGGACGGATTGCCGAAGTGACTCTGCTCGATCGTCTCGGGCAGCGACCGCGCGAGCTCTCTGACCTCTTGAACTTTGATCGCCCAATCATGCAGGCGCAAACAGCGCTCTACCCAGCTACGTCTCAGAAAGGATCAGGTCTCCAGACGGCTCGGTAGCCGTTCCAAACATCAAGCTTGTCGTCTCGCCACTCTTCCCACAGCTGACCCATCGCGCTCTGGTCTCTTTCCGCCACGGGACGCCCGTGCCAGTCGACGTCGTTTTCTTCCAGCTCCTCATGAATCCCGCGTAGACGTGGGATCAGGGCCGCGGCCTCTTCCATCGAGGGCGGATCGAGCGGGGCAGCGCTAGACACCCTCGGATTGGCGCTCTTAGCGGCTGTGTTCTCCCAGTCGGTGAACAATCGGACGATCTCCTGCGGAGTCGCCTCGTACATCACGTGCAGATCCTATCCCCGCTCAGCCGGACCATCCGGCGACGCCATCATCGTCGCCGACTATCCTCGACCCTGCAAAATATGGCCATGCGGGAGACCGACGAACTGAACCGGCTCGAGGAGAGCCTGGACTACATCCGTGAAGCGCCTGCCGACGGCGGGACGGTCGAGCTGATCGCGCGGACCCGGAGCGAGCACATCGATCTGTCCCGGATCCCCTACGACGACCCGGCCACGTACGAATGCATCCAGAATGCCGACACCACCGGGGTCTTCCAGATCGAGAGCCGGGCGCAGATGCAGTCGCT
>Ga0209009_1000410_pt1 | contig 15298 bp, 14 predicted proteins | sample BlaSpr_A8_OM3_M2_FD_187979 | JGI IMG/M metagenome (GOLD analysis project Ga0209009, IMG submission 187979) | Forest soil microbial communities from Thunder Bay, Ontario, Canada - Black Spruce, Ontario site 2_A8_OM3_M2 (SPAdes) (version 2) | ecosystem: Environmental > Terrestrial > Soil > Boreal... | reverse complement strand
TCGCCTCCTCGGTACAGTTCGCCGGAAGCCGCCTGAACTCTTCTTTTCGCCAGCCGGATGTCCTATATTTCCCCTCCCCCTCTGGGGGAGGGTAGGGTGGGGGCTGCTTGGCTCCTGCCGACCGCGCGGTGATGGCGGCGATGCGCTCGCGCAGCGCAACGAGGTCGGCGGTCACTGCGCGGCGGCAGTAACCAGGGCGGCCAGTTCCAGGAGGCGCAGCGCCACTGCCTTCCCCTCCTCCCCCACCTCGAGCGCCGGGCCGACGCAGGACGGGCACCCGCTCTCACATCCGCAGCTCAAAACCAAATCGTGGGCAGCCACCATCACGGAAGCGGCGGTCTCGAAGAGTCGCGCACTCATGCCGACGCCGCCCGGGTAGCGTTCATAGACGAAGACCGCCGGGGTGCCGGTGTGCGGCGCGCGCGTCTCCGCATACGCTCCCAGGTCGCGTGCATCGCACATCAGGAAGAGGCAGGCGACCTGGCTGACAACGTTGGCCACGCCTTGCAGCGCGCCCTGCATTGCCGGACGCGGAAACTGGCGCGCGATATCGGCAGGAATCTCCAGCCAGAACGCGGTGGTGTGGAGCTGTTGCTCCGGCAGGCTGATCGGTCCCGACCCCACGTTTTCATGGGTGTGGAAGCGGATCTTCTTGAAGATGGTGGGTAGTGCTGTGACCCGAACCTCACCGTGGTGCACTGTCAGCTGCTCCGCGGGCCGGCTGGCGAACGTCTCGAGGACCTTGATGCTGACCGCGAGGTTGGCGTCGGTGTAGTAGTCGACCTTCACTGGCCGCACGTAGGCCTTCTTCTCTTCCCAGTCGAGCCGGTCGACGTGGTATTGCGCGCCCTCGTGCAGGTAGATCGCTTCTTCGTGCAGGAACGTGGGCGCCGAGAACTGATCCATCTCACCCACGACGCTCGCCCCCCTGGTCACGTCGACGATGACGACGTTGTCGGCGTTGGCGCTGCGCAGGCTCACGCCTTCCGCCGGAAACGCGTCGGCGCTCCAGTGCCACGCATCGCCGGCCTGGTGGACCGCGCCATCTTCTTCGAGAATCCGCAACAGTTCGGCGACCGGGGCCCGCCCAAAGGCTTCGCCGTTGGCGAGGGGGAGCTCGAAGGTCGCCGCCTGCAGATGAGCGCTCAGGATCAGCAGGTTGTCGGGATCGATCAGCCCCTGTTCCGGGTCGAGGCCGAGGAAGTATTCCGGGTGGTTCACGAGGTATTGATCCAGCGGGCTGCTCGAGGCGACGTAGACCGCGGCCGCGGCGCCGCGCCGGCGACCGGCGCGACCGATCTGCTGCCAGGCGCTCGCGATCGTGCCGGGATAGCCGCACAGCACCGCGGCATCGAGATGACCGATGTCGATGCCGAGCTCCAACGCGTTGGTGCTGACCACGCCCCGCACCGATCCATCGCGCAGCCCGTGCTCGATCTCGCGTCGCTGCAATGGGAGATAGCCGCCGCGGTAGCCGCGAATCGTTCCCGACTGGCCGAGGCGGTTTGCCAGCGATTGCTGCAGGTAGCTGAGCAGGATCTCGACCTGCAGGCGCGTCCGGCCGAAGACGATCGTTTGTACCCCCGCCCGTAGGAACGTTTCGGCGATCCGCTGGCTTTCCAGCGTAGAGGAGCGGCGGATCCCGAGCTCGCGGTTGATGACGGGCGGGTTGTAGAAGAGCAGGCGCTTGGGTCCACTCGGCGCGCCGTTGTCGTCGACGAGCGTGACCGGGCGGCCGGTCAGCCGTTCGGCCAGCTCCTTGGGATTGGCGATGGTGGCGGAGCAGCAGATGACAATCGGGTGGCTGTCGTAAAAGGCGCACACGCGCCAGAGCCGGCGGAGCACGTTCGCAAGGTGACTGCCGAAGACGCCGCGGTAGGCGTGCAGCTCGTCGATCACGACGTAGCGCAGGTTGGCGAAGAGCTTGACCCAGCGCGTGTGGTGCGGCAGCACGCCGGTGTGCAACATGTCCGGGTTGGTGACGACGATGTGGCCGGCTTGCCGGATCGCTTGCCGGGCGCTGACCGGCGTATCGCCGTCATACGTGTAGGTCTTGAGGTCGACTTTCAGTGCGCCGACCAGGCCGTGCAGCTCGGCGAGTTGATCCTGCGCCAATGCCTTCGTCGGAAACAGATAGAGCGCCCGAGCCTCGGGGTCACGCAGCATCGCCTGGAGGACCGGAAGGTTGTAGCAGGCGGTTTTGCCCGATGCCGTCGGCGTCACCACGACGACGTCCTTGCCGGCCAGGGCCAGCGCCGCGGCTTCGGCCTGGTGGGTGTAGAGACGGCTGATGCCGCGGGCGGCCAGCGCCTCCGCCAACCGCGGATCCAGGGCGCCGGGAAAGCCGGCGTAGCGGGCTGGGCGGGCCGGCACGGTGTGGTCGAGGGTTAGGTGGCCGCGGAACTCATCCTGGGCGAGGAGTCGATCCAAGGCGAACTCGATCGACATGTCCACGCATCTTAGCGAACATATGTTCGCAGCGCAACCCCCACCCTACCCTCCCCCAAGGGGGAGGGGAAGACGCATCCTGCCCTCCCATTGGGAGGCGAGGGTTAGTCGCCGAGCTTGAAGTACTTGAAGCCTTCCGCCACAGCGAAGCTCTGACCCTTGGCCATCTCGGCGGCCCGCTCGCGGATCGTCTGGTCCAATTCGGCCCAGTCGCCAACCTGGCTTTTGTGTTCGCGGAGGGCTTCGATCTTCAGTTCGATCGTCTCACTGATGTCAACCCAGACATCGGGCTCGTTCGAGCCGGTCAGATAGATCTCCCTGACGTGATGCGGCTCCAGCCCTTCGTCAAGCAGCTCGGGAAAAACCAGGCGTGTGTCCGAGCCAGGAATGATGGCGTCGAGCGCCGCATCGCCTGCGGCGCGATGGTCGGGATGGTTGATGTAGCGCTGGCCACTCCAGCGTCGCGTGGGGTCGGGCGCGACGATGACGTCGGGCTTCGTCCGGCGAATCCAGCGGGTGATCTGGCGGCGCAGGTCGAGGGTCGGCTGCAGCGAGCCGTCGTCGTAGCCGAGGAAGAAGACGTCTTTCACCCCGAGCTTCAGTGCCGCCGCGCGCTGCTCGGCGTGACGGATCTGGGCCAGGCGTTCGGCGGTCATCGTCGGGTCGCTGCTGCCGCGATTGCCGTCGGTCAGGATCAGGTAGGTGATCTGCCGACCTTCTTTCGCCCAGCGGGCTACGGTGCCGGCCGCGCCAAATTCGGCATCATCCGGATGGGCCATCACGACGAGGACGCGAGTCAGTCCGTTCGGCGAATCCATCAAGCTGGGGTCGGGATCGCCGTCGAGACCTCGTAGTCGACGAAGTCCTTGAAATGCGCGCCCTCACCACATACCGGGCACTTCGGATCGCGCTTCAGCCGCAGCGTCCGGAACTCATCGGTCAAGGCATCGATCATCAAGAGGCGTCCGACGAGGGGCTCGCCGATGCCGAGCAGCATCTTGACCGCTTCATTGGCTTCGAACAAGCCGATGATGCCGGGCAGGATCCCGAGCGTTCCGGCCTCATCGCAACTCGGGGCCAGCTCCGGCGGCGGCGGCTCGGGGAAGACGCAGCGGTAGCAGGGACCGACGAACGGTTGGAAGACGCTCACCTGGCCATCAAAGCGGAAGATGCTGCCGTGGACGACGGTCTTCTTCAGCAAGACGCTGGCATCGTTGATCAGGTAGCGGGTCGGGAAGTTGTCGCTGCCGTCGACGATCAGGTCGTAGTCCTTGAAGATGTCGATGATGTTGTCGCGCGTCAGCCGGGTCTGATGTCCGACCACCTTGACATCCGGGTTCAGGTCTTCGATCGTCTGCCGGGCCGAGTCGACCTTCGGCTGGCCGATCCGCTTGGTGTTGTGCAGGATCTGCCGCTGCAGGTTGCTCTCGTCGACGACGTCCGAGTCCAGGATGCCAAGCGTGCCGACGCCGGCCGCCGCCAGGTAATACGCAGCGGGCGACCCCAGTCCGCCCGCGCCGACGATGAGCACCTTGGAGTCGAGCAGCTTGAGCTGCCCCTCCTTCCCCACCTCGGGGATCAACACGTGGCGGCTGTATCGCTTCTGTTGTGCCGGCGTGAGATCGCGCGGCACGACGAACTTGAACCCGGCATCTTTCCAGGCACCAAATCCACCCTTCAGCGAGGTGACGTTGGTGAAGCCCATCTGCTGCAGGGTCTCGGCCGCGAAAGCTGACCGGGCTCCTCCCGCGCAATAAGCGACGATCGGGGTGTTGTAGTCGGGAACATACTGCTCCACCCGCGACTCGAGGTACCCCCGTGGGATGTGGATCGCGCCGGGAATGACTCCCTGCTCGACCTCGTCCTGCTCCCGAACATCGATCAACACCGGCTTTGCGCTGCCGTTGCGTGACGTATCGAGCTGCCGGACATCGACTTCGCGGATCCGTGACTTGACGCTTTTGAGCAAGTCGCGATAGCTGGCCATTGTGCTTCTTAGTCTACCCGCGGTCGGCCGAATTCATTCCGTGCCAGCCTCTCTTCCCCTGACCCGCTTGCGGGGGAGGGCAGGGTGGGGCTATGTGGTCGTCGGCGTGCGCGCCTTCTCCAGCCGGGCCACGATGGCATCGGCCACCTGGCTGGTGCCGACCGCGCTCGGATCGTTGCGCTCGGCCTTCATGTCGTAGGTGACGTAGCGCCCCTCCCGGATGGTCTCAGCGATGGCGCCCTCCAGCAGGTTGGCGGCCTGGGTCTCGCCCAGGTGGTGCAGCATCATGACGCCCGACAGCATCATCGCCATCGGGTTGATCTTGTTGGTGCCGGCATACTTCGGCGCGCTGCCATGAGTGGCTTCGAAGAGAGCGATGTCGTCGCCGAGGTTGGCCCCAGGCGCGAGCCCGAGGCCGCCGACCAGGCCGGCGCACAGATCGGACAGGATGTCGCCGTAGAGGTTCGGCATCACGATCACGTCGTACTCACGCGGGTTCTGCACCAGCTGCATCGTCATGTTGTCGACGATGCGGTCGTTGAACTGGATGTCGGGATGCTGCTTGGCGATCTCCTCGGCGACCTGCAGGAAGAGGCCGTCGGTGAACTTCATGATGTTCGCCTTGTGGACGGCGGTGACCTTCCGGCGGCCGTGGGAGCGCGCGTAGTTGAAGGCATAGTTGACGATGCGGGCGCTGGCCGTGATCGAGATCGGCTTGATGCTCAGGCCCGAGTCGGGCCGAATCGGCTTGCCGGTCGCCTCGCTGATCTCCTTGATCATTCGCTCCGTCTCCGGCTTGCCTTCCTCGAACTCGATGCCGGCGTAGATGTCCTCGGTGTTCTCGCGCACGATGACCAGGTCGATGTTGTCGTAGCGGGAACGCACCCCCGGATAGCTCTTGCACGGCCGCACCAGCGCGTAGAGGTCGAGCTCCTTTCGCAGGGCGACGTTGACCGACCGGATCCCCTTGCCGATCGGCGTCGTCAATGGCCCCTTGATCGCCACCTTGTTGCGGCGGATCGACTCCAGGACGTGAGCCGGCATCGGGGTGCCCTGTTTCTCCATCACGGCAAGGCCGGCGTTCTGGACGTCCCAATCGAACTGGACGCCGGTCGCCTCGAGCACCCGGCGGGTTGCCTCGCTGACTTCCGGACCGACCCCGTCGCCGGGGATCATCGTTACGCGGTGCACAGCCAAAGCGCATCCCATCCTAGCAGCGGCCCATTGATATCCTTCTAACGTGGCGCAGGCCGGGCTGCGAAGCAGCCCATTCGAAACCCGGGCCCAGAGCCCGATCGCCCAGGCAAACTACAGGCTCTGGATCGAGCACGCACGCGCCGAGAACCGGCGCGAGCTGGAACGGCTGATCGCGACCTTGCACGAGGACTGCGAGTACGAAGTGGTGCCGCTTGGCCAGCGCTGGCGCGGCAAGGACGAGGTCCGCGAGTTCTACCGCGGCCTCTGGCGCGGCATCCCCGACGTCAAGCTGACGCTGCTAAACCGGATCGACGCCGAGGACTGCATCGTCGAGGAGTCTGAGGTCTACGGCCGAATGGACGGGCCGCTCTTCGGCGTCGAGCCCAGCGGCCGCGAGCTCCGCTATCGCGTCGTCATCTTCTTCCCGATGCGCGACGGCCTGTTCACCGGCGAGCGTGTCTACTTCGACGTGGCCGAATTCGCACGCCAGGTGCCGGCCGCCCGGGCGCTGCTGGCATGAAGATCGGCGTTCCGAAGGAAAGCCTTGCCGGCGAGCGCCGCGTCGCGCTCGTTCCGGAAGCGGCGCGCGGCCTGGTGAAGGGCGGGCTCGAGGTCGGGGTCGAGGCTGGCGCTGGTGCGTCGGCCTTCTTCAGCGACGCCGTCTACATGGACGCCGGCGCGAAGGTGACGGACGCGGCAACCGCCCTGGGCAGCGACGCCGTCCTCAAGGTGCAGCCTCCGACACCGGCTGAAGTGGGCCGGCTGCGGGCAGGCGCCGTGCTGATCAGCTTCCTGCAGCCTGCCACGAATGCCGACGTGGTCGCGGCGCTGGCGAAACAGAAAGTCAGCGCCTTCAGCCTGGACCTGGTGCCGCGCATCAGCCGGGCCCAGAGTATGGACGCGCTGTCCTCGCAGGCCGGAATTGCCGGCTATAAGTCGGTGCTGATCGCCGCTAATCACCTCCCGAAGTTCTTTCCCTTACTGATGACGGCGGCTGGGACTGTGGCCCCGGCCCGCGTGCTGGTCATGGGCGCCGGCGTTGCCGGGTTGCAAGCGATTGCGACCTCTCGCCGGCTGGGCGCGGTCGTGGAAGCCTACGACGTGCGGCCGGCCGTCAAAGACGAGGTCCACAGCCTGGGTGCCACCTTCCTGGAGCTACCGCTCGAGGCCCAGGAGGGCACGGGCGGCTATGCGCGCGAGCAATCGGAGGACTTCCTTCGCCGTCAGCGCGAGCTGATCGGTGACCGGGTCGCTGCCTCCGACGTCGTGATCACGACCGCCGCGATCCCCGGCCGAAAGGCGCCTATCCTCGTCACCGCGGACATGGTTCGCCGGATGCGCCCGGGCTCGGTGATCGTCGACCTCGCGGCTGAGACCGGCGGCAATTGTGAGCTGACCAAACCCGGTGAAATCATCCAGGTCGGCGGCGTCACGATCGACGGCACCCGCAACCTGCCGAGCACGATGCCGGTTCATGCCAGCCAGCTGTACAGCAAGAACGTCTCCACGCTCCTCCTGTTGCTCGTCAAGGACGGCGCGCTCAAGCTGGACTTCAACGACGAGATCGTCAAGGGCGCATGCGTCACCCACGACGGCGCGATCGTAAACCCGCGCGCCAAAGAGCTGGTGGAGGCAGCGAGTAAGTGAACGACAACAGCCTGTTGAACGAGTTCACCATCTTTGTGCTCGCCATCTTCATCGGCTTCGAGGTCATCTCGAAGGTGCCGACAATTCTCCATACGCCTCTCATGTCCGGCACGAACGCCATCCACGGCATCATCTTGGTCGGGGCCATCCTGATCGCTGCCACCGCCAATGACCCGCTGCAGATCGCGCTCGGCCTGATCGCCGTGATCCTGGCAACCATCAACGTCGTTGGCGGGTTCGTCGTGACCGACCGGATGCTGGAGATGTTCAAGGGACGTCAACCGGCTAAACAAGCACAGAAGACGCCGCCCGAGAAGACCGCCGGATGACTGTCTGGGTCTCGCTCGCTTATCTCGTCGCTGCCGTCCTGTTCATCCTCGGCCTCATCGAGTTGAGCTCGCCCAAGAGCGCCCGCCGCGGCAACCAGATCGCGGCGGCCGGCATGGTGATCGCCTTGGGGGCGACCATCCCACTCTTGCATTTCACCACCGCCGGAGTCGTCATCACGATTATTGGCATCCTGATTGGCGTCCCGATCGGGGCCATCGGCGCGCGCCAGGTGAAGATGACCGCCATCCCGCAGATGGTGGCGCTGTTCAACGGGGTAGGCGGTGGGGCCGCCGCGGTCGTCGCCGTTTCCGAACTCCTCCTGAAGGGATCGCATCCAGCATTCGCCGTCGCGTTTCCCAGCGTCTTCAGCATCGTGATCGGCTCCGTCTCCTTTGCGGGCAGCCTGATCGCGTTCGCCAAGCTGCAGGCACTGCTGACGGGCAGGCCGATCACGTACCCAGGGCAGCAGATCGTCAACGGCGTTCTGGCCCTGGCGATCGTCGCGCTGGCCGTCTACCTGATCGCGGTCGCCTCGACACCCATCATCTTCGTGCCGCTGCTGATCCTCGGCCTCGTCCTGGGCGTGGCGTTCGTCCTCCCGATCGGGGGGGCGGATATGCCGGTCGTGATCTCCATGCTGAATGCGTTCACCGGGCTGGCGGTGGCGGCCAGTGGCTTCGTGCTCGGGAACTTCGCCTTGATCGTGGCGGGCACGCTCGTAGGTGCCTCGGGCACGCTGCTCACCAAGCTGATGAGCGATGCGATGGGCCGTTCGCTTGGCAATGTCCTGTTTGGCGCCTTCGGGGCGGCCGCGGCAGGTCCCGCCGGTGTGGCGGGCGTCGAAGGCAGGGCGGTCCGTTCCGGATCGCCGGAGGATATCGCCACCCTGCTTGCCTACTCGCGCAAGGTGATCATCGTCCCCGGATATGGGCTCGCGGTCGCCCAGGGCCAGCACGCTGTAAAGGAGCTCGCCGATGAACTGGAGAAGCGGGGCGTCGAAGTCGAGTACGCGATCCACCCGGTCGCGGGTCGGATGCCGGGCCACATGAACGTCCTGCTCGCGGAGGCGAACGTCCCCTACGAGCAGCTCAAGGAGATGGACGAGATCAATGACGAGTTCAAATCCACGGATGTGGCGCTGGTGGTGGGCGCCAACGACGTCGTGAACCCCGCCGCCGAAAACTCTCCGGGCAGCCCCATTTACGGCATGCCGATTCTCAAGGCCGACGAGGCGAAGAACATCGTCTTCATGAAGCGCAGCATGCGGCCGGGGTTTGCCGGCATCGACAACGAGCTGCTCTACGACCCCAAGACGGTCATGCTGTTCGGCGACGCCAAGGACTCGCTGATGAAACTGGTCGCCGCCGTCAAAGCCGCCTAGGCCTCCGGTTTCAGCTCCAACGCCAGCGAGTTGATGCAGTAGCGCTCCCCGGTCGGGTTCGGCCCGTCGTTGAAAACGTGGCCGAGGTGTGACCCGCAATTCTTGCAGAGGACTTCTGTCCGGCGCATGAACAAACTGTTGTCGGAGTGGAGCTCGACCGCCTCCAGGTTCGCCGGCTCGTAAAAGCTAGGCCACCCGGTACCCGATTCGAACTTGGTCTTGGAACTGAACAACTCGGCGCCGCAGGCGGCGCAACAGTAGGCGCCGTCGGCCTTGGTATGGACGTACTTGCCGGTGAACGGTCGTTCCGTCCCCTTGCGCCGGAGAACGTCGTACTGCTCCGGGGTCAGCTCAGCGCGCCACTCCTCATCGGTCTTCTCGATCTTGGTGCTCACGTCTCGAGTGTACCCAGATCGCTCCCGTTCTAGTTAGTGCTCATCAGCGATGCCGAACCGACACTTCCAGTGGTGGCGTTAACGACCACATAGGCGTCGTTCGAGCTGAATTCGCCCTGCGAAGGAGCACGGAGGTGCAAGATCCACGCGGGGTCCGCGTGGCAGAGCCACCCAGGTACGTTCAACCCGACGATCACGCAAGCCGAACGGGACTCCGAACCGATCAGGTTTCCTCGGTCGTCATAGATCTTGTCGGGCGCAGGATCATAGCGAGCCGACACGAGCGTGTAGCCAGTCACCTTTGGGTTCATCTGCTGTAACTGTCTGAGCGCAGCCGTGGTTGCCTCCTTTTCCGAGATGTGGGGGCCAAGCGCTCGGGAAACCAGGATTCCGCCAACGGCAATGAGGGCCAGCAGGGTGGCAACGCCCGCCGTGACCAGGATGCGGCGTGACCTCATGGGTTGGTGCCGAGGGCCGGAATCGAACCGGCGACACCATGATTTTCAGTCATGTGCTCTACCGACTGAGCTACCTCGGCACGAGTCGGTATTCTAGCCATCTTCCCCAGCCGCCATCCTAGGGTCACATTGATTCCGAATACGGCTGGCGCCTCGCCGCCACCCTGCGGGGTTACAATCGCCGCAAGGAAGGGCCCGTAATATGAGCACCCGGCGCAAGGGGCGTCACAAATGATGACTACCACGGGCGATTCCGGGTCCCGCGAGGAGCTGACCACCGAGCTGGCCACGCTCGACCGCCAGCTGCGCGATCTCTCCAAGCAATGGGAGAACGTGGAGCGGACGATTACGGAAAAGGTCCGCCTCCGTCGTGAGCTGATTGCCCGGCAGACGGAGTCGAACGAGGACCACGCGAGCGAGATCGATCGGCTGCAGTCTGATATCTATGCGCTGCGCGACCGGCTCGACCAGTTGCGCGACTCACACCTTGACTTCAGCGCGCTCTACCGAATCCTGCAGCAAGCCCGGACATAGACAAACCCCCGGCATCGCGCCGGGGGTTTGTCGCCGTCGGGCTCGATCAGCTCGCTATCGACGCTGTTGCGATCTCTACTCGGCCTGTCCGAACTTCTTGATCTCCTCCAGCTCCTTGGCTGTCAGCTCGCGTGGCTGCTCGCCGCGTGCGACCTTCGCCGACTCGACCTGATGCTTGATAGTCTCGACCACCTCCGGGTTCGCCAGGGTCATGATGTCACCCGGGCTCGTGAAGTTGGAGATTCCGGCGATGACGCGGCGCATGATCTTCCCCGACCGGGTCTTGGGCATGTCGGGGACGATCCAGACGTTCTTCGGCCGGGCGACCTTGCCGATCAGGTTGTCAATGGCGCCGGAGACCTTTTCTTCGATCTGCTTGCTGGGTTTGTGCCCCGGCTTCAGGGCGATGTACATCTCCACCGCACGGCCCCGGATCTCGTCGATCACCGGCACCGCCGCGGCCTCCGCGACCTCCTCGACGGTGAGCGCGGCCGATTCGAGCTCCTTGGTTCCTAGCCGGTGGCCGGCCACGTTGATCACGTCGTCGACGCGTCCGAGGATCCTGAAGTAACCGTCCTCCGCCTGCAGCGCGCCATCGCCTGCGAAATAGGGCCAGTCGTGCCAGTCTTTGCTGTTCTTGTCCTTGTTGTATTTCTGGTAATAGGTCGATACGAAACGCTCTGGCGCGCCGTAGATCGTCTGGAAGATGCCCGGCCAGGGATTGCGGATGCAGATGTTGCCTGCCTTTGTGCTCCCCTTCGGGACGGGCTTTCCCTCCTCGTCGAGAATGACGGGGAAGATGCCAAGGACACCGGGACCGCAGCTTCCTGGCTTCATTGGCTGCAGGGCGGGTAGGGTGCTGCCCAGGAACCCGCCGTTCTCGGTTTGCCACCAGGTATCGACGATGGCGGCTTCGCGCTTCCCGACGGATTCGTAATACCAGCGCCATACTTCAGGCTCGATCGGCTCTCCCACCGTGGTCATGTGCTTGAAGTGGTAGTCGTACTTCTTCGGTTCGTCCGGGCCGAGCTTGCGAAGCATTCGGATGGTGGTCGGCGCGGTATGGAAGATGTTGACCCCGAGGCGCTCGGCGATCCGCCATGGACGTCCCGGATCCGGGTAGGTGGGAACGCCCTCGTACATGACGCTGGTGGCCGCCAGCGTCAGCGGACCGTAGACGATGTAGGAGTGCCCGGTGATCCACCCAATGTCGGCGAAGCACCAGTAGGTGTCCTCCGGATGGATGTCCTGGTAGTACTTGGAGGTTCCGGCGACGTAGGAGAGATAGCCGCCCGTGCTGTGCTGAGCGCCCTTCGGCTTAGCGGTGGTGCCGCTGGTGTACATCAGGAACAGCGGCGCTTCGGCCGGCATCGATACCGGCTCGACGATCTTGCCACGGTAGTCGGCGAGGAGCTCATCGACGAAATAGTCCCGGCCCTCCACCATTGGTGTCTTCGACGAGTACTTTCCTGGGTGCCGGCGCCAGACGAGGACCTTGTCGACTTCGGCCCCCTCCTTCTTTGCAGCGGCGATGGCTTCTTCGGCCTTGACCTTGTGGTCCAGGAGCTCCCCATTTCGGTAGTAGCCGTCCATGGTGATGAGGATCCGGCTCCCTGAGTCCGCGATGCGGCCGCCGCAGGCGGCGCCACTGAAGCCCCCGAACACCTCGGAGTGGATGACGCCAAGACGCGCGCAGGCCAGCATGGAAACCGGCAGGTCAGGGACCATCGGGAGATGGAACGTCACGCGGTCCCCCTGCTTGAGCCCACAGAAGTCGCGGAGCAGTGCGGCGAACTCGTTGACGCGCTTGTACAGCTCCTGGTAAGTGATGGCCTGCGTCACCTGGTCCTCCGGCTCCGGGACCCAGATGAAGGCGGCCTTGTTCCGGTACTTCGCCAGGTGACGGTCGACGCAGTTATAGGAAGCGTTCAACCGACCGCCAACGAACCACTTCCAGAAAGGCGCGTTGCTCGTATCGAGCGTCGTGTGCCAGTACTTGTCCCAGGTGAGGAGGTCGGCATACTCCTTGAAGCATTCGGGGAAGTTCTCCTCCCTGAATCGGTCGAAGATGGCCGGATCGCTCGCATTGGCCTGGCCGATAAATTTCGCGGGAGGATAGACGTACTCCTCCTCCCGCCAATGGACCGCAATCTGTGCCTCGGAGAGCTCCACGTCTTCCGCGGTTTTCATTGGCTCATACAGCCTCCTTCAATCGAGAATCCCATCTTCAGCTGCGACCGCGCCCGCCCTCTTTCCACATCGCCGTGCCGACGGGCAAGATGTATCGCCCGGCCATCCCGGCGGCGACATCAGCTGCGGAGGTGTAGAAGGCCACGGCCGCCGTCAGGACACCGACCAGGCCGCCGACGAGAAGCAGGCCCTCGCCGGCTTTGTTGCCGTTGAAAAAGCCGATGAAGAGCAGAATCTCCGTAATCTCGAGCGTCAGGAAAACCATGAAGACGGCGGTGTTGGTCCGCGTGCTCCAGAGGAGCATGTATGTGTTGAAGATCGCAAAGGCCAGCAAGAACCACCCGAGTGCATTGTTGACATCTGCCGCGGGAGCTTTCCCGAAGACAACCAGCAAGAAATAGGTGGCCAGGCTGAGCCAGAAAGCACCGTAGGTCGAAAAGGCGGTTGCCGTAAAGACGTTGCCGCGGCGGAACGACCACATGCCCGCTAAGAATTGCGCCAGACCGCCGTAGAAGAGGGCGGTGCCCACCCAGATGAAGTCCGGGGCCCACCCCACGTTGTGGGCACTGAGAAGCAAGGTCGTCAACGCGAATCCTGCCAGTCCTAGCGGCGCCGGGTCGGCGATCGCCGGAACTGCGCCCGCTCGCATTTCTTGTGCCATTTCGTCATTTACTCCTTATCGTTCGTTCGTGGATAGACCGAACAGGTTCTGCCGTGAAGGCGAGTCACGGCGCGTGAGGGGTATGAGCGGAACGCGCCAACCGCGAGGGGTAGTCCGTTGCTTCCACCTTCCCCTGCCGCGAGATCGAATCAGCTTCATCCTAGCGCAGCCGCGCTCGAAACGATAGCGGGCGGGGTGGTCGGCCGATAAGTCACGGACCCTGGCGGCTTGAGTTTAGGGTGGGTTCAAATCCGGCTCCTAAGGTGGTCCTACGGCTCGATGAGAGCCTAGCAACATCAAGGAGGTGAATACACCATGAAGATGCCAAGCTTCAAGCAGACGATCCTGTTGGTCGGGACCCCCGCTCTCCTCGCCGTGGGCGCCGTGAGCGCAATGGCGGCCAGCTCCCCCGCGCCAACCACGACGCCGGCACCGACGACGCAGACCCAGCCCGCGGCTGAGCCCGCTGAGACCGCAGACTCGGCGACCGCGACGGATGACGCGACCGGTGCAGCCGACCCGGCGGCCAGTGCGGCCGAAACCGCGGCCGAGGCCGCGGCTGACGCGAACCTCCCCGGCGGTGGCCATGCCGACGCGGCCGGCCAAAACGTCGACCATCAATTCGAGGGCGTCGAGTAAGCTCCCTCCCAAATCCAGGACCGGGCCTTCCCTGCCCGGTCCTTCCTGTCCGCATTTTCGAACTTAAGTTTGGGCGGTGAGAGGCTCGAACTCCCGACATCCTGCGTGTAAAGCAGACGCTCTACCAACTGAGCTAACCGCCCGGAGCGACTAATTATGCAACGTGAGCGGCGGGCGTCCCCGGCAGCACGAAGCGCTCAGAAAAGCGGGCGATGACCGCGTCTTCGACGGCCACTATCGGAGGCGCGGCACCCAGCTCGAGCGCCATTGAGGTCACGCCCTTGTCCGGGATTCCGCAAGCCAGGATGTGCGTAAAGAGGCTGAGGTCGGTCGACACGTTGAGCGCAAAGCCGTGGGTAGTAACGCCTTGCGAGACCTTGATGCCAATGGCGGCGATCTTGCGGTCGCCGATCCAGACGCCGGTATAACCGGAAAGCCGACCGGCCGCAATCCCGAAGTCGGACAGCACGTCGATCAGGCAACCCTCGAGGTTGCGCAGATAGAGGCCGACGTCGGGTTTGGGGCCGAGATCGAGGATCGGATAGCCGACCAGCTGGCCTGGGCCGTGATAGGTCACATCCCCACCGCGATCGACGTCGATACAGGTGATGCCGCGCGCCGTCAGCTCCTCTTCGTTCAGAAAAACGTGCTCGCGCGTACCACTGCGACCGATCGTGTAGGTATGTGGGTGCTCGAGCAGGATCAGGGTATCGGGGACGAGGCCGGCGCGGCGCTGCTCCGCGACCCGGTTCTGCAGCGCCCACGCGTCGTCGTAGGGAACTTGACCGAGCCGGCGGATGTCCACGTCAGCCCGCGGCGGCCCGGTCGGGGACCTGGCTGGCCGCGTGGTAGGAGCTACGGACGAGCGGACCGGACTCGACGTGCCGGAAGCCGAGCTTGAGCGCCTCGACTTTGAGCATGGCAAATTCGTCCGGCGTCACGTAGCGCGCGATCGGCAGGTGGTTGGGGGTTGGTCGCAAGTACTGTCCAACCGTCAGGATCTCGACGTCGTGCGCCCGCAGGTCGCGGAAGACCTGGATCACTTCGTCGATTTCCTCGCCGAGGCCCAGCATGATGCCTGACTTGGTATAGACGGTCGCGTCCATCCGCTTGGCGCGCTGCAGGAGTTCGAGCGAGCGCGGGTAGCGGCCCTTCGGCCGCACTTGCGGATAAAGGCCGGGGACGGTCTCGATGTTGTGGTTGAGGATGTCGGGACGGGCGCGCATCACCGTGGCGAGCGCGGCCTCATCGCCCATGAAGTCGGGGATGAGGACCTCGATGTTGCATGTCGGAATGCGCTTGCGGATCTGCCGGATGGTCCCCGCGAAGATGGCCGAGCCGCCATCCTCGAGCTCGTCCCGGTTGACCGAGGTGATGACGGCGTGATGCAGGCCCATGCGCTCGACCGCTTCGGCGACCCGAATCGGCTCG
>Ga0209009_1000409_pt1 | contig 15405 bp, 10 predicted proteins | sample BlaSpr_A8_OM3_M2_FD_187979 | JGI IMG/M metagenome (GOLD analysis project Ga0209009, IMG submission 187979) | Forest soil microbial communities from Thunder Bay, Ontario, Canada - Black Spruce, Ontario site 2_A8_OM3_M2 (SPAdes) (version 2) | ecosystem: Environmental > Terrestrial > Soil > Boreal... | reverse complement strand
TACTGTGGAGGTGCGCCCATATTACAGCAATCGACGCATACGGAAGCATTCATTACGCAGTGAGCTTGCTTATCGCAGAGATCGCGCGCGGGCGCACAGTTTTTGTTGCGGACAAGCGAGCCCTCGACGTCGGATAACGTGTGGTGAAGCACACGTTAACGCGCGTGTACAGACCGTTGGTCTATGCAAACCTTAGGCTCGGCCTGAAACGATCCAAACACTTGCCGGAAGAAAGACGCCCTCGGCGTCTTCGTACTCGCGAAGCACTTCGAGAATTGCGGCTTTTACGGTAGTCCTCAAACTCTCGTCGACGCCGGCCAGGGCACGCGATACGGGTCCGATCTGCGTGGCGAAGTCGGCTGCCGATTCGAGCTCGTTCGGGCCGCTTAGCCTCATCATCGTGTCGTGCCGATTCAATTCGATAGTCGTGAAGCCGGCCTGTTGAAGGATGCGCCAAACGCGGTCCGGGTCCGCAAACGAGAGTGGCCCAGGAGATTCCGGATCTGCCTGAGCTTGGGGTGCGAGGTACGGCTTTGCCGCTGCCAGCGGAACGAAAAACCACGGGTTCTCGGACAGGTCTCGCCAGCAGATGAACGTTAGCCAACCGCTGTCGCGCAGGGACCGCTTGATGTTCGCGAACGCCTTCACGGGATTGTCGAAGAACATCACGCCAAAGCGTGAAAAGGCCAAATCGAACGCGCCTTCACTAAATCGGTGCGTCGATGCATCCGCCAGAACGAGGTTTACGTTCATCAAATGCCGGCGCCGCGCTCGCTCCGCCGCAAGGTTCAACATCGCCTCCGAAACGTCGATCCCCAGGACGTTCCCGTTCGGCCCGACGCGCCGGGCAAGTTCGAGTACGGTTGCACCGCATCCGCACCCAACGTCGAGAACGGCTTCGTCTGCCGCAGGGCTCGCGTAATCGAGCGCCGTTTCGGTTATTACCGCGAAAGCGGCGTCAGTTCGTTCCTGGAGGGCCGCCCAACGTGCGCCGGCCTCATCGTTCCAATACGCGATCTGGCCGGCATTCTCGTCCGACACGTCCACCGCCCGAGGCTTCATCGATTTCATGTGTTCCTACTCAACCCGGCTTAAACGAGAAACGCTGACGGCAAACCGTTCGGACACAGTATCCGACGCAGGCGGTTGCGGAATCGTGAGCGCTTGCGCGGCGGCGGCACTTTGATCCAGCGCCGCGCCTTCCGCTAGCAAGGCGCTGATCTCATCTTCCGATAGCGTCGTGCGAATCAACTCGAGCGCGCGGTCGTAACCGCGTCGTTCGGTAGGCTCTCGCGCACTGCCCGTTTTCCGATACGCGTCATCCACATAGCCGAGCAAACGCGTCGCTTGCACGACGTCCCCGGTTTCGGCGGCGATCTGTCCCAGGTGCCCGATCGCCCACGCCGCCGACATCGTGTTATCCAGGCGCACCGATAGCTCGAGTCCCTCGCGAGCGAAGCTCCAACCGTCGTCGAAACGCCCCAACGCGAGCATATATGCTGTCGCGTTCAGCACCGCAACGCATAGCCCCGAATCTGCGTTGCGCTCCCGAAAAACTGCCTCGGCCTCGCAAATGCTTTCCAGCGCCCCGACCAGATCGTCCTCGGCAAAAAGAAATTCCGCCCTATGCAATTGAAGCCGGGCGAGCTGCCACGGATCGTTGCAGGCCCGTATCTGTGTCGCAGCCTCATCGAAGAAGCTGCGAGCGCCCGCGCGGTCACCGGCGGCGCCCAGCCAGTATGCCGCCGACGTCAAGACCCAGCCGATCAAACGCGGTGCCCGCGTGGCGCGAGCCGCGGTCAACGCTTCTTCGAAGAGCGCGATCGACTCGGCGATGCGACCGCCTCTACAGAGCGCCGCCCCGAGCAATGCAAGCGCTTCGGCTCGCCCGATTTCGTCGACGCCGGAGAGCACGCGTGCGGACTCGGCGGCGGGTACCGCTGCCCGAGCGCTATCGTCGAGAACCGCGGCAGCTAGCGCGAGCAGTCCGCGCACGCGAGCCGGTGCATCGGCGGCGCGCGCAGTCGCTCGTTCGAGCAGCACGTGCCCTTCGCGGCGCGCCGTCGCGTACCAAAGCCAGCGCAGGCTGGCGACGATCGTCTCCGCACCCGAGGAATCGCCGCCGCTCGCGAGGCCCCAGCCGATCGCAGCACGATGATTCTCGAGCTCGCGGCGCACGAGAGTAGTCCATCGATCCGAGTCGGTGTGCCAGTACGCCTCGCCCGCCTCAATTGCAAGGCCGGCGAAGTATCGGCAATGCCGCGCGGCAACTTCTTCGCGTTCGCCTGCCTCGTCCAGTCGCTCGGCTCCGAACTGGCGGGTTGACTCGAGTAGCCGGTATCGCCGATCGTCACCGTCAGCTTCTACCACCACCAGCGACTTGTCGACGAGAGCCGCAAGCAGATCGAGCTCGTTCCAGTCGGCGCGCTCGTCGGCGCAGACTGCTTCGGCGGCTTCGAGCGTCCAGCCCCCACGGAAGATCGCGCACCTCCGCAAGAGGCTCTGCTCCGCTTCGCTCAATAGGTCGTAGCTCCAGCCGATCAGAGCGCGCAGCGTTTGGTGCCGCGGCTGCGCGGTGCGGCTGCCGCCGGACAACAATCTGAGGCGTTCGTCGAGCCGCTGCGACAGTTGCGGCAAACCCAGGACTTTGATGCGTGGCGCGGCGAGTTCGATCGCCAGCGGGATGCCATCCAAGCGTCGCACGATGTCGGCGACGATTCGAGCGTTCTCGTCGGTCAACGCGAAACTGCGCTGTGCGGTGTGCGCCCGCGCGACGAAGAGCGCCGCCGCGCCGTACCGCGATACGCTTTGCGCCGTCAGGTTTTCGCTTTCCGGCGGAACGGGCAAGGCCGGCATGCGGTACGGTTCCTCACCTTCGACGCCGAGCGGCTCGCGGCTCGTGGCTAGAACCCGAATGCCGGGACAAGCCTGCAGAAGATGGTCGACGGCTTCAGAGGCCGCCGAGATAAGATGCTCGCAGTTGTCGAGCACGATCAGCAACTGCCTCTTCTTTAAGACCGCAGCGACGCGGTCGATCAGCCGTCGGGCACCGCCCTCGTCTGCGACGTTGAAAACCTCGGCGATCGCGCTCGGCACCCGCGCGGGATCGTCGAGCGGAGCGAGATCGACGAACCAGACGCCGTCTTCACCGCGCGGCATCTCAATCGCCACCTGCAGCGCCTGGCGCGTCTTGCCGATCCCACCCGCACCGATCAATGTTACCAAGCGCGACTGCTCCAACAATCCCTTGATTTCCGCGAGTTCCTCGTCGCGCCCGATCAGCGGCGGGAGATTGACTGGAAGATTATCGGTCGCCGCGCTGGATTTCTGCAAGCCCAATCGCGGATCGAGTGCGACTAATGCAAAGCCCGCTGCTTCGGCGAGCGCTGCAAGTTCCTGGCGGTCGGCCGGTTCGAGCTCATAGCGCCTAGGCATCACGGAGAGAAAGCCCACAAGCTCGCCGCGCACCATCATCGGGAACGCGAGCGATCCGGCCGCTCCCGAATGGAGCCTGCGAGGATCCGCCGGAGCGGAGGTAGAGCGCAAGCGCACTGCGAGCGCATCATTTAAGGGGATGGTTTCGGCGGGTGCGTCAAATGAAGACGCTTCGGCCCTATAAGCGTCGCGGCGTAAGTAGATTGCGCACCCCGCCGCCTCCATGTGATCGTCGACCGCCTCGACGACGCGGCGAAGCACTTGCGGCGCGTCATTAAAGGACGCTAGCTCTCGTCGCAAACGAGACAACGCTGCGCGCGCCAATCGGCGACGCTTCGTGAACGCCGCCTCGACCGCACCTTCCACGCGCTGATGGATCGGTCGCAGCAAGAGCGCCCCGACCAGGACGATCGCGACCTCGACAGCCGTGCCGGCAACGCGCCAGCGATCGGCGATGTACTTATGCGTCCACCATTCGGCCAGTGCGAACGACAGCACGAGGCCGGTCGTCACGAGCCAAGACGTGTATGCTCGCCAGTGACGTCTCCGCCCGAGCGCCTTCATGCAACCCTGCCCTTTGCGCGCCGAGGCTCGACTCCCCCCGATCGGTCACGGGAACCGATTCCCGCGGCTGGGGACAGGGTCGTGGCATGTCGCTATGCAACGTGCAGGCTCTCGCGAACGCGGCCGGCTCGAAGTCCGGCGGATAAGGGGAAGTTTGATGGCCAGCGCAATGAAGGATGAGGCAGCCCGTAGTCTCGACGCGCACGCTCGATCCATTGACGCGCTTCACCAGAAACTGGCGGCGGTGCCGGGCGTCGATAAAGATCGGCTGCAGAAAGCGGTCGACAAGTACAAGGCCGCACACCAGACGTTTCACGATGATGCATTAGGCTCCATGAACTAGCCGTCAGGATCGGCCGCTCGTAACGCCGTTTCGATCGCGCCGCCGATTGGGACGCCTAGGCCGGTACACGGATCCCATCCCGCGCGCGCTTGAAAGCGCCCGTTATTCCCCTCGGTTATGTCGCGGAGGATCTTTCCACGCGACGCGTACAGGAGCGGTGAGAACAGCCCAATCGGCGTGCCGAGACGCTGATTGAGGCGCGCCGCAAGGGCCGCCCACATGGGTGCTACCGCGCTCGTTCCACCCGTCGCCAATTCAACGCCGTCGAGAAACACGCAATAGCCCGGCAGCTCCTGCGCTGCAATGTCGGGAACCCCGCGGCCCTCGTCGATCTTGTTCTCCGCAGCCACCGGACGAGCCACATCCTGCCATTGCGGCACGTCAAAGTGTTCGCTAAACCCGCCGCCGGTTTTTTCCCACGCCGCTTCGCCGCCGTTCCCGGAATCGGACAAAATTGTCGTGGCGCCACACGCGTGTACGAACGGACTCGACGCGGGCGCGAGGACGTGCGGCTTCCCATCGTAGTCGAGTTCCGCCCCATTGTCACCCGACGAGCAGAAGACGCTTACCCCCACGAGCGACGCGACGCTGAACAGTTCATCGAGGATGTCGAGGGCAGCCGGCGTCCACAGTTGCTCCGGCCACCCGTAGCTGATCGAGAGAACGGACGGCTCGTACTCTTCATCAAAGAGCGCGGTTCGAATCGCGTCGAGGAATCCGCGCTCGTCGTCGGGCGCCTGGTATATGACGATGCGTGCGCCTGGTGCCAAGGCCCCGATAATCTGCGAGTCGAGCGCCGCTTCGAGATCTTTCGTCGTTTCGATCTTGTGCTGAAGCGCTGCGGCGTCGATCCGTTTGACGATCGGTCGAGCCGGCGCCACGCCCTGCGCCTGCATGCAGCGATCGAAGTCGTCGGCCCTGAACTCGCCGCGAAATTGCAGCACGCCGATCGTTTGGCCCGAACCGTCGGCATCCGGAAACGCGTAGCGCGTCGCGATATCGCGCGCCGACAACGGCGTCGAATGACGCTGCAAGGGTCCCAGTCTGTTCGAACGCGGCCATTGATGTAAGCCGAAGGCGCCGCGCACGATCGCGGCGATCTCGGGCGGCACGTGAAGGGCCGCTGACCGGTGGCGAAAACGGGTTCCTTTTTCGTCGAAAAAGATGGCGACGGTTGCGCCAAAAGCTTCGATCAAGCGATCGATCGGCCCGGTCACCGTCAGCGATCTCCAATGGGACTCGACGACCCTGATCCCAAGACGCTCGCAGTACGCGCCGAGGCGCTGCAGGTCTGCCGGATCGGCGTCCGTTTGAGCCCGTAGCGCTTTTCGCTCTGCATAGTCTCGCGCGAGCGGCGGCGTCGCACCGAGCTTGCGAGCGCGCGCGACGTCGAGGGCGCTATCTTTTTTCGGGCGAAGCCAAATGGTTAGCAGGACGTCGGCTTCGGACGTCAGCGCTTCAGCGAGCGTACTCCCGGGCCAATGCTTCCGATACGTTCCGGGTATGGCCACGCGCCCCCGCGCCGGTTGACTTCGCGCCGTCATTTCATGTTGATTAAAAAGAGTTTCAAGCTTTCTTCATCCCTGAGGCCTATGGTCTGGGAAGGACCGCTCCGCAGAGAGCGTCGCCGGACCGCCACCTCGGGGGAGATTTTTTCAATGAGGCACCTGCGCTTCGCCTTTGCGTCGCTTGTAATCCTAGCCGTGGCCGCCGCATGCGCCGGAAATCAAAGTCCAGGCATCCTTCCGCAAATGGCTACGCCGAAGTCCGTTTCGCCTGCTCTCGTGGTACCGGCGCCTATGGCCAAGACCGCAATTCTGCCGAGCAGCGCCATGGCTTCGCCTCGTCACACGCTGAGCGACATTCAAGGCCTGAATTGGACGCAGCTCCCCGGTGCGGCGACGCAAGTCGCCGCGAGCGCGGACGGCTCGATTTGGGTGCTCTCAACCGACCCCAGCGGCCCCGATAAATATATCTGGCATTACAGCGGCGGGAGCTGGACCAATATCTCTGGGTTGGCCTCCCAGATAGCGGTTGCGCCCAACGGGACGCTCTACGCAATTAATTCGGGTGGCGGAACATTCACATATAGCGGCGGCCTCTGGACTGCGCTGGGTGGGGGCGCCGCCGCACTAACCGCAGCCGCCGACGGCTCGACCTATGTGCTCTCCAACGGCGGAGGCGGCCCGGATCGAGCGATCTGGCACAACGTCAGCGGAACCTGGTCGCAAGTGCCGGGCGCCGGGACGTCGCTCGCGGCCTCGTGGGACACGGGCAGTTATTCGGTTCCTGGCGGGAACATGACTCCGGGCGGCTTGTTCATTCTCAATTCGTCCGGCGGAATCTATTACGAAAACCCGGGAGGGAGTTTCTCGACCTTACCCGGCGGCGCTTCCGCGGTTGCCGCTACCACCAGCGGTGGACTATTCGCCCTGGGTTATCCGGCAAATTCGGCCGGCAACTCGCTCTATTACTACAATTACAGCTCGTCCACATGGACGGCGGAGCCCGGTTCGGGCGTGAGTATCGCGAACGACGGCGCTCACTTATATGTCGTCGGCGCCTCGGGCGCAATATATTCCTCGCCGATCACAGCTGCGACGCCGGCCCCTCAAGTTCTTCCGCAAGCGGCGATCGTCGGGGGCGCTCAAGCGTGGGTGAACAGTAGCGGCTACACGCTGTACCAATTCACCGCGGATGGCAACCTCAGCTCGAATTGCACGGCCTCAACGTATAACGGATGTTCCTTTATCTGGCTGCCGTTGATCGCGCCGGCAGGTGCGACGGCGAGTGGAGATTTCACACCGTTCACACGTTCGGACGGAAAGATGCAATGGGCCTATCAAGGACATCCGCTCTACACGTTCGTGAACGACTCGGGTCCGTATCAAACCAATGGGAACGGCATCGTCGAGTCCGACGGCAAGAGTTGGTCGATCGCGCGCCCTGCTGGGGTTACGCCCACACCGGCTCCGCCGTCGCCCTCGCCGATGCCGACCGATCCGTATTGCGGCTACTACTGCTAACGTCGTAGCGTAATCCGAACTCGACCGCTTGACCGGCGAGCAAATCCAGGATCGAGGACGCTTAGCGGTCCTCGATCCTCATCGGTTGCGCCGGTTCTATTCGCTCAGACGCCTACGATGGAACGCACGAGGTTGCGCGCAAATGGAGTTCCGAGTCCCGTGACGAGATCGAAACCGTCGCCGGCGGCAAATCCATTGTTCCCGAAGGTTACGTCGTAGAAGACCTGCCCGTAGGTCATTCCGCTCTTCCCTGCGAGTATTTTGTACAGCAGAGGATTCGGATTTCCCAGGCGGTACTTCGCCGCTCCGGCGCCGGTTGCGCACGACGCGGTCTGCTTACAGGCTTGTAAGACCAGAGCCCACATCGCTGCCATCCCCGGCGCGCCGATGCTCGTGCCCCCGATCGTGCCGACGAGTCGCCCCCCGAGTTCGGGTGCTGCGTACGCGACTTCGGCTATGCCCGTGCCGGGGTCGGCATCGAGCGCCACATCCGGTCCCGCGCGAGTTGAGCAGAATGCCATCAGGCTGGACTGATAGGCCGGGAGTGGGAATATCGTAGAACATCCGCCACCGGAATAGACCCAGCCGGTAATCGGCCCGACCAGACGTCCGGACGAGTCGAGCGGAAGATTGACGCCGCCGACGCCGACGACACTGGGGTCGGTAGAGGGATACGTCGAGCCTGAGCCCGTGTCGCCGGACGCGGCAAAGACGGCAATCCCCTCGGCTGCGAGCGAGGCGAACTCTGTCGGCCCAAATCCATTTCCGTTCAAATCGTAGTAGTAGCCGACGAAGTTCGCCTCGTCGCCGCCATACGAGATTGAAATCGCGTCAGCCTTGTTGTCCCCGATCGCCTGCTGAATCTCATCGTCGGAAAGATCGAGGCCCATGTCGTTTATCCCCGTCCCCGCAGGACAGGGTCCGCTGCTAAAACATTCGTTCGGATTGTACGCGATATAAAACAACACGTTAGCATCCGGCGCAAGCGCCGACGCTTGTTCCGTGTCTAATTGCGCCTCGATGTCTTCAGGGTTGCACTTTGTCAAGTCGCTTGGACTGGTGATGCATGCGGGAGCATTCGGGTTGGTGACCGGCGGCGGCGAAGCGAGGCCGGTCGAGTAGCCGTACCCCGCCGGCATGGGTGTCCCGCCTGGTGCGGGCGTCGCTCCAGGAGAAACATTCGCGTCAGTACCGAAGACCTGTTTCACCGTGCCGATTCCGGCGACGCCAAACAGTTTTCGATACTCCGCCGCGTCGCCGACCGAAATGCGCGAGTCGCCGTCAGTGATCGGCCCCGTACCGATCACGCCGATATTTATCCCGCTGCCCGTGTAGCCGGCAGCGTACGCGCCCTTGTAATCCAAGGCATTCGCTATCTGCTGTGGCGAGTAACCCTGAAGTTCACCGTTGCCGGCTCGCACGGGAATGAAATGGCGCCGAAGCGCGGTGTATCCCATAACGGCATTCAATCCGCTGGCGTGCATCGCCGCGAGCGGATGCGGAGCAACTGCCGGCGCTACAAACGTCGACGAGCCCTTCTTGTAGACTCCAAAGGTCGTACCGAGTGCGCGTTCAACCGCCGCTTGAGGCCCGCGAAGACGAATCATTTGGCGTTGAGGATAGGTCTTGGTCGCGATTCCGAGCTGCTGCAACGCCGTTGCGGCCGCGTCGTAATCGTTCTGCGAAGCCCCAAACCGCTCGCCGAGATCCTGGGGAGTCAGCCATTGGCGATACAGCGGCGATGCCGGGTCGCTGGCCGAGGCCGCGTAACGCGCGAGTCCCTGCGCGTCGCGCATCGTTACGAACATGTTGGCGCCAATTGACGCCAGCCGAGCCGGTCCGAGATACGTTGCGCCTTGGAGCAACGATTGGCCATACGGGATGTTCGTACTCCCGGCCGGCGGAGCAGTCGGAGCGCTCGAGGCTGAAAGAACGGGTACGCTGCTTCCGCCGCCACCGCACGCGGCCGGTAAGATCGCGAGCGCTGCGAACAAAATCGCACGGAAGAGCGTGGGCCGGGTTGTAGATATCATTTTTTCACGCGAAACAGATGTTTGTTGAATGCTGTGATGAATCGGCGCTGCGAGGCAAGCCGCCGCCGCTCGCTGCGTGCGATGAGTCTCGAACGTTCGTCCGCGACTGCGACGGCGCCGGACGCCGAGTCCAGGACTCTCGTTGCGCTGGAAGTGCCGACCGTAGCGCCCACCAACCCGACCGTCGTCGAGACCGTCTCCGTCGTCACGGGAGCCCCTCCGTTGCCGAACAGAATCGCGCTCGCTTGACCGCTATAATCGTAGTACGTTTGGAGGCTGTCGGTGAGTTGAACGCACACCGTGCCGTATTTCGGAACGATATACGACGTCTGCGTTATCGTCTCGACCGTGCCCAAGACCGTATCGACGCGCGTGCTCGCGTCGGTCAGAGAATTCGCCCTTACGCCAAAGGTCGCGCTCGCGGCGCACGAACCCGGAATCTGAACGGTTCCGTTATTCGTGGTCAGGTCTTGATAGAGTGACAAGGGCTGCGGCCACCATACGGACGAGGTGAACGATGCGGACGTGCCATCTGCGAACGCCGCGGTGATCGTGATCGTGCCCGACGGATCGGGCGTCGAGAAGCTCAGCCCCGTATTTGCGGTACCTTGAAGCGGAAGGCTATAGGACCCGGAGCCATCGGCATTCTCAGCGATCGAGGCCGTAACGGGAGCAGGCGGCGGAGTCGAAAGGGAACCGCTCGGGTAGGTCGTCACGTCTACGTAGGTTCCGTCATTGCTATACGTGCGAACGGCACTCTGTCCGCCCGGTGAGGTTTCGGTGATCCTCGCTGCCGGCCCGTTCGACCAAGAGTCGCCCGAGATTTCAGGCGATCTGTCGAGCAAAAGAAAGCCCGGCGCGGGGTTACCGTACTGCACCATTAACGTTTCGCCGAACGAATCAGACGAGTGGAAGCCCCAGTTGACCAAACTGCTTTCCGGGCTGCCGGGCACGATTTGGTAGTAACTGTCGAGGGTTGAGGAACTGGTTTGAAGAGGCGTCGAGTCGGTTTCAGAAGACTTGACGTCAAAGAGGTTCGCCTGCAGATTGAACGATGCGCCACCCAGGACTGACACCGATTGCGCGATCTGAGCAGTTGTGGTGGAGGACGGATTCGGGTCCGTCTCGGTGGAGAGGTACGTGGTGGTGCTGGTGCCCGAGTACTGAAAAGAATCGCCTGAGCGCAACGTGCGGGTCACGGCTAGGGCTATCTGCGAATAATAGATCGCTCCCGAAGAGCTGATAATGTAGAGGGTCCTGCCGTCCGTCGAGATGCTGACGCCCGCACCCGGCTTCGCGCTCCAACCAGGGTTGTTGAGGTCGTAGTAATAGAGCGCGTTGCCGTTCGGGTCGATCGGATAGCCCAGAACGAACAGCCCGCCGCTGATCGGCGCAACGGCCGAGCCGGCACCGGGAAACTGTATGTAGCCCGACGACCCGAGATAGTAGATCGAGCCGAGGGAATTGATCACGTAAAAGCCGCCGGGAGTGATCGTGCCGCCGGGGATGTTGTAACTTTGGGTGTCCCAAGAAGCCGCGATCCGATTCCCGTTGCCGGGCTGCTGCGTCCACGTGCCGCTCGCATAATGCCAAATCGCACCGTCGGAACCGCCGCCGTTGGAGATGACGTAGAGCGATCCGTCCGCCGCAGCCGTCAGATCCCGGCAACCGCCGCCAAAGGCCGTCCACGTCCCGCCACTATACGAAAAGGCGCCCCCGCCGGAATTGATCACGTAGAGCGTCCCATTGGGCGCGACACTCAGGCGCGAGGCCAGGCCGGAAATATTGGTCCAGCTCCCGCCGCTGTAATGCCAGATAAATTTGTCGGCCCCGCTGGGTTGGGTCGAAAGTACCCACAACGAGCCGTCTGGGGCCGCCGCAGCATAGCTAGCCCCCCCGGGAATCTGCGCGTAACTGAGGTTCTGAATGTCGCTTTGAGTCGTGCGCACGGTGGCCGATTGCATGACGCCGGCGGGTAGAATCGCCGTATGCGCCATCGGTGCGGGAGCAATCAAACCGGGCGAAACGGACTGAGGCGTATCGAGGTGCACGCCGCTTTGGACCGGGGTCTGGCGCATAGCCGAGGAGGAACATCCGGCAACGAGCACGCTCGCGATGAACACCTGAGCAATAAAAAAGCCGGAACGGCGACTGATAATGGGGCGGCTCCTGTGGAAACTGCGGCCCTGCCATTTCCCGCCGCCCGGATTCCTTTCCTAGACCTCCATGCCGCGTTTTGACGATAGCCGTCAATTTCTCGTTAAGCTTGCCGTCGTCAATTTCTTGTTAAGGTTGGAAACCTAAGCAAGGAGACTAGGGACGAAGGCGCTCCAATTCGCGGGCGATGGCGGCGCCGACGATCTTACGACCCTCCCCAGAAAAGTGCAGGTCTTCAGTGGGATATAAGACTCCGGGCGTCTGTTTCTCAACCGAGCGCAATATCGGCCACAAGTCCAAGACGGGAGCACCGGTTTCTCGGAGCGCCGTCACGAGAGCGTGTTCCACGCTTAGATAATCGCTGACGAGTGGCTTGGGCTCGAGCGGTGGCCCGGCGTAGTATGGCGGCTGCATCCAAGTCTCACGCTCAAGATTGTGAACGTCCTCGGTCGCGAACAGGTTGGTTGACGGGCCCAGATCCCACGGGAACGGCATCGCCACCAGCAGCAACTGTACTTTCGCCGCTTTGAGTTCCCGGTAGGTCGCTCCAAGATCGGCCTTGAGCTGCTGCAGGTACGGCTGCGCGCGAACCGGATCTGCTGCGATCTGGCTATACGTGACGAGCGAATTCGGCGCCGGACCCTTGTTGTACGCCGAAAAGAAGTTGGAATTAACGATCAGGACGACCGAATCGACGACGCCTTTCGAGAGCATGCCACGCGTTAGCTCCAGTGCTAAACTTGGGAACACATTGCGGAAAAAGACCGCTTTCGCGACGTGCCCGTCTGGGCGAAAACGATCCGTGGAAAGAACTTGCTCCAAATAATGCGCCGCCGAATTGCGATCTGTTTGCGCCCAATACGCCGGCGAATTGCTCAGGACCGCGATGCGGTAGGCATTGGGCGGAAAAAGCGAGTCGCTGAACTCGACGGGCAAGACTCCCGTCGGCGCAGGCGGAGGCGACATCGCGATGACCCGGTGCCCGCCGTCTGCAATGGCAATGTGGCCATCGGCTCGCATCGCCACCCCGAGTGGTCCGTGCACCGCGGACGCCATTGCCCCAGGCTCGGCCGATCTTCCAAGGACCGCATCGTCGGCGTTTGGGCCGGTAATGTACTGGAGATTGTTGGCGCTGAGCGCCTTCACTTCATCGTTGTGCAGGTCGGTAAAGACCACCTTATCGCCACCATATGCAGCGACGGCGTACGGATGGCCGACATCCACGAACCCCTGCGTATCGGCGCCGTCGACTCGGAACTTGATCAGCTTGTCACTCGCGAGGTCGATCTCCGACAGACCCGTGAGATCGGCCACGAACAACGTGCGCTCCCCTTCAGGACCCGTTCCGATCGAAACGCCGGTCACTCGCGCCTCGACGAAGTCCTTGTGCACGGTCGTGACCGCGCCGTTCGCGATGCGGCGCAATCCATTGCCATAGTCGGCGACGTACATCGTACCATTCGAATCGTCGACCACCAATTGATGCGGATATGAAAAACGGGCCGCCGAAAGAGCGCCATCCGTCCCGCCCATTTCATTGGGATTCCCGGCAAACGTCGTGACGCTCCCATTGCCGATGAGACGAATCGCGTGATTGTTGGTATCGCCGACGAAGAGTTGACCGTTCGCGCCGAGCGCGACGCCCGAAGGATGGTTGAATTGCGCTTGCAGTGCGGGACCGTCTTTGAAACCGCCCGCCACGTTGAGCCCGGAGCCGTCGAGCGCGCCGCTTCCGGCAATCGTGCGAACGCGTCCGTCGGTCCCGAGCATGCGTATGCGCTGCGCAGCCGCGTCCGCAATATAGAGATTGCCGTGAGAATCGTAGGCAAGCGCGCTGGGCAGTAAGAATTCGGCCTCGGACGCTAAGCCGTCGCGGAAGCCGGCGGCGCCCGACCCGGCAATTCGAGTCAATTGCGCGCTCGCAGGGATTGCCGCCGAAAGTGTCAACGCAAGGGCGCACAAAGCGACCGCCGTTCCTCGCTGGAGTTCCGATTTCTGCATGATGATGAGTGCCTCGAATTGCCTGCCGGTCGCGTTCGCGTTCCTAGTCGCGACTGCGTCTCCCTCCGCTTCGACCACGTCCGGGAACCCGGCAATCGTCGCGCGCGCCGGAGCGACCGCGATCCTCATTTGGGATGCCTTTGGGTTTCTAAAAGACAACCAGACGCGCGATCTGTCGCAGCAAGCCGCGGAACGCGAGGTCGTGTCGGCTGCTTTCGGCGCGCTGGCCCAAAAGTTACCGAACCTCGCGAACAGCAAGACGGTACGTTTGCTCGTGCTGGTGCAGAAACCGGCAACCGGAGACAACCTCATTTACCGCGACACCACGTTCAACGAGACGAAGACTCTGCTGACGATGGAGACCAAGCGCAGCGACGCGCTGAAACACCGAACCGAATGGATGCGAGCACTTGCGGCCGGCAAAGTCCCGCCGGGCTTGAAAATACACTGGGACAATCACCTCTCGCCCTGAGCGGCGGGCTCGAAAGCATTACGGAAATGCCCACGTATTCTCGGGTGTTACACACGGACTGTGCTCTCTACCGAGGCAGCATGCCGTGCGCACCGCATAAAGCCTCCGGTCAACTGTGCGTCGACTGCCCGGAGTATCTTCCCTTGTCGGATCGTATCTTGATCGTAAAACTCGCCGCCATGGGCGACGTCTTTCGAACGACGGCAATTCTGCCCGACATCGTCGCCCGGCACGATCGGCCGCAGGTCGTCTGGCTAACGGCTCCCGACAGCGTCGAATTGCTTGAGGGAAATCCGCTGATCCATCGCATCGTCACGACGGCGGAGGCCTCGCTGCTTCGCGGCGAGGAGTTCGACGCCGTCTACGCGCTGGACAGCGATCCTGAAGGCTTAGGTTACGCGCGCATCGCGAAGGCCGGCGCGTATTACGGGTTCGTTCCCGGACCGTTCGGAACGTGCGTGGGCGTCGCGGACGGAGGAGATCCGAGCCTTTTCGAAATCGGCGTCTGGGACGACCTCAAACGTGCCAATCGCAGACCATACCTGAACCTGTTGGCTTCGTCGATCGGTCTGACATACAGCGGTCATCGCCCATGGATCGCCGTCGATACGGACGAGTCCCGGCGCGCGAGTGAAGCCGTCGCGCACCTTCCTCGTCCTCGAATCGGCGTGAACGTCGACGCGAGCAGTCGCTGGGAGCGCAAGCAGTGGAACGCGGAGTACGTCGTCGCGTTTCTGCGGCGAGCGGCGCGCGACGGGGCCGGGGTGGTACTCTTCGGCGGGGCAGAGGCTCACGCGCGAAACCTTTTGCTGGCGCAAGAATTCCCCAACCGCGTGGTCGCCTTCGAATCGGCCGGCAACGCGTCGCGCCTGATTGCCGGCATCGCCCAATGCGACGCTCTTTTGACCGGCGATACGCTTGCGATGCACCTCGGATGGGCGCTCGAAACACCGATCGTCGCCCTCTTCGGACCGACTTCGTTGCCTGAGATAAGTCTCGGCGAACGCGACAGAAAGCTGGCGGCGCTCGAACTGTCCTGTTTAGGATGCTATCTGAAAACCTGCTCCGTCGACCCTCACTGCATGGACCGGCTGACGCCCGACTTGGTTTACGCCAACGTGCGAGAAGTCTTGGACGCGTGCAAATAGGCTTGGTCGTGCCGGAGTTTCCGCCCGACACGATCGGTGGTGGAGGGGTGGTATACGAGGGGCTCGCATTCGCCTTGCATGCGCGCGGCCACCAGATACGCGTCCTCACGTCCGCAACGAACGGCGGCCCGCCGAACGAGGATTTCCGTTACCCTTTCCCGGTGGCGCGGGTGAAGCAATTCCGGCATTTCACTTCACAGTACCGCACCTATATGCCCCCGCTTCC
>Ga0209009_1000408_pt1 | contig 15438 bp, 14 predicted proteins | sample BlaSpr_A8_OM3_M2_FD_187979 | JGI IMG/M metagenome (GOLD analysis project Ga0209009, IMG submission 187979) | Forest soil microbial communities from Thunder Bay, Ontario, Canada - Black Spruce, Ontario site 2_A8_OM3_M2 (SPAdes) (version 2) | ecosystem: Environmental > Terrestrial > Soil > Boreal... | reverse complement strand
CGACGGTCTGAAGATGTCGCTACTGGACAAATCCCGTGAGATCGCGTTCCGGCGGCGTCTTCCCGCCGGCGTGCGAATGTACACCGGCGACGATTTCCATTACCCCGAACTCATTCGCGGCGACGCGCTCGGGCACAGCGATGCGCTTCTCGGCATCTTCGACGCGATCGCAGTCCCGGCGGCGTGCGCGCTGGCGGCGCTTGACGCCGGCGACCTCGAAGGCTACGACGCGATCTTCGCTCCGACGCTGCCGCTCGCACGCCACATCTTCGCGCCGCCCACCTCCTCGTACAAGACCGGAATCGTGTTCCTCGCGTACCTGAACGGACACCAGCGGCACTTTCGGATGCTGGGCGGGATGGAGAGCGCGCGCTCGATCCTGCACCTCGCCGAGCTGTTTCGCTTGGCCGATACGGCCGGAGTTCTGCGCGATCGCGAATTGGCGATCGAGCGCATGGCGCTCGTCCTTCGTTTGGCCGGGATCGAGTGAGCGAGCCGAACGTGCTCGCTCGCCTCAGCCTCAATCAATATACGACCAAACAATGGTCGCTGCGCGAAGCCGTCGAGGGTTGCGCGCGTCACGGGATCCCTTATATCGGATTATGGCGCGACAAGGTCGACGAAATCGGGGTCGAAGCCACGGCGAAACTCGTCCGCGATGCGGGGCTCAAAGTTTCGAGCCTGTGCCGCGGAGGGTTCTTCCCGGCGCATTCTGCCGCAGAACGTCGCGCGCGCATCGACGATTCAAGGGATGCCATCGAGGAAGCGGCGCAATTGGGTGCACCGGTGCTGGTGCTGGTGTGCGGGCCGCCCGTCGACAAAGACTTGGCTGCGGCGCGCAGGATGATTGCCGACGCCATCGCGGCGCTCATTCCGGAAGCTGCTGCTTACAACGTGCGCCTTGGAATCGAGCCGCTTCATCCGATGATGGTGATGCAGCGTTCGGCGATTTGCACTTTGCGCGAGGCGAACGATCTGGCCGAAAGTTTCGCGACCGATTCCGTCGGGGTCGTGGTCGACGTCTATCACGTCTGGTGGGACGCCGAGCTCTACGAGCAGATCGCGCGCGCCGGGAAAAACATCCTCGGCTTTCACGTCTCAGATTGGATCGAGCCCCTCGGCGATCCGCTCGCTTCGCGCGGCCTCCCCGGCGAAGGCGCCATTGATTTACCGCGCATCCGCAACGCGGTCGACGCGGCCGGCTACGATGGGCCGATCGAAGTCGAGGTCCTCAATCCGGCGGTCTGGGCTCGCCCCGGCGACGAAGTTCTCGCCGACGTGAAATCCCGCGCGCTCGCGCATTTGTGAGCAATTCGGAAATGGAGCGAAAATAGCGCCGACATAAAGCTAGCGTACAATATATACCATGCTCGCGGGGGCGTGGTGTAACGGGATAGCATCGAAGATCGGTACTCTTCGGGAGCGCGTTCGAGTCGCGCCGCCTCCACCCCACTTTACGGAACCGGAAGGGTCTGATAGAGTGTAGGAAGAGTACCGGTCTTCCTAAAGAGCCGTCTCCGGCGAACGGAGGCGGCTTTTTGGTTGGAAAGTCGTCAATGCCGTACGTAAACGATCCACCACGTGAAAATCGGAACGACGACCGAAAGCGCGCCCCAAAACAAAATCATCGCTCCACTCCGTTTCATCACGACCGAGTCAATGAAGAAACACAGAGAAAACGGCGTTGGACTGACTTTACCAGCAGCCCACAGATAATACCCCGGGCCTCCCGAGCGACTGGTGTGTAACGTTGAACCAGACGCCTTCGAGCGCCGATACGGCCTTGACCGCAAGCAATATCCAAGCGACCCGATACCAAGGCGAGACCCGCGCTGGAAAGAGATCGCGAAGCACCGTTTTTGTCATGCTGAGCGAAGCGCCGAAGGCGCGAAGTCGAAACACAGACGAAACTCCGTTGGCCCTTCGACTCCGCTCGCGCAGCCTGTCCTGAGCTTGTCGAAGGGCTCGCTTCGCTCAGGGTGACAAGGGCTGGGCTCGCGTTGACGGGCTACTTCAGCGCCAGGGGGCGGTAGCGGATGCGGTGCGGTTTGGCGGCTTCTTCCCCTAGACGAGCCTTTTTGTTCGCCTCATATTCTTGGTAGTTGCCCTCGAAGAAATAGACGCCGGAATCGCCTTCGAAGGCGAGGATGTGCGTCGCGATGCGGTCCAAGAACCAGCGGTCGTGGCTGATAACCAGGACCGTACCGGCGAACTCGGCGAGCGCGTCTTCGAGAGCGCGTAGCGTTTCCACATCGAGGTCGTTCGAAGGCTCGTCCAGCAACAGGACGTTGGCGCCGTCCCGCAGCGTTTTGGCGAGATGAAGACGGCCGCGCTCGCCGCCCGATAGATCGCCTACGCGCTTTTGCTGATCGCCACTCCTGAAGTTGAACCGGCCGAGATACGCGCGCGACGGCATTACGAACTTGCCGACCTCGAGGTTATCTAGGCCGCCGCACACGTAATCGAACACGGTAGCGTCGTTCTCGAGGGATTCGCGACTCTGATCGACGATGCCGAGCTTGACCGTCGGGCCGATCGAAATCTCGCCCGTATCGGGCTTCTCGCTGCCCGCGATCATGCGGAACAGCGTCGTCTTGCCGGCGCCATTGGGCCCGATGATGCCGACGATCGCGCCGGCCGGAATGCGAAAGTTGACGTCGTCCATCAGGAGACGCTCGCCGAAAGCCTTACGAACTCCGCTGAATTCGATCACGCTATCGCCGAGGCGCTCGGCGACCGGGATGAAGATCTCTTGCGTCTCGTTGCGCCGCTGATATTCGTAGCTCGAAAGTTCCTCGAAGCGGGCGATGCGGCTCTTGCTCTTCGCATGTCGCCCCTTGGTGCCGGCGCGAACCCATTCGAGCTCGCGCTTGAGCGCTTTTTGGCGCGCGGATTCTGCTGCTTCTTCCCCGGCTAGCCGGTTTTGTTTCTGCTCGAGCCACGAACTGTAGTTGCCCTTCCATGGGATGCCGCGGCCGCGATCGAGCTCGAGGATCCACTCCGCTGCGTTGTCGAGGAAGTACCGATCGTGCGTCACCGCGACGACCGTACCCGGAAAGCGCTGCAAGAACTGTTCGAGCCACTCGACGCTTTCGGCATCGAGATGATTGGTCGGTTCGTCGAGCAGTAACATGTCGGGCTTCGAGAGCAACAGGCGGCACAGGGCGACGCGTCGTTTCTCCCCGCCGGAAAGCGGGCCGGTCTTGGCATCCCAAGGCGGCAAACGCAGCGCATCGGCGGCGGTCTCCAGCAACTGATCGAGACCGTCTGCGCCCTTAGAAAACAGAATCGCCTCAAGGGCGGCCTGTTCGTTCGACAAGGCTTCGAAGTCCGCGTCGGGATCACCGTACGCCGCGTAAACTTCATCGAGCCGCTTCCGAGCCGCCAGGACCTCGCCGAGCGCTTCTTCGACAGTCTGGCGCACCGTCTTATCGGGATCGAGCCGCGGTTCTTGTTCCAGGTACCCCACGGTGAGGTTCGGCATGGGCGCCGCTTCGCCGTCGAATTCGGTGTCGACGCCGGCCATGATGCGCAGCAACGACGACTTCCCGGCGCCGTTGAGGCCGAGAATCCCGATCTTCGCGCCTGGAAAGAAACTGAGCGAGATATCTTTGAGGACCTGGCGCTTCGGCGGAACCGTTTTGCCGACCCGAAGCATCGTATAGACGTACTGCATGCCCGTCCTAATGGGTTACTTGTAAGCGGCGATTCCGGTCAGCGCTTCGCCGAGGATCAGCGTGTGGATCTCACTCGTCCCTTCGTAAGTAAGGACCGATTCGAGGTTGTTCATGTGGCGGATGATCGGATACTCGAGCGTGATTCCGCTCGCGCCCAGAATCGTGCGCGCCGCGCGGCAGATTTTCAGAGCTTCGCGCACGTTGTTCAATTTCCCGAAGCTCACGTGCTCGGGCCGAATCTTCCCAGCGTCTTTCATCCGGCCCAGGTGGAGCGCAACCAGCTCGCCCTTCTGCAGTTCGAGCAGCATGTTCACGAGTTTTTCTTGCGTCAGCTGAAAGCTGCCGATCGGCTTGCCGAACTGGATGCGCGTCTTCGCATATTCGAGCGCCGTCTCATAACAGGTGCGCGCCGCGCCGAGGCAACCCCAAACGATCCCGTAGCGCGCCTCGGAAAGACACGCCAGCGGACCCTTCAAGCCGCTCACGTTTGGCAACATCGCGTCGGCCGGCAAGCGAACGTCCTCGAGGATCAGTTCGGACGTCACCGATGCGCGCAGCGAGATCTTGCGCTCGATGTTCTGCGTCCGGAAGCCCTTGGTGCCTTTGGGCAGGATGAACCCGCGAATCGGCATCTCGGTTTGGGGGCTCCCGTTCGGTGAAGAGGCATCGTCGGTGCGGGCCCAGACGATCGCTAGATCGGCGATGCCGCCGTTGGTGATCCATGCCTTGCTGCCGTTCAGGACGTAATCGCCGCCCGAGCGGCGCGCCGTCGTTCGCATCCCCGCCGGATCGCTGCCGAAATCCCATTCGGTCAAGCCGAAACAGCCGATCGCCTCGCCCCGCGCCATCTTGGGGAGCCACGTTTGCTTCTGCTCATCCGAACCGAACGCGTAGATCGCGTACATCGCGAGCGAGCCTTGGACGGAGATGAAGCTGCGCACGCCGCTGTCGGCTGCCTCCAATTCCATGCAGGCGAGGCCGTACGCGACGGCGCTGGTTCCGGCGCAGCCGTAGCCTTCCAGATGCATTCCGAACAAGCCGAGTTCGGCGATCTTCGGAATCAGTTCCCGAGGGAAGCGCCCCTCCTCGAACCAACGTGCAATATTCGGCGCAATCTCTTCGGCGACGAAAGCGCGGACGGTATCGCGAACGAGCCGCTCGTCGTCGCTCAGCAGCGAGCCGATGTCGAGGAAATCGCCGGGATTCGGCTTCGCCGTGCGCGGCGCCGTCTTCACGTGGACCGGCTCACCGCAAAGGGCCCGAAAGCTTGGCACGTCGGCATCATCTGCACCGAGTTGATGTTGACGTGCGGCGGCCGCGTCGCAACCCAATGGATCGCGTCGGCGACGTCGTCGGCCGTCAGCGGCGTCGTCCCCTTGTAGACGGCCTCGGCTTTCGTTTTGTCGCCCTTGAAGCGCACCTCCGAAAACTCGGTGCCGCCCGAAAGGCCGGGCGCCACGTCGGTGACGCGCACGCCGGTGCCGAGCAAATCGGCCCGCAGATTGAGGCTGAACTGGTGGACGAACGCTTTGGTCGCACCGTACACGTTGCCGCCGGGATACGGAAACTCGCCGGCGACCGAACCGAGATTGATCACGTGCCCGCGTTTGCGCGCGACCATCCCAGGTAGAATCGCCCGCGTACAATACAGCAGGCCCTTGATGTTCGTGTCGACCATCGCCTCCCACTCGTCCATGTCCGCTTCGTGGGCAGGCCCGAGGCCGAGCGCGAGGCCGGCGTTGTTCACCAGGACGTCGACCTCGGCGAACGGCGGCGGAAGCGCTGCGAGAACTTTTTCGACCGTGGGGCGATCTTGCACGTCGAGTTCGATCGGCAGCACGTTTGCGCCGAGTTCTTCTCTTAGCGCCTCGAGCTTCTCACGACGGCGGCTCGCCGCGATGACGCGAGCGCCGTCACGCGCAAAACGGCGCACGGTCGCGGCGCCGAATCCAACGCTCGCCCCGGTAACGAGAACGGTCATATCAGCCATGAGCGCGCCCTTTCAGCGCTTCAGCACGCGCTCCATTTTCGCGAACAGGGCCTCCATCGAGCGGCTATGCGAATCTTCGAGGCGGCGCCAGAACAGGCGGCCTTCGGTATCGGAGAGCGTCGCAACGGTGCGGTGGGTGACCTTCGTTTTCTTCTCGTCCTGGCTTAAATAGAAGCCATGCGTCCCTGCGACGCCCTCGTTCTGAAAGCTCCAGACGATCCGGTCTTCCGGAACGACCTCCTCGAGGACGGCATGGACCCCGCTGTGCCACTCTTCGGTTCGACCGGGCGTGAGCGGTCCCGGACTGCGCATGAATGGCTGCGAGGCGAACGGCCAAATGACGTCGCCCGACGTCCCCATTTCGGCGAGTAGCTGGTAGATGCGGCGGCGCGTGCCTGAAAAACTTCGCTCATACGCGACGTCGATCGGAATCGGCATGGGCGCACAGGTTCGCGCGCAAGCGCCGTTCTCATCCGAGCCCTCCTCTAGACTGTGGCGACCTCGCTGCGCCGGCGCAGCAGCGCGACGACCGTAAACGCCAGCGCGGCCAGCGCCAAAACCTCCGCGATGAGGTCAAAACCGTAGATCGTGTCGACGAACGTCGCTGCGATCGGCAGCGCCACCAGCGTTTCGAGCATCCCGGCGCCGGCCGCAAAGACATACGGCAGCGTCCAGGCGAGGTACCAGGGGAAAAGGAGCGGCGCCAATCCAGGGTAGAGCCATGCAGCGAAGCCCGAGAAGCGCCGGAAAAAGAGGGCTGCGGCCGTCGTGCAGAGCGCGATCAGCGCAATCAGCATCCTGAGGACGGTGAGGTCGGGGGCGTGAGCGACGCGCCCCGTTCCCGTCGCAAGGAGCGCTTCGAGATAGGGATGACCGCCGAAGGCCGCCGAGACCGCGATGGCGAGAGAAACCGCGGCAACGGCCGCGGCAGTCGAGGCGCGCCGATTGCGACAGCGCGCGAAGACGACGACGCCTATCACCAAAAATGGGAGTTTCACGGCGCCGGCGGCGGCGACGAGCGCGATCGCGATCCAGATGAATCGCCGTTCGACGGCGAGGAGCGCCCCGACGACGAGGACGATGGCGAGCAAATCGTTGTGCGCATTGGTCACGAATTGAAACCAGAGCATCGGATTGAGCGCGATCGCGTATTGCACCGCGCGCCCCGCACCGAGGGCGCGGGCCAGGGCAACCAGCGCGGCGAGCAATATGATGCCGAAGAGACGGAGCGCCACGATCTTTCCCGCAAACGTGGTGCCGAGGCCGACGATCGTCGCGTTGAGGGCGACCCAGACCGGTCCGTAGATCGTCGGGCGAATCGGATAGTCGGCGAAGACGTGCGCGTACTCACCGTGGAAGAATCCCTCGGGCCGCGCGAACGGATGCGCGCCGAGCATCCCGAGCCCGACGTAGCCGAACAGGTCGCCCGACGTGACGACTGGAGACGCAACCGCGAGCACGCCGAGCGCGCAGGCTGTTACAAGCGGAACGAAGCGCCGAATCCTCCGCAAGGTTGAAGCGGCGTCGTCACTCGATGCCGCACGTGCTGCGCCGCACGCGACGATGAATAGACCTAGCGCTTGCACGAACGCGAGCGCCAGCGCTGCGAGCGAGTACACCGAGTGCGACGGACCGAAGGCGTAAGCGTCGTCGACGAAGTGATACGGCGTCGTCAAGAACCACGCCGGCCGGATTCCATCGTGCGCGGACTGATAATCGTTCAACGCGAGCTGTGCTGCGAAAGCGCCGACGAGCACGACGGCCGCAACTGTGACGGCAACAGGACCGAATCGTGGCGATGGGAGGCGAAGGCCGCCAAGGAGGCCGCGGCGAGCGCTGACCTCCCACGCGAGGAGCGCGAGGGCAACGACGAAGAGGGGGCTCACGGACCGGCCGCCCGAGGGTTCACCCCTCTACAATCGGCCTTTTTCGGGGAGCGTTGAACCGAAAGCCGGTTACCGCCTTGCTCGTCGGCATTTTCCGATTCGGACCCACAGGCGGTAAAGGCCTCAATTAGCCGAGATCAACGCAGAGATCGGCTAATTCAGGCCTTTAGCTCGATATCCACGCCGGCGGGCAGATCCAGATGCATGAGCGCATCCATCGTCTTCGGCGAAGCTTGCAGAATATCGATCAGACGCTTGTGCGTTCGCATCTCGAAGTGCTCGCGGCTCTTCTTGTCGACGTGCGGCGAACGATTGACGCAAAAACGGTTGATCTCGGTCGGCAGCGGAACGGGCCCGCTGACGAATGCGCCCGTACGCTTGGCGGTATCGACGATTCGCTCCGCGGACTGGTCGAGGACCTTATGATCGTACGCCTTGAGGCGGATGCGAATCTTCTGTTTAGCCATGATGAATTATCCGAACATTCAGTGAGTGTGATTTTGCTTCAGGGCGAGGAAGCGAGGGCCGATGTGTACGCAATGAGTACATGAGGCCCGAGCTGACGAAGCCATGGAGCAAAAGCGCCTCACTCATTGATTCCAGTTACAACCCCAGCGCCTACGGTTCGGCCGCCCTCGCGTATGGCGAAGCGCAGGCCTTCCTCGCAGGCGATCGGCGTAATCAGCTCGACGTCCATCTGAACGTTGTCGCCGGGCATGACCATCTCGACGCCTTCGGGCAGCTTGATCGTTCCGGTCACGTCGGTGGTGCGAAAGTAAAACTGCGGACGGTAGTTCGCGAAGAACGGAGTGTGACGGCCGCCTTCTTCCTTCGAAAGCACGTACACTTCGGCTTTGAACTTCGTGTGCGGTTTGATCGAGCCAGGCTTGGCGAGCACTTGGCCGCGCTCGATCTCGTTGCGCTCGATGCCGCGCAGCAGAACGCCGATGTTGTCGCCGGCGATGCCCATATCGAGGAGTTTGCGGAACATCTCGATTCCGGTCACGACCGATTTGCGCGCCTTCTCCTGGAGACCGACGATCTCGACTTCCTCGCCGACCTTGACTTGACCGCGCTCGACGCGGCCGGTTCCGACCGTGCCCCGTCCGGTGATCGTGAAGACGTCTTCGACCGGCATCAAGAACGGCTTGTCGATGGCGCGCTCCGGCGTCGGGATGTAGACGTCGACCGCATCCATCAGCGCAAAGATCGGATCCGCATCCGGGTCGCCGCGCTTCCCGCCGGAGTTGAGCGCCTTGAGCGCCGAACCGCGAATCACGGGGACGTCGTCGCCCGGGAATTCATACTTGGAGAGCAGTTCGCGGACTTCCAATTCGACCAGTTCGAGCAGTTCCGGATCGTCGACCATGTCGACCTTGTTCAGGAAGACGACAACGTAAGGCACGCCGACTTGGCGCATCAGCAGAATATGCTCGCGCGTCTGCGGCATCGGGCCGTCCGTCGCGGAGACCACCAGGATACCGCCGTCCATTTGCGCCGCGCCGGTGATCATGTTCTTGATGTAGTCGGCGTGACCGGGACAATCGACGTGCGCGTAGTGGCGCTTCGCCGTCTCGTACTCTTGGTGCGAGATAGCGATCGTGATCCCGCGTTCCTTCTCTTCGGGCGCGTTGTCGATGTCGTCGACCGTCCGCTTCTGAATATTCGCGTTTTCGGTGGCCAGGCAATTGATGATCGCCGCGGTAAGCGTCGTCTTACCGTGGTCGACGTGCCCGACGGTTCCGATGTTGACGTGCGGTTTGTTCCGTTCGAATTTTGCCTTAGCCATTCTCTACTGCTACTTCCTTACGTTCCTTAACTGCTGCTAGTGGGGGATTTAGGCGGCCGGTTTTTTCCCTTGAGCCTTCGCGACGATCTCGTCCTGCACGGACTTCGGCGCTTTCTGGTAGTGACTGAACTCCATCGTGTAGGTCGCGCGGCCTTGCGTTGCCGAGCGCATGTCGGTCGCGTAACCGAACATCTCTGAGAGGGGGACGTTGGCGGTGATAGTCAGCGCGCCGCCGGCGACTTCCTCCGAGTGCTGAATCTCGCCGCGGCGGCGGTTCAAGTCGCCGCTGATCGCTCCGAAGAAGTCCTTGGGAGTGGTCACTTCGACCTTCATGATCGGTTCCTTGAGGATCGGCCCGGCCGCCCGATTCGCATCCTTGAACGCCATCGACGCCGCGATCTCGTAGGCGATGTCCGACGAATCGACGTCGTGGTAGTCGCCGTCGAGGATCGTCGCCTTGAAATCGAGCACCGGATAGCCTGCCAGGCAGCCGCTCTCCGAAGCCTTCCGAATGCCGCCCTGGATCGACTTCGAAAATTCTTTGGGAATGCGCCCCCCGACGACTTTCCACTCGTAGACGAAGCCGGAGTTCGGTTCGCCGGGTTCGATGCGAAGCTCGACGACGCCGTACTGGCCCTTGCCGCCGGTCTGGCGGACGAAGCGCCCAGTCTGCTCGGCCTGCCGCGTGATCGCTTCTTTGTACGCGACTTGCGGTTTTCCGACGTTGGCTTCTACCTTGAACTCGCGGCGCAGCCGGTCGAGGATGATCTCGAGATGCAGCTCGCCCATCCCGGCGATGATCGTCTGCTGCGTCTCCTCGTCGGTCCGCATCCGAAAGGTCGGGTCTTCCTGCGCGAGGCGCGTGAGCGCGATCCCAAGCTTGTCTTGATCTGCCTTCGTTTTCGGCTCGATCGCTTGTGAAATTACGGGGTCGGGGAACGTGATGTTCTCAAGGACGATCGCGTGCTTTTCGTCGCAGAGCGTATCGCCCGTGCGCGTATCGGTCAAGCCGACGGCTGCCGCGATGTCGCCGGCGCCGATGACGTCGATGTCCTCGCGGTGGTTGGCGTGCATTCGCAGGATCCGGCCGATGCGTTCCTTGCGCCCCGAGCGTGCGTTGTAAAGGTACGTGCCCTTTTCAAGTGTCCCGGAGTAGACTCGGAAATAGGTCAAGTTGCCATACGGATCGGTGGCGATCTTGAAAGCCAGCGCCGCGAACGGTTCGTTGTCCGCGGGCTTGCGCTCGATCGTATTCGTGGGATCTTTCGGATCGAGACCGATGATCGGCTTGGCTTCAAGCGGCGACGGCAAGAAATCGACGACGGCGTCGAGCAGCGGCTGCACGCCTTTGTTCTTGAAGGCCGAGCCGCACAGCATCGGCAGCACCGAGCCTGCAATCGTTGCTTTGCGTAGCGCCGTCTTGAGGCGCTCCACCGGGAGTTCTTCGCCGGCGAAAAACATCTCGAGCAGGTGATCGTCTTGCTCGGCGATCGCCTCAATGAGTTCCTTACGCCACTTCAGCGCCAGGTCGTAGAGTTCGCCCGGTTCGACCGGCTCTTGGTCCGTGGTGTTGCCGAGGTCGTCGGTGTATATGACCTTCTTCATCGTGAAGAGATCGACGACGCCTACGAACTGGTTTTCGGCGCCGATCGGAACCTGGATCGGGACGGCATTGGCGCCGAGGCGCTCGCGAATCTTCTCGACGCAGTTGAAGAAATCGGCGCCCGTGCGATCCATCTTGTTGACGAAGATGATGCGCGGAACCTTATACTTGTTGGCTTGGCGCCACACGGTCTCGGACTGCGGCTGGACCGCGGCGACCGAATCGAAGAGTGCGACGAGGCCGTCAAGGACCCGCAGCGAGCGCTCGACCTCGACCGTGAAGTCCACGTGGCCAGGCGTATCGATGATGTTGATGCGCGTGTCGCGCCACGTGCAGGCCGTCGCGGCCGAGGTGATCGTGATGCCGCGCTCCTGCTCTTGGATCATCCAGTCCATCGTCGCGGCGCCGTCGTGCACCTCGCCAAGCTTGTGCGTCCGCCCGGTGTAATAAAGGATACGCTCGGTCGCCGTCGTCTTGCCGGCATCGATATGAGCTGCGATTCCAATATTGCGAGTCCGCTCGAGCGGATACTCGCGCGTCAAGGCGGGCATCCGTCAATTACCAGCGATAGTGCGCGAAGGCTTTGTTTGCTTCCGCCATTTTGTGCGTGTCTTCGCGCTTCTTGACCGCCTGGCCGACGTTATTCGCGGCGTCCATCAATTCGGCCGCCAGCTTCTCCTCCATCGACCGGCCGTCGCCGCGCGTACGGGCATACTGAATCAGCCAGCGCATCGCCATCGCCTGGCGCCGATCGGGGCGCACTTCCATCGGCACCTGATAGGTCGCTCCACCGACACGTCGCGGCCGGACTTCGACCAACGGCATCGCGTTGCCCAACGCCTGATTGAAGACGTCCATCGGGTCTTTGCCGGTCTTCGCTTGCACGATGTCGAGCGCTTCATAGATGATGCGTTCCGCCAGCGAACGCTTGCCGGCGAGCATGATCTTATTGACGAAACGCGCCAAAATCTTCGAATTGAAGCGCGGGTCGGGCAGAATCTGACGCTTGGGGACGGCTCCCTTACGTGGCATATCGGAAGTGTACCCCTACTTCTTGGCCGCGCGCTTGGCGCCGTATTTCGAGCGCCCTTGCCGGCGGTTCGCGACGCCCGAGGTGTCGAGCGTCCCGCGGATGATGTGGTAGCGGATCCCCGGGAGATCCTTGACGCGGCCGCCGCGGATCAACACGACGGAGTGCTCCTGGAGATTGTGGCCGATCCCCGGAATGTATGCGGTCACTTCCTCGCCGTTGGTGAGGCGGACGCGAGCGACTTTCCGGAGAGCCGAATTGGGCTTTTTGGGGGTGATCGTCTTCACTTGGGTGCACACGCCGCGACGAAACGGATTCCCACGCACCTCGAACACGCGAAGCGGCAGGTCCGGATGACCCGGTTTCGGCCCCGTCTGCGCCACGCGCAAGGCCGGAGCTTTGACCTTTTTTTCGAGCTTTTCTCGCCCCTTACGGACGAGCTGACTGATAGTCGGCACCCATTCTCCCAAGGACACACACAAATTCCGCCCCACCGCGCCGGTGGACCGGAACCACCGGATTGTACCAGGAGAGCTGGGGAGCGTCAAATACTGTAGTAGGCTGCTCATCGGGGATTCCGACCGCGCTTGCCCGAGGTTCAACTCAATCGCGACGTCCCAAAACGAGGAATCGCCCGTTCATGGGCTTCTCAGGGCGCCAGGCGCCGCCGCGGACCCGCTCCCGGGGGCCCCCGACGCCAGCGGGGGGCCCATCGGCGTGTCCGACCGGACGCCTCCGCCTCCCCGGGACCGAGGCGCCGCTGACTCGAGCTGCAATAGCTACGTAAAATGCAAAACGAACGCGAGCGTCTCATTCGATGGCACGATCCCCTCGCAAGCCTCGCGATGTCGCGCGGTCTGAGCGGGCTGGAGGCGTTGCGGGGCATCCTCGACGGGTCAATCCCGCCGCCGTTCGCCGTCCTCTTGAACGTTCGTCTGGTCGAGGTAGCGGAGGGCCACGTCGTCTTCGAGGCAGACCCGGGCGAAGAGCATTACAACCCATTCGGTGCCGTGCACGGCGGTTTTGCGGTGTCGCTTCTCGACTTCGCGCTTGCATCCGCGGTCCACTCAACCCTCCCGGCTGGTTCGCTCTCGGGGACGATCGACATACACGCGCGCTTTCTGCGTCCTATCACGAAAGATACCGGCACGGTGCGATGCGAAGCGTACGTGGTCAGCGCGACGCGCACGCTCGGGACGTCGGAAGCTCGAATTCTCGATGGAGACGGGAGAGTTCTCGCGACCGGAACGACCGCTTGCGCAATCCGTTCAAAGTAAACTCGCTACGCCGATTTGCGGGCGGCGTACTCCGCGATCCGAGTCTTTACCAACCTCCGCACAAGCGCAGCGGGTAATGGCTGATCCGCTTGAAAGCGGATGGTGCCCGTGCTGGTGTCGTAGGCCTTGAGTTCGGCCTTGTGAGCCCGCACGGGGTGAGCGCCAGGGTACAAGGCGCAGTGGTTTGCGGTCGCGCCGAAAAACACAAGCATCCGCCCGTTAAGGCGGAAGGCTGGGATTCGGTAGCTGATGCACTCTTCAGCCTTGGGCGCGGCGGACTTGATGGCCCTGCGAAGCTTTTCGAGTGCGACTCGCTTCTCGCTGCTCAAGAGCGCGAGATACTCATCGATCGTCTGCGGTTTGGCTTTCATCGGTTTTGAGGACGAGGCTGCTTGCGCAAGCTCCTGCCACTTTACGTCTACCCGCCCGGACTCAGGCTACTGCGGCGGACCAAGCGCACGGGCCGAATCCCCGAAAGGGCCGGCCTCGACGATCCGAGACGACGGCTTCGCCTAGCGCCGTGAGGCTGTATCTGATTTCGGCCGCTTCGTCTTCGGCCAGATCGGGCTCTTCGGGCAAGGTCCGCGTGTCCAGGTCGTCCATCATTTCCTCCGCCCCTTTTGGGCTGCTTTGCGTCGTGTCTGCGGGTCTGATGGGACGATCTTAGGCGTTGGGTGTGCCAACTGGGTGGCACACTGCTACGTAATCCAAGGTTTTTAATCGGAGGGGAATACGCCGCGCCAAGCAATCGGGAGGACCGTGCAACGTAGCAGGATCGTGGCCGCAACGCTCGCGGCGCTCTTGACCGCGGCGTGTACGCGGGTAGGCGGGGCGCCCGGAAGTGCCGCGAGCCGGCATCCGTGGACGATCCCCGAGACCCTGCGAATCGCAGTCACGTCGAGCCCGAAGTCGCTCAATCCAATCCTCTCGACGACGACCACCGAGGCGATCGCCGAGAGCTTCATCCTGGACCCGCTGATCGCGACCGATCCGCAGGGCCGCGATCATCCGGTCCTCGCCTCCACGGTACCGACGCTCGCGAACGGCGGTATATCGAAGGACGGGCGCACGATCACCTACCACTTGCGGCGCGGCGTGCGCTGGCACGACGGCGCACCGTTCTCGAGCCGCGACGTCGCGTTTTCGTTTGCGGCGATCATGAATCCCAACACCGCCGTCTCGACGCGTCACGGCTACGATGACATAGCGCGCGTCGAGACGCCGGATGCCTACACCGTCGTCCTGCATTTGATCAAGCCGTTCGCGCCCGCGATTCACACGTTCTTCGCACACAGCGATTCGCCGTTCGAGATCCTTCCCGCTCATCTGCTGGCAGGCTACAAGAGCCTCGATCGCATTCCGTTCGACGGCGCGCCGATCGGCACGGGTCCCTTCAAGTTCGTGCGCTGGCAGCGCGGCGATCAGATCGAGTACGCCGCCAACGACGACTACTTTCTCGGGAAACCGAAATTGCGGCGCATCGTCCTGCACATCGTCCCCGACGAGAACACGATCGTGAACCAGTTGCGAGCGCACGAGATCGATTGGTTCATCGAACCGACGCCGCGGGTCTATCCGGACTTGAAAGCGATCCCGGGGATCGCGGTGCGGTTGGTCGACTTCAACGGTTACGACGCCATCCAACTCAACACGAAAGCGCCGCCTGTAGACGATGCGCGCGTCCGCCGCGCCATCGGACTCGCTCTGGACAAGAGACGGCTGGCGCGCGATCTCACCTTCGGAACGACGTTGCCGGCAACCGAAGATCTGCCTTCCTTTATGTGGGCGTACAACTCGCGCGCCGGGACGAAAGCGCGCGACCTTCCCAAAGCGCGCGCCTTGCTCGAAGCGGCGGGCTGGAAGTTGGGACCCGATGGGATCCGGCGGCGCGGCGCGCAGCGTCTGACGATCGGCTTCGCGTTTCGTCCCGACTCCTACACCGATCGGATCCGCGTCGCTCCGATCGCCGCGATGGAGCGCGAAGCCGGGATCGAACTCGAGCCGAAGGGATACAACACGAGTTTGCTCTACGCGACGCAAGCGCAGGGCGGAATTCTCGCAAGCGGCAAATTCCAGGCGACCGTTGGCCCGTGGTACGCCGGCGTCGACCCCGACGACTCGACGCAACTCCTGTGCAACCAATTTCCTCCGAACGGTTGGAACTGGTCGCGCTACTGCAACCCCAA
>Ga0209009_1000407_pt1 | contig 15463 bp, 10 predicted proteins | sample BlaSpr_A8_OM3_M2_FD_187979 | JGI IMG/M metagenome (GOLD analysis project Ga0209009, IMG submission 187979) | Forest soil microbial communities from Thunder Bay, Ontario, Canada - Black Spruce, Ontario site 2_A8_OM3_M2 (SPAdes) (version 2) | ecosystem: Environmental > Terrestrial > Soil > Boreal... | reverse complement strand
TGCGAGCCGCTGCTTCATGTCGTGAACTTGTTGCTGTTGTTTTTTGATCCGGTCATTCAGCGACGAGGCAGCGGAGCGCGCTGGGACCGCGACCGCCCAAGCGAACGCGCACAGCACCGCGGCCGATAACAGACCGCTCCAGATGCGAGTGCGTGTCACGCGCGAAGGTAGCGCCCGACGGAGATCCACGCTGCGCCGATTCCGACGATCGCGCCGATGAGGAGAAGCTGCAGCGCGAACAGTCCGAAGTCGGCACCGGACTCGCGCAAGGGAAGGAATGGAAGCGCGCTCGTGACTTTCGGCCAAATCTGCCAGCGGCCGAATGTTAGGAGCAGCACCGCGATCGCGGCGCCAAGCACCCCCGCCAGAAAGCCTTCGCAGATGAACGGCAGCCGAATGTACGTCGCCGAGGCCCCGACCAGTTGCATGATTGCGATCTCGCGGCGTCGCGCGTAAACCGTCAAACGAATCGTATTCGAAATGATGATCGCGGACGTGACGATCAGCAACAGGATGAAAGCGATCCCGACTTTGGTCATCACGTCAACCAAACGCACGAGCCGCTCGACGAAGTCGCGCTGATATTCGACGTTGGCGACTTGCGGCATCTTACGAAGCAGCGCGGCGACTGCGTGGACTTGGTTGGGATCGACCACACGAACCCGTATGGCATCGGGCAGCGGATTGCTCGTCAAGAGCGACGTGTCGATTTGCCCTTTCAAGCGGTCGCGCATCTGGCGAAGCCCCTCGGCTTTGGGGACGTACAGGGCGCTCCGGACCCGCGGATCGGCTTTGAGCGCGGCCACGATGCGTTTGGCATCCGCCGGCGAGGCCTTGTCGCTCATGAAGGCCGAGATCTCGATCTTTGCGATTTGCTCGCTGCCGACTCTCCCGAGCGTGTGCTGAACGAAGAGCAGCGTGCCGAGCAGCAAGATCATCACCGTGACCGTCCCAATCGACGTGATCTGCATCACTACGTTCCGAGTGAAGTTTCGCCAAACCTCACTCAGAAAAAATCGGATCTTGCCCCAGTCCATTACGTACTCGCGCGGCAAAGGCGAGATCCTCGCCCTCCGGTTGGATTTCGGATTCGACGCGGTGGTACAGGCCGCGCTCGTCGTCGGCGAGGACCTTCCCGCGCTCGAGCCGGATCACGCGCCGGCGCATGCGGTCCACCATGAGCGCGTTGTGCGTCGCGACGAGGACGGTCGTCCCCTTGAGGTTGATCCGGTGCAGCAGGTCGACGACCTCGTTGGTGTTGACGGGGTCGAGATTTCCGGTCGGTTCGTCGCACAGAAGAATCTTCGGATTATTTACCAGAGCGCGCGCGATCGCCGCGCGCTGCTGCTCGCCGCCGGAGAGCTCGCTCGGAAAGACGCGCGATTTGTGCGCCATCCCGACCAGGTCGAGAACGCGCGGAACTTGGCGCATCACGTCGCGCGTTCGCGCGCCCGTAACTTGCAAGGCGAAGGCGACGTTCTCCCAGACGGTTTTGTCCGGCAGCAATTTGAAATCTTGGAATACGACGCCGACTTTGCGACGCAGCTCGGGTACCTTCGAGCGTTTCAATTTGTCGATCTGCACGCCGTCGACGATGACCGAACCTTTGCTCGGCCTTTGTTCGCGATACAGAAGCCGCAGCAAACTCGATTTGCCGGTTCCGGAATGGCCCACCAGGAAGACGAAGCTGCCCTTTGCGATTTCGAGGTCGATCCCGTCGAGTGCGCGCGTGCCGTTGGGATAGATCAGGGTGACCTCGCGCAACGATATCACAGGACTTTTCTTCGCCGGAGCGCAGGGAAACCATTGATAATGGACTTCGAGTTGAGCGACGAACAGAAAGCGATCCAGAGGCTTTGCCGCGAGTTCGCGCAGGACGAGGTGCGGCCGCGAGCCGAGAAGATGGATGCGGAGGCCGCATTTCCATACGACCTCGTCGCGAAGATGGGCAAGCTGGGCTTGATGGGCTTGCCGTTTCCGGAAGAATATGGAGGCGCCGGGGGCGACACGGTATCTTACGCGCTTGCCGTCTGCGAAATCGCCCGCGCCGACGCTTCGACCGCGATTACGTTGGCGGCCCACGTCTCGCTGGGGAGCACGCCGTTCTTACTTTTTGGGACGGAAGAGCAAAAACAGAAGTATCTGGTGCCTCTGGCCCGAGGCGAGATGCTCTGGGGCTTCGGTTTGACCGAACCGCAGGCCGGCAGCGACGCCGGCGCGACCCAGACGCGGGCGGAGCAACGCGACGGCGGCTGGGTCATCAACGGAAGCAAAGCGTTCATCACGAACAGCGGCACCGAAATCACCGGCGGGACGACGATCACCGCGATCACCGGACCCGGCTTGGACGGCGCTCCCGAAATCTCGAACCTGATCGTTCCGCAAGGCACTCCCGGCTACACCCACTCGAAGACGTATCGCAAGATGGGTTGGCGCGCGTCCGACACGCGCGAGCTTGCGTTCCTCGACGCGAAGGTTCCGGCGGAAAATCTCCTCGGCGAGCGAGGCCGGGGCCTCAAACAGTTCCTGACCATCCTGGACGGTGGCCGGATTTCGGTGGCGGCGCTCTCGGTCGGATTGGCGCAAGGCGCCTACGACGAAGCGCTCAAGTACGCGAAGGAACGCCGGCAGTTCGGACGCCCGATCTCAAAATTCCAAGCGATCCAGTTCAAGCTCGCCGACATGCTGTGCGAAATCGAGCACGCGCGCTTGATGGTGCTCAAGGCCGCATGGGAAAAAGATACCGGTCGCGATTTCGTCATGAGCGCCAGCCTTGCCAAGTTGTATGCGGGCGAGGTCTCAGGCCGCGTCGTCAACGAGGCGCTCCAGATCCACGGCGGCTACGGGTTCATGGACGAATACCCGATCTCGCGCATGTATCGCGATCAGAAGATCAACGAAATCGGCGAGGGGACCAACGAGATCCAGCGCCTCATCATCGCGCGCCTAATGGGAATATAGGCCGATTCTGGCCGTGCCGGCGCCTCGCGGGACTCTTTAGCCCGGCTGAGGGTTGGAGCGGTAAGAACGGAATGAGCCGCTGGCCGTCTAAGGCTCAGGCGTGAGGAGATCCGGATGATGATCGCTCGGCGCTTCGGGGCCCTAGTCACATTGTTCGCTCTGGCGAGCCTGCCGGCGCTCGCCGAGCTCAAGCCGGGGGTGGAGGCACCGCTGTTCGCAACGCAGGCGAGCATCGACGGCAAAGTCTTCGATTTCAACCTGAAGGATGCGCTTGCCAAGGGGCCGGTCGTTCTGTACTTCTATCCGGCGGCGTTCACCACGGGCTGCACGCTCGAGGCGCACGATTTTGCCGAACACATCGAGGACTATCAAAAGCTCGGCGCGACCGTCATCGGCGTCTCGGGCGACGATATCGAAAAGCTCAACAAGTTCTCGGTCTCCGAGTGCCGGAGCAAGTTCGCGGTCGCCTCGGATGCGGATCACCATATTTCGAAAGACTACGACGCCCTGCTGTCGATGGGCAACGCGACGTATTCAGACCGGACTTCCTACGTCATCGCGCCCAACGGCAAGATCGTTTATTCGTATCGAGCGCTCGATCCAAGCCAACATGTGGCCAACACGCTCGCGGCCCTGCGCAAGCTGGCTGAAAAATAGGGCCGGCGAGCCGCTTCCTTAACTAGGCGGACCGGCCTCGCCGGCCCGGCCGAGTTCGGCCTGCGGCGCAGCGAGGCATGAGAAGGCGCGGCGTGCGCCCAAGTCTTAGGGCGACAGGAGCGCCCTCTGTAGCTTGTTCGGCAAGCACCCGCGACGCTTCGCGTTCGGTTTCGATCAAGGTATATCGTTGCAGATCTTCGTTTCCTACGCGCGCAATGACGATCTTCCGCCGCTTGGCCCCGACGAAGGGAAGGGCTTCGTAACGGCGCTCGACGGCAACCTCAACTACCACTTTCGCCTGCTCGGCCCGCCGACGCCGAAGTTGTGGCGCGACACGCGAGCCATCGGCCGCAGCGACCAGTTCGACCCGATCATCGAGGAAGCGATCAATGCTTCCGATGTCCTGTTGGTCGTGCTCTCGAGAAACTGGGTTTCACGCGAATTCTGCCGCAAGGAACTCGAGTGGTTCAAGAAGCGCTGGGGTAACGAAGGTGAAAGCGCGCTCAAGCGCCGCATCGTGGTCGTTGCGAAGCATAACATCGAACCGAAGGACCGGCCGCAGCTCCTCCAAGGTCAAGAAGGCTACGTCTTTTATCGTCGCGACGACGAATCAGGCGCCGGAGCCGAGCAAGAGTTCTTCGGCGGAGGGAAGCCTCAGGGCGAATATCACGACCTCGTCAAGGAACTCGCCTGCGACCTATGGCGGCGCGCCCACGCGAGCGAAGCACCGCCCGCTGCGACGACGTCGGCCCGCGACGCGAGGCGATCGAGTGCCGACGGCCGGACGGTCTATCTCGCGAAGCCGGCGGCCGACATGCGTCAGCCGTATCTGCGACTGGTCGACGAACTCGAGGGGCGTGGTTATCGCATTGCCCCGGAACGCGACAGCGAGATACCATACGACGACACGGCTCCCGGATTCGTCGCGGACGCGCTCGCGGCGGCGGAGGTTTCGATCCACCTCCTCGGAGAGAAATCCGGTTACACGCCGGAAGACAGTGAGCCGATTGTCAAATTGCAGCTTTCGCGGGCCGCGCTACGCGCGGCCGGCAACGGCGCGGCTGAGGCGCAGGGCGAATTCCGACGCATCGTCTGGGCGCCGAAAGTCCTGATCGAAGGCGCGGCCGACGAACCGGTCGAGCGGGATCCGCTTGCGGTCCTCGGCCGTTTCGACAAGCAATTGGCGAGCGACAAGATCGACGGCAGCGAAATCAGCAAGTTCAGCGAGTTCGTCATTCAGCATCTCGACCGTACGTCGCCCAAGGCCGAAGTGCTGGAGGCGATCGAGTCAGACTCGAGGATCTACGTCTATCACAGGCCCGAGGATTCGGAATTCGCCCTCGATCTCGCGAAAGTGCTGCAGCAGCGGAAAATCGAACCGGTTTTTCCCGCCTTCGAAGGGGATCCGGCCGAACTCAAAGCCTGGCATCGTGAGGCGCTGCAGGAGTGCGACGCGGTCGTGCTGTGTTGGGCGACCGCACCTGAGGTTTGGATCAAAACGACGGCACGCGAATTGCGCAGTTGGCGCGAACTCGGGCGCGAGAAGAAGTTCGCGTGCCGCGGCCTCCTCGCGGGGCCGCCACCCGGCGAGCGCAAGGAATTCCTAATGGAGCTTCCGCCGCGCAGCGAGATCGACGTCGTCCTCGACCTGACCAAAGAAAACAAACTGAGTCCGGAAAGCCTCGATCCGCTGATTCGCGCGGCGCACGCCACCGAAGCGGGCGCCGTCGCGCCGGCATGAGGAGACTCTTCTCGTGCAAGTAGGACCGGGGCTCTCCGCAGCACGGCCCTTTCCCGGTCTGCGTCCGTTCGGCTACGAGGACCGCGATTATTTCTTCGGCCGCGAGGACCAAGTCTACGCGCTCTACCGAATGCTGGATCATAGCCGTTTCATTGCGGTCATCGGGAGTTCGGGGAGCGGAAAATCCTCGCTGGTGCGCGCCGGCTTGTTGCCGCTGCTGCAAGAGGAGAGTGACGGTTCGGGTGGCCGCGATTGGCGCTCGCTGACGTTCACCCCGGGCGACGCCCCCATCGATCGGCTCGCCGACGCACTTATGACGTTGGCACCCGAAGAGCACGCGCCGGGCGATCGCGAGATTCGCCGCGAGCGCATCGGGTTCGCCTTGCGGCGTTCGAGTTTCGGCCTCGGCGAGGCACTCGACGAAATTCCGAATCTTGCCGGAAAATCGCTGCTCGTCGTGGTGGATCAGTTCGAAGAATTGTTTCGCTTTGGCGGCGATCGCATCGGCGATTCGGTGTGGCGCGACGAAGCCGCAAACTTTGCCCAGCTGCTCCTCGAAATCTGCCGCGCCCGAAGCCGTTCGGTCTACGTGCTGATCACGATGCGTTCGGATTTCATCGGCGACTGCGCGCGCTTCCACGGACTGCCCGAGGCGGTCAGTGCATCGCAGTTCCTCGTCCCCTCGCTGATCCGCGACCAGCGAGAAGACATCATCCGCAAGCCGATCGAAAAGGCTGAGGCGACGATCGAACCGGCGCTGGTGCAGCGCTTGCTCAACGACGTCGGCGACGATCTCGACGAGCTGCCGGTGTTGCAGCATTGTCTCTCTCGCTTGTGGGAGCGGGGAGGCTCCTGGTGAAATCGGGCGGGACGGTGCGCCGAAAGCGCAACCTGACGCTCAAGTACTATCACGCGGTCGGCGGCATCGCGGGCGCACTCTCCCAACACGCGAACGAAGTGATGGCGTCGCTGCCCGGCCTCGAGATCGTGGTCGAACAAGTCTTTCGGGCCTTGAGCGAGGTCGACAAGGAAGGGCGCGCGACGCGTCGCGCGCTTCCCTTTAATAGGCTCCTCGCCGAGACCGGCGTCGCGCGGCGCGATCTCGTGCGCGTCCTCGATCGCTTCCGCGCCGACGACTGCTCGTTTGTCGTCCCGTCGCTTTCGGCGGTCCCGCAGCTTCGCGACGACACGCGCATCGACGTGGGGCATGAAGCGCTCTTACGCCGCTGGGACCGCATCAGCGCCGATCCCGAGCACAACCTCGGCGGAGGCGCGAACGTCGGGTGGCTCGCTTCGGAAGAGGCCGACGGCCGGCTTTACCGAGCACTCCTTGCCTTACTCGAGGCCGGGCCGGCGGTTACGCTTCCGCTCGATCAGGTCGAGAGCCGTTCGGAATGGTGGAAGTCGCGTCCACGCACCGCCGGCTGGGCCGAGCGCTACGGCGGTGGACTCGACAAGGTCGACGCGCTGTTCAAGAACAGTCTCGCCGCGCTCGAGACAGAGCGTGCGCGAGAAGCGGAGACGGAGCGGCGCGAACGCGAGGCGGAACGGCGAAAGATCGAGGCCGACGAAGCGGCGAAGCGCGAACGGCTCGAACATCAAGCCGAGGTCGACCGCGTGCGCGCCGAGTCCGCGCACCGTCTGGTCCGGCGCACGAAGCAGGCCGCGCTTGCGATGGGCCTCATCGCGGCGATTGCCGTCCTATTCGGCATCTTGTCGTCCGTCTTTTACCTTCAGACGAAAGGCTTGCTGGTTGCGGCGGATCGCGCTCGAGCTGCCGCCGAAACTGCGACCCGCGCGGAATCCGTGGCGCGCCTCCAAGCCGACCAGGCAGCGACCAGTCGGGCCTCGATGGCGAAAGAGGCCGACAAGCAGCGAGGCAAAGCGCAGGCGCAAGAAACGATTGCCGTCGCACGCGCGCGCGAGGCGGAACAATCACGCGCCGCAGCCCTGGCGGCTGCCTCCGAGGCCGAGCGGCAACGGACGGCCGCCGTAAACGCGGCCGGAGCTGCGCGCGTAGCCGAAGCCGATGCGCTCAATCAGCGGACGCAAGCGATCCGCGAACGTTCGGCGCTGTTTGCGAGAGCCGGCCGCGATGCGTTCTTCAACGGCGACAACGACGCCGCTGCGGTATTCTTTGCCGCAGCCTACACCGATAGTCCGCGTGACCGAGCGCTGAAGCTCGCGTTGCGCGAAGCCTTGGACAACGTTGCGATTCGCGGCGGCTCGCTCCACGAACCGGGCGCGCCGCGCGCGCACGGCGGATTGATCACGACGCTCAAATTCAATCCGAATCCTCGGCTCCGCCAAGTCGCCAGCGCGAGCGACGACGGTACGGCCAAGCTGTGGGACCCCTCGGGGAAGTTGCTTCATGCCTTCACCGATCAGCCGACCGTCATCACGTCGATCGCTTTCGATTCCACCGGCCGCTATCTCGCGACGGCCGGCGCCGACGGTTCGGTGAAGATTCGCGATCTGCGCGACGTCACGCCGCGCTCCGCTCGAGCGCCGCTCGAACTCGACGGCCATACGCGGCGCATCAATGCGGTGCTCTTCAGTCATGATGGGACGCGGCTCGCGACGGCCAGCAGCGACGGCAACGTCAAGATTTGGGATGGCAGCACTGGAAAATTGGTGACGCAAGTATCGGTTGGCCGTTACCAAGTGACCGATGCCGCGTTCACCCCGGACGACCGGTCCCTCGTCACCTGCTCGAGCGACGGAACCGTCCGCGTCTGGAGTCCTGGGACCGGCCAAGCCGTCTGGACGTCGAGCGACGCCGCCGGCGCGCGCGCCGCGAGCAGCTCGTTGTTTCGGCTTGGGATCGCGCCCGACGGAAAGCTCGTCGCGGCCGGCTCGATCGACGGTACGGTCGTCGTCTACGATCTCGCTGCGAAGAAACAACTCTGGTTGCGCAATGACAATCGCGGCGCGATCAACGCGATTACGTTCGACCCCGCGGGCCGGTTCGTGCTGGCCGGAAGCGACGACGGGACGGCGCGCCTGTTCGACGCCCGTAGCGGCGAGCCGCAGGCCGTTCTGATGCGGTCGGCCGCAAGCGACGAAGGCCGGCCGGCAGTTCTCGCTGCGCTTTTCCGGCCGTTAAACGGCGGCATCGCGACGACGTACGCCGATGGATCCGTTGCTTTCTGGACGCTGGGCGGCGAGGCGATCGCCGACTTGCGCGGGCGCGGCGGAAACGCCGGCGGCGCCGACTTCTCGCCGGACGGCGCGCTCTTCATCTCCGGCGGCCGCGATGGCGAACTCTTCCTTTGGCATCCGCCGAGCACGCTCGTTCCAGCCGCCGCGTCGCACGGCAAAGCGATCGATTCGATCGTCGTCCGCCCGAGCGGTTCGGTTCTCACCGCGAGTCGCGACGGAACGGCGGCGCTTTGGAAGCTTGAGGGCACGGCGCTCACGCGCGAGCGAGTCTTCCGCCATTCGTTCACGGATTGGGTGGTTTCGGCGAGTTTCAGTCCCGACGGCAAAAAGATCATCACCGCCGGCGGTGCGAGTCTCAAAATCTGGAAAACCGACGCTCCAGCCGCCGCCGCTCCGCTCTCGTCGCTCGTTACGGGCAACTGCGCGACCCCGCCCTGCACGCCGCAGCGCTTCAGCGCTGCCGGGTTCATAAAGGATGCTTCGCGCATCATGCTCTCTCAGACCAGCGCCGATACGAAGAACTTCGATTATCCCGCGGGCCGCTGGTGGGTCATGTCGACCGACGCAAAACGGACGTTTGCGCAAGAGCCGCCCTCTCAGCCGGAGATTAGCAAGCTCAGCGCGACCGCGAACGGGCGCTACGTCCTCGCGCTGAGCGGCCAAGGCGTCGCGACCTTCAGCGAGCTTTTGGATCGCCAAGGAAAGGGTCCGTCGCCGTCACCGGCGCCGAAGACATCGGCATCGCCGGCGCCGACTGCGAAGACGCTGAGTTTTCCGCCTGCAACGGACGCCGCTCAATCGGTTCGCGTCAGCGACGCAGTCCTCGGCAACGTACACGTCATCTACGCGCTGGGAAGCGCCGACGGAACCATCGACATACGCTCCGCGACAGGCAGCGATTTTAGACTCTCCGGCCAGCGGGGGAGAATCTCGGCGCTGGCCTTCTCTTCCGACGACCGCTGGCTCGCATCGGCCGGTAGTGGCGATTTGCTTGGGATGATTTGGGACGTGCAGGGCCGGACGCGTCACGCCGTGCTCAAAGGTCACAAGGGTGAAATAACGTCGATCGCTTTCTCTCCGAGAAGCGCGGCATTCGTGCTGACGACCTCGCGCGACGGTACGGCGAAGCTCTGGTATCGCGATACCGGAGATTTTGTCGCGTCAGTTTCGGTACCGGATTCGTTGGTGCAGAGCGCCGTTTTCAGCCCGGACGGGACCGCGGTGCTCGTGGGAGCGGCAAACGGGAAGTTTTACGTGTGGTCGATCCGCGGCGACGTACCGGCGCCGGCCCAAATGGCGCAAGACGTCATCGATCGTCTCAAGCGGGGTGAGATTCAGAGTGATTCCGGAAACCTCTTGTTGGTGCAAGCGACCGGCGCGTTGGAAAAGGTCGTTTCCGAAGCTCACGGCCGGGTGTCCGCAAAGTGAAGGCCGCACGCGCGGCGCTTCTCGTCGCGTTCGTGTTCGGTTGCGCTTCGTCGGCAGACGCGAACATCACGGCTCGCTATGGCGGGGTGCGCTACGGCGATTTTGACGTGACCTGCACCGACATCCTGACGCCGCTGTGGCTTGGCAACATGAGCCTGCAGCGCGTCTACGTTTCGACCAACGACTACACGGGGATGTTCGGCGCGAAGTGGGAGACCAGGCTCGAAACCAATCTCGACGTGCAGGACGACGGCTCGGTCGTCGTGCACGAATTCGGTGGAGGATACGGCACGCCGTTTCCGCCGACGAATGCGAAGGTCCGTCCGCTCGGAACGGTTTACGATGAGATCACCGCCGCCGCCGAACGGGCCGGCCGCTTCGGGAGCGACAGCGAGGAAAACGCCTATCGCGACTGGCTCAAGAGCGATAGCGTCATGCGTCAAGACGAATGGGTGCGCCTGCGCGACCTAGGGCTCGTGACGCAACAGCGCTCGCACGCGGGGGAGACGTTTTACAGCGGTCAATTCGGCAGCAGATTCATCACGCGCGTTCCGGAAGGATACCAGCGTGAAGACTTAGGCGGCCGGATCGAGGCGTTCGATCTATCGGGGAAATTGGAACGCGTGTGGGACGCCAATCGGAATTTCATCACGCTTCGCTACGACTCACGCGGCCGGCTGACCCAAATCGACGACAACCTCGGCAACAGGTTCGTCTTCTTCTTCAATGCGCTCGGCTTCGTTGAGAAAATCGCCTCCTCGGACGGCCGCGTCGCGCGCTTCGAGTACAAGGGATCCGACTTGGTCAAATCGGTCGACGCCGCCGGCGATACGTTGCGCTACGAATACGACGAGCAGCATCACATCACGGCGATTCGCTATGCCGACGGTAAGTCGACGGAAATCGCCTATAACCCCTATCGCGTAAAAGAGCTCAAGAATCGCGATGGTTCGGACATCAGCTACGAATATAAGACCGACGACACGCACATCGACGCCACTTCGACCACGAAAGCGGCCGACGGCACGCAGTCGCAGAGCGAATATCACTATAGCGGGCCGAAGTGGGGGCGGTGGGACACCTACGCGGTCGTCACCAGCGGCAAGCGTAGCGAGACGAAGTTCGACGCGGTCGGACATCCAACGACCTACTCGACGCCGGACGGCGTGACGACATACCAGTACGACCAACTCGGACGCACGATTCGCGAGGAAGGGCCACAAGCGACGATCGTAACGACCTATGCCGGCGAAGCGACCGACAGCGCGGCAACCGTTGCAAGAACGGCCGGTGGCACGACCTGGACTCGGCGTTTCGAATACGATTCGAAAGGTAACCTGATGCGCGCCTCGGACAACCAGGGCCACGTGGTGACCATCAAGCACGACGAGTACGGGCGCTTGACGACGCTGGTTTACGGCGATTCGTCGTTACACGTAAGCTACGATCGTCTTTTCGAGCCTGAGACGGTTGCGCTCGACGGCGCCGGTCAGGTGCGCTTTACGTATGCCGGCGACGGCGGCATCAAGAACGTCGACGGTGGAAATACGCCGGCCGCGGCGAGTAAAATCGCGGCCTTGGTGCGTTTGCTGCAGCCGGCGCTCGAGCCCGCGAACCAGCTCATCCTTTCAGCGAGTGCGCTCGCCGAACTCGATAAGGTCGGCCAAGCGAAATGAGCGGCTAACCCGGAGTTGAAACGAGCGAAGGCTCGGGCGCGACTGCTTTGCGCGACGCCGCCTTCGGCCGCGTCGCCGTGAGATCGTCGAGGTCGATGCGCCGTGCGCCGGCCCCAGCGGCCGCGTCGGCGAGCTTGCGGCTGGTGGTGAACAAGATGACTTGCCCGTCGCGCGCGAAGGCCGTAAGAATGGGTAAGCCGCGCGCGATCCGCTCCTCGTCCCAGTACGCGAATGGATCGTCGAGGATGATCGGCGTCGTCTCCAAACCTTCGGCGAACATACGAGCCATCGCCAACCGCACGACCAGGTAGGCTTGCTCGCGCGTCCCAGTTGAGAGCCGATCGACGTCGACGATCGCCTCCGTCTCCGGCACGCGCACGCGCACCGCGAGCGTCGTCGGGTCAACGCGGACGTCGATGTAGCGCCCCGCCGTGACCCCGGCCAGCGTGCGCGATGCGTAGTCGGTCAGACGGCGCGCAAATTTTTGGTGCGCTTCTCGCGTGCGCTCGTCGATGCATTGGCGCGCCAACGAAACGGCGGCCTGGAAGCGTTTGAGGCGACGCATCTTTTCACGGAGCGATTCGGTCCACTCGTCGAGGGAGGCCAGATCTTCGATCTGCGCCTCCGACGCGCGCAACTCGGCGGCCAGCGCCGCCGCGGCTGCGCGGCTGTCGGCACAACTGCGCTCGAGCGTCAGGCGCTCCGCTTCCAAACCGCGCAGCGAACCGAAGACGCCGTTTGGCTGTACGCCCGAGGCGATCAGCTCGTCGAGTTCAGCTTGAAGTGCGTCTTCATCGTCGTCGCCCAAAACGTCCGTTTGGCGCACGTCGAGCATCCCGAGCCGCAGCTCGATTCCGTCCCGAGCGCTGCGGCGCGCCTCTCGAACGCGAACGGCCTCGAGATCCCATTCGCGGTTTCCGCTCGGCACGACGAGCGGGCGCACCAGGGCCTCGAAGTATTTTCCGGCGGCCTCGGCAGCAGACCGACCCCTACGCGCTCGCTCCGCGTTGCGCTCGGCGTTCACCTTGCGGTCCCGCAGCGCCAGCGCGCGATCCCGCCGGCGCACGAATTCTTCGATCGACGGGACGCTCAAAGGTTCGAGGATGGCTGCAACCCGCGCCGATGCCTCATATTCGATCCTCATCGCCTCATCGGCGGCCTGCTGCATCTTCATGATCGCCTGCAGCGAGCGGCGCCGCTTCCTCCACCGGCGCCACGCCAAAACGAAGAACGTCAGAGCGAAGGTAACCGCAAATACGGACGACCATTGATGAAAGAACGCGAGCGCGAGCGCGATCGAAGCAAAAATCACCCCGGCCGCAACGGCGGCGCCGAAGAATTCATTGCCGCCTTCGACGGAGCGCCGCGAACCGTGAGCCTCGGCGGCGGCGAACGTCGATTTGATGCGAGCGTCGGTAGCCTCGAGCGCCGCTTTTTGCAAGTTCGTGAAGCCGGCGTCGTCGAGCGCGCCGCCGTCTCGCATCCGCTCGGCTAGCTCCGCTTCGAGCGTCGGCGTCATGCGGGTCTCTTCCGAAGCCTGGGCTGCCGACGCGGCCAGTACGTCCGCCGTCTGCCAGGCGCGGTAGCGAGTTTCGGCTTCGGCAAATGTCCCAGCTGAGAAATCTTCGACGTCGTCGTAGCGCGCGCGTTCGAATTGCAAGGCGGCTTTGTCGTCGCGGATGTCGCGCAACGCCTCGATGCGCGAGCGCAGCGAGGAGGCGCGCAACGAACGCGCCTTTCGATCGTGTTCGGCGAGCGCGCGTTCGAGGTCGGCGCCGCGGCGCGTCGTGCGATCGAGTTGCTCGCGCACGTCGTCGAGCATCCGCAGCTTCGCGCGCACTTCTTCGGCTCGGGTCTGCGCGGTTTCGATCTGCTCGTTCAAGTGGCGCAACGGCGCGTTGACGGTCGCCCGCTTCGTTCCCACATGCTCCGCCAAGGCGGCGTCCAACCGGCGCAGCGCACCGAGCGCGGCGTCTTCGCGCGGACCGCCGTCGAGCGCGTGGGCCAGGGCGGTGCTGATTCGCTCGGCGCGCGCGCCCTCGATGTAGGCGGCACCCTGCGCGGTGCAGGCGGCGTTGAGGAAGACCTCGACCGAGAAGCCGAGGTGGACTTGACCAGGGTTCACCGTCTTGTCGACGGCGAGTTCGCCCGAGACATCGTTGCCGTTCTCGTCGTAGACGCGAACGTTCTTGGATTCGTTGAAGTCGCGCTGCACCTCGAACGTGCGGCCGTCATCGAGCGAATAGCGCAGTACGGTCTGATAGGGTGCGCCGCTCCAGGGCCGCCACGCGTCGCGTTGCTCTTTGCGGCCGGTCCCAAACAACGTCGCGACCACGGCTGCGGTGAGCGTCGACTTTCCGGCTTCGTTCAGGCCGCAAACGACGTTCATGTGCGGATCGAACGCGAACGTCTCCCCGACGAGCTTGCCGAAGCCGGCGATCTTCAGCTCGTGCAGTCTCATGGGACGATCTCCGTGCCTTCGAACGCTGCGAGTGCGTAGCGGAGCGCCGTCTCGGCGTCGCGCCCTGCCTCGCCGTCGCGTTCCAGCCAAGTCGTAAGCAGATCGCGCACGACGTGTCCGCGAACCGTCGGTTCGCGTGCGATCGCTTCGAAGTCGAAGCTGCGCGCCTCATTGCGCACCTCGAGCGAACCCAGGGCGGCGCCGAACTGCTCTTCGATCAGCGCGCAATCCAGACGAGTCCCTTCGGCCACGATCCCGGTCAGGTGCAGGCGCACGAAATCATCGCTACCGTAGCCTTCGAGGACCGAGCCGGCGCGCTCGAAGACCGCCTGTTCGTGCGCGGCCCCGCCAAGATCGCACGTCAGGTCAGCCATGCGCGTTCGCGCGATCGGTATCGGAGAGACCTCGACGGCGTCTCCGTCCACGACGATCGCCAGCGCACCGTGCTCGGTTCCTTCGCCGAATTTGATCGGCTCCGGCGAACCTGGATATGCGGCGATGGGTTTACCGTTTTCACGCTGGACGTAGCCGCCGTGATAGTGACCGGTCAGCAGCAGCGAAGCGCCCGACGCGATGACTTCGGCTGCATTGAACGGGGCCGTGACGCGTTTGTTCGGCGGGCAGCGCGCCTCGTCGCTGCCGTGCACCAGCGCGATCTGGACTCCCTCGCGCTCGAACCGTGCGTTGGAGAAAGGGCGACCCGGCTCCGCGCGCGTGTGGCCAAAGCCCCACAGCGTCACCTGCGGCGCGAGCGGATACGCGCGCCAAGCGGCCTCGTTGAAGACGCGAACGTTCGGTGGGAGATCTTTACGAGCGAGGAGCGATTCCGGTCCGTACGGATCGTGATTCCCCGGCGCGATGTAGATGGGCTTACCGAAGCGTGCGAATTGCTCGGCTAGGAAACGAAAAGTTTGAGGGCCGGCACGCTCGCTTTCGTAGAGGTCTCCACCGATCGTCAAGGCGTCCGCTTCTCGCAGCAGCGCTTCATCGACGATGCGGACGAAGGCGTCGGCCAGCGCCTTCCGACGACCCGCGCCGCCGCGCGTCTCGGGGAACGTCGTCTCTAGGTGCACGTCGGCACAGTGCACGATGGTTAGCGGCATCGTTCGCGCGACCTCAAATTAGTGAAGATATCTGTTGAACCACGCGAGGGTGCGCTGCCACGCGTCGCCGGCGGCGAAGGCGTCGTACGAACTGCGCGTGTCGTCGAAGAATCCGTGGCCGGCGCTCGCGTAAACCTTGAGATCGTGCGGTTTGCGCAATTCGGCCATGCGGCGATCGAGCGCGTGGACGTCGTCGGCCAGGATGCTGGTGTCGCGCTCGCCCCACGAGCCGAGCAGCGGCGTCTTGATGTCGTCGGCGTACGCCAAGGCGATC
>Ga0209009_1000406_pt1 | contig 15486 bp, 11 predicted proteins | sample BlaSpr_A8_OM3_M2_FD_187979 | JGI IMG/M metagenome (GOLD analysis project Ga0209009, IMG submission 187979) | Forest soil microbial communities from Thunder Bay, Ontario, Canada - Black Spruce, Ontario site 2_A8_OM3_M2 (SPAdes) (version 2) | ecosystem: Environmental > Terrestrial > Soil > Boreal... | reverse complement strand
TCGCTGTCGAGTGCGCTCTGCACACTTGCCGACAGGTCGGCGGCGACGAGCAGCGATTGCTGGCTCGGCGTCGTCTGCACCTGGAAGCCGGCCAGTGAGGCCGTCAGCAGCAGCACGATGAGCGTCCGGAGCCCGAGAGAGAGACGCGCGCGTCGCGGCGGCAGCGGCGGGGGAAACAGCCGCCAGATGACGACGATGATCGCCAGCGCCAGGACGCCCGCCCCCAGGAAAAGAGGGCGGGTGACGTCAAAGCCCACGGTGGAAGGCCAGCCATTCGGCCGTGACGACGGCGAGCGCCGCCAGCGCGATCCACGGCCAGATCTCGAGCTGGCCCCGGTGGGTGGCCTGGACGGCGACCGCCCGCGTTGGAGGGAGCGTCAGCCGATCCGGCGGCTTCAGTTGCGAGATTGAATCGGAGAAAAGATTGACGCTGAACCAGGAGCGCTGCACCTGGCCGGCAATTACCTGCTCGACGGTGTAGAGGCCGGTCGGATCGGTTTCGCCGAAGGTGGCGATCGCGCCGGTTGCCAGCGAGCGGCGGCTGCCGTCGGGCCGGATCACGGTGACGGACGTGGCACCGGGCTCGGGGACGATGGTCACCGGCTCGGCCGGATGAAAGCTGTGGCTTGGCACGCTGGGCGGCAGCATCCATTCACTCAGGTTCTGGACCAGGATCGGGAAGGCAATGCGCAGTGGCAGGTCGGACTCGTGCAGGTCGAAGCCGATCAGCACCTGCCGGAATGGCTCGTCTCGGACCAGCACCAGCGGCGTCTGCAGGCTGCTGATCAGCGGCCTCCCGAATGTCGACGCCCGCAGGTCCTCGCTGCGTGCCACGTGCACGTCCTGCAGATCGACGTTGGCCAGCAACGGGTCACCGGCATCGACGGCTCGGACGCGCCCGATGCCGACCGCCGGCCCGCCGGCCAGGGATGAGCCCGCCGGAGGATCGACCATCCAGAACGGTCCATCGGGCAGAACGGGTGGCGTAAACCGGTCGAACACCGTCATCGCGTAGGCGGAGCTTGCGTGATACGCGGTGGGCGCGACGACGTCGATTTGAAAGTCCGTTCGAAGCCGCAGGGCCTGTTCGAGAAACACGTTGCCGGGCGTGACCAGCAGCACCTTGAAGGCACGGGGCGTGCGGGCCACGGCGGTCGCCGTGTCATCGACGGCGAAGATGTCGCCGGCCGCGAGGCGCGCCGTCACGGAGGTTGCATCCGATGGAACGGGGAGGACGACGTCCTGCCCCTGTCCGGGCGGCAGGGTCAGCGGCCGGACATCGAGCAGGTGACCGTCGGCGCGCCATTCCAGGCTGACCGACCGGATCTGCTGGCCGAAGTTTTGCAAATGCACATAGGCCGCGCGCGTCTGCGCGCTGGTGCGCACGGTCAGCGAGGTCAGTCCGACGTTCTCTCCCGAAACGCCGACCCGATGGTACTCGACGGGAAAAGGCAGACCGGCAGTGAAGGACGAGCTCAGCGGCTGGACGATGCCGTCGGAGAACAGGTAGGCTCGTGCGTCGTCGCCGGATCGAACCAGGCCCGCGGCCAACGATAACGCCGCCGACAGATCGGCCGCGCCATTGCTCGCCGCGATGCCGTTCACGGCGCGATGCAGCGCGTCGCGGTCGCCGGTCACGGACGCGATGATTCTCGACGTCGGTCCGATGCTGATGACCGTCATGCGGTCCGAGGGGCCGAGCTGGTCGATCACGGCATTGACCTCGCGCTTCGCCTCACCGAGCCGCGACGGCGCGACGTCCGTGGCCTGCATCGAGGCCGAGGCGTCGAGCAGGACGATGCTGTGACGGGCGAGTGAGGCCCCCGCCTGTAACACGGGCTGCAGCGCGGCGGCGACCAGCGTGGCGGCCGCGAGCAGTTGCAGGAAGAGTAGCCAGCTGGGCCGCAACCGCTGCCAGGGCACATTCGCCTGGCGGTCGCGGATCTGGCTCGGCCAGAGATGCAGCGCCGGCACCACACGGGTGGGCCGGCGGATCTTCAAGAAGTACAGCGCAATGATCGCGGGGATCGTCAGCCCGAGGATGGCTGCCGCCGGCGCGACGAAGGTCATGTCACGCGCGCCTTTCCACACCGGGGCGCGCTCATGCCAGCAGGCCGATCCGTCGTAGGGTGACCTGCACCATCTCGTCGATCGGTTCCGACGTCGAAAGCCGCGCGAAACGCAGACCGCGGCGATGAGCCGCGCGCTCGATCTCATCGGTCCGCTGCGCCAGTGCCTTCACGTAACCGCCCTGGGTCAGCGGCGTTGCGGTGAACTCGCGCTCCACCCCGGTCTCGGCGTCCCGCAGCCGGGCGTCCCCGGTCCAATCGGGCGTGATCTCCTGCGGCGCGAGCAGCTGAAGCACCGCGCCTTCCTGGTGGGCTCGCTGCAGCGCCCGCAAGGCGGGATCCAGGGGCGACTCGCCGAGCCCGTCGGTGATCAAGACCGTCATACCTGGTCGCTGACGGCCGATCGGCCAGACCAGCTTCTCGTAGTTCGTCACGCCGCCGGCAGGAAACGATTGCAAGCGGGAAAAAAGCATCGCCGCCGCTCGACGGCCACGCGAAGGCGCGCCGCCCGAGGTCTCACCCTCGGCGAACACCGTGAGGCGCACCCGGTCGAGCGCCGCGAGAGCGACGTACGCGATCGCGCCGGCCAACTGTCGTGCGGTATCCGCCTTGTTGGGCTTGCCCCAGTCCATCGACCCGCTCAGGTCGACGAAGAGACTCAAGGGCAGCTCTTCTTCCGCGACGAAGAGTCGCAGCATGAAGCGATCGAGTCGCGCATAGGCATTCCAATCGATCAAACGAAAATCGTCGCCAGGGGTGTAATTGCGATAGTCTGCGAACTCGATCGATTGACCCCTGCGTCGTGAGCGGCGCTCGCCGCCCATCTGGCCGCTCACGGCGCGCCGCACCTGCAGCGCGAGCGCCTCGAGGCGTCGGAGCAAAACGGGCTCCAGCAGGGGGGCCATGGCGGCTATTCCCGGCCGAGTTCCTTGGGCGTCTGCTCCAGGATGTCGCCGATGATCTTGTCGGCCGCGATCCCGTCGGCCTCGGCCTCGAACTGCAGGAAGATCCGGTGCCGCAGCGCCGGCGCCGCCACGGCGTTTAGGTCGTCGAAGGCAACGTTGTAGCGGCCTTCGAGGAGCGCGCGAACCTTCCCCGCGAGGATCAGTGTCTGCATGCCGCGTGGGCTGGCGCCCCAGCGGACGTAGCGCTTCACGCCGTCGAGTTGGGTGCGATCGGGATGGCTGGCCGTGATCAGCCGAGCGGCGTAGGCCAAAACATGCTCGGCGATAGGAACCTCGCGGGCGACGCGCTGGGCGTTGAGGACCGCCTTCGCGTCCGCCACCGGCTTGAGCTGTGGCGTCGATTCGCCCGTGGTGCGTCGCGCGATCTCGAGCAGATCGTTCTCACTGGGGAAGGGAACGAGCACTTTGAAAAAGAACCGGTCGAGCTGCGCCTCTGGCAGCGGATACGTACCCTCGAGTTCGATCGGGTTCTGGGTGGCAAGCACGAAGAATGGAGTCGGCAGCGGTCGGGTCTGGGTCCCCACCGTCACGGTGTGCTCCTGCATGGCTTCGAGTAAGGCGCTCTGCGTTTTGGGCGTGGCGCGGTTGATCTCATCGGCGAGCACGAGATTGGCAAAGATCGGACCCGCCTGGTAATGAAACTCGCGGCGGCCAGCCTCGTCGCCGATGACGTTGGTGCCGACGATGTCGGCGGGCATCAGGTCGGGCGTGAACTGGATGCGCGAAAAGCTCATGGTGAGCGCCTGGCCGAGCGAACGGACGAGGACCGTCTTGCCCAGCCCGGGGACGCCCTCGAGCAGGACGTGCCCGCCGGCGATCAGCGCGATCACGGTGTCGCGAAGGAGTTCTTTCTGACCGACGATGAGACGGGCGAGCTCGGCTTCGAGCGATTGCGCCAGCTCGGTCACGCGGGCGGCGTCGACGCGCGGTTCTTCGGCGATCATGATCCTCCCTGGCGCATAACGTTATTTCGGGCCGGGTCCAGTCTGCTCCCCGAGTTGCGAGAAGTACTGGCGGACGAGGTCGCGCTCACTGCCGGGGATGAGGCTCTGGTTGGTGGCGTCCAGCGCCGCCTGCTGGTAGGCCTGGATCACCTGGCTGTAGGGACTGAGCGGCACGTCCTGGCCTGGCCCCAACGGCGTGGGATCGTTTTGCGATTGACCCGGTACCGGCTGGCCCGGCACGTAAACCCGCTCGGTGCTCTTGGCGCCCGAGCCGCTGCCCGTACCTGAACCGTTCGAGCCGGAACCACTCGAACCGCCGGACCCACTGCCGCTTCCGGAACCGGTACCAGCGCCGGTGCCGTTCCCGCTGCCATTGCCGTTTCCGTTTCCGTTGCCATTCCCGTTCCCGTTGCCACTGGCACCTGCACCAGGCGACGCGCCCGCGCCCGAGCCGGGTGACGTGCCCGCCCCCGGCGACGCGCTGGCGCCGGCGTTCGGTTGCCCACCCTGGCCTTTGGCGTCGCGATCCGCCTGGGTGGCGAGCTCCTGGCGCGCGGCTTCCAGTCCGTTGATCGCCGAGGCCACGGCCTGGTCCGTATTCTGCTGCTGCTGCAGCGAGTCGAGCTGGCTGGCGACGTCGTTGAGCGCCGACGCGGCCGAACTGGTATCGCCGTTCTGCAGAGACGAGGAGGCTTGGCTCAGTGAATCGCGCATCTGGCTGTTCTGCGATTGTTGCGCGGCTTTCGACAGTGCCTGGGCCAGTTCCTGACGGTCTTTGGGTGACATGTTCTGGAGTTGCGAGGCCAGATCGCGCACCGACTGGGCTCCCTTCGCGCTGCTGCTGCTGATCGCTTGGGCGGCACTGCTGCCCGCCGCGGTGCTGCTGAGCGCGTTGGCGAGATTCTGAGCGCTGCTGCTCAACGCCGGCGTTCCCGGGTCCGTGAGTCGTTGCAGCTGCTGCTCGGCCGGCGTGATCGACTCGAGCGCCTTGCGCGGGCTATCAGCCTGACGGATCTTCGCCTGCGCGTCCTGCAGAATTTTCTGTACCTGGGGATCGACCGGGGTCGGCTTGGTGCTGTCAGCGGCTTTCTTCTGCGCGTCCTGGACGGCCTTCGCGGCGCGAGCCTGGCTGGTCCGATCCGCCTGCCGCTGAGCGAGCACCTGGTCCATCGGGTTGGGCAGCAGTGCCAGCGCCAGGGCGAAAATCGCGAGGACCGCGACCAGGGAGGCTTCGCCGCGGTTGACTCGAACCGGGAACGCTGCCGCCAAACGGGTCCCGGTGGCGTGCTGCAGCGCATCGCGCCGCTGGGCGTCGTCGAGCGCGCCGGAGTCGGTCCGCCGCTCCCAGGCGGTTGACAGCCGTTCCTTCAAGCCGAGGCGGATGTCCGCGAGGCGCATCAAGATCGAGGCACTCGGCCGGCGTAACAGCCAGGCGATCGCCGCCACGGCGAGCGCCACCGGAATGCCGACCACCGCCACCGTCGCGCGCCGCTCGAATGGCGTCAGTCTCGCGATCAGCAGCACGAGGGCGACCCATGCGGCCGCCGCCACCAGGCCGTGCACGGCGTAGCGCGCCGCCCGGGCGCGGGCCGCGGCCCGACGGAGTTCGCGGATGATCGCGTCGAGGGAGTTCATCCCACCCCTCGAGCCCGCCGTCGCCAGGGGAGTTGCCGGATTGGCGGCAGCAAGAGGGCGCTCAGGATCAAGGCCACCAGCGCGATGGCGAGCTGCATGGTGATCGTTGCTTGCCAGTACTGCCAGCCGCTGAAGAGCCCGCTCGGGATGGTGGTCCCGCTCGGCTGCGGCGGCTGGCCGACAAAGCCCTTGCCGATTGGCACCGTGGTCATGTAACAGGACTGGACGCCATTCGGCCCGGAGCTGCACGCCATCCCACCGCCCTGCGTCAGGTAATTACCGCCGTTGCGGATCCCGTAGCCGTTGATCGGGCCGTTGGTGCCGATCACGACCAGCGGCAGGATGGGGCTGAGGTAGGTCACGGCAGGCGGCGCCGGCGCCCTGGTGGCGTTCGGGTTGATGTCGGTGGGGAAGAGCAGCCCGAAGAGCAGGCTACCGGCGAGCAAGACAAAGGCGGCGCCATAGGCGGACACCGTCGCCGGCAGCGTCCGCTTGAACGCGGTCGAGCAGGCAAGGCCGATGATGCCGAGCGTGAGAGCGGCGACCGCCGTCACCAGGAAGGCGATGAGCACCTGGTCGAGCTCAATCCCGCCAAACAGGAAGACGAGGCTGAAGATCGGCACCGACAGGAGCAAGAGCAAGATCACGAACGACATCGAGGCGAGCAGCTTGCCCCAAAGAATCGAGAATGCCGGTAGCTTGGTGACAAACAGCAGGTCGATCGTCTGCCGCTCGCGCTCGCTGCTGACGGCGCCGGAGGTGAGGGCGGGAGTAATGAATGCCAGCAGGACCATCTGGAAAAGGATCAGCCACAGGAACAGGACCTGACCGTAGTTGGCGGCCTGCGCGCCATTGAACGAGTTGCGCGCCGTCGCGGCGGTCGAGGAAAAGATCGCCCAGCCGACGCCGCCCAACAGCAGGATGTACACCGTCATTGCCAGCGGCGACCGCCAGGTGCGCATCCTCGATCGGTACTCCTTGGAGACGATCGGGTTCCAGAGTGCGATCGTGATGCGGTTCATCAGATATCCTCCGACGTCGCTTTCATGAATGCGTCTTCGAGGCCGCCCTCGAGCTGACTGAAGCCCGAGACCTTGATGCCCGCCGCGATCAGGGTCTGCAGGATGCCGGCGGCGGCGGCATCGTCGCCATCGTACTGAGCTTCGATGGTGCCGTTGACCATCACGACCTCGTGGATCGCGGATAGGGGCTTGAGCACGGCGGCGGCTTCTTCCTTCTGTCCGAGCACGGTGATGCGCAGCCGCCGGCCGGCGGTCAGCTGCCGGATGACGTCGTGCACCGGTCCGGTGGCACGCATCCGGCCCTGGTCGATGATGCCGATCATGGTGCAGAGCTCGGTGAGCTCGGGCAGGATGTGGCTCGAGATCACGATCGTCTTGCCCATGGTTTGAAGTTCTTTCAGGATTTCACGCATCTCGACGCGGGCCCGTGGGTCGAGACCCGAGGCCGGTTCGTCGAGGAGCAGTACGGCGGGATCATGGACCAGCGCCCGGGCGAGGCAGAGCCGCTGCTTGAGCCCCCGGGACAGCGTGTCGACGGCCTGATCGCGACGGTCAGATAGTCCGACCAGTTCGAGCAGGTCGTCGGCGATCTTCTTGCGGCGCGCCTTGGGGAGGCGGTAGCAGGCCGCGTAGAAATCGAGATACTCGCCCGCGGTGAGCTGGTCGTAGACGCCGAAGAAATCGGGCATGTAGCCAAGGCGCTCGTGCACCAGGTCGGGATGCTCGATGACGTCGGCCCCGTCGACTAGCGCCCGGCCGGACGTTGGTTCGAGCAGCGCCGCCAGGATCCGCAGCGTCGTCGTCTTGCCGGCGCCGTTTGGTCCGACGAATCCGAAGATTTCGCCCTTGGGTACCTCGAAGGAGACGTTATCGAGCGCGGTGCGATTGCCATAAATCTTGGTCAGCCCTTCGACGGTAATCATTGGACCGTCCCCGACAGCGAGATGGTGCCCGCCACCAGGCCGCCGTTCGTGGTGCTCAGGCGCAGCCGGATGAGGCCGCTGGACGGATCGACCGCGCTGTCCGGCAGGGCGGTCGTGCCGTTGTCAAGGTAGGCGACGTCGACCCAGGTGGCGCGGGACCAATCCCACACCTGCCCGGTGACCGCCGGCCCGGTTTGGGTGGTGTTCCCGGCCGGCCCGAACTTTGGCCCATAGGGGTTCTGGGCGCTGAGCGACAGCGCGGTCAGGTGAGCCCCGCCCTTGAGCGCCGGGGCAAACTCGTAGGTAACGCTGCCGTTTTGCAACACCAGCATCCCGGGCGGGCCTTGACTCTGGGAATCGCCCACGACATCCACGATGCGGCCGCTGACGACGCCGGCGGGCAACGGTCCGGTACCAATCTGGTCCACCGACAGCGACAGCACGACCGCGGCGAGTGCCGTTGACCGGGGCTGGGTGCCATTCACGCTGAGGTCCTGGAACGACTGGTGGGTCCAGGCGACCAGCATCGGCGCGGCGGTTCCGGTCCCCATTCCCTTGAAGCCGGCGCCAGTTGGCAACAGCGAGAGGATCTGGGTCTTCGCGAAGTTGTCGCGGTCGGCCGCCGTCAAGGTCGGCCCACCGGGACCGTAGCCGCCCTGGTAGATCCCGGATTGGTTGTAGATCCGCATATAGAGAGGTTGACCGAGCGACGCCCCCGACGCCCCGGCTTTCGGCGCCAGGCTCAGACTTGCCGACGCGCCCGGCTTGAGCGCGCCGATGGTCTGGAAGTTATCGCCCGCGATCAGGACCGCGTCCGTGAACGTCACGCTCGAATGATTTTCGACCGTTCCTTTGAGCAGGCCGTTCACGAGGGCCACGCTGGCGGTCAGCTTCGGCGCGGTGGTGACACCTTCCGTGGCGAAGCCGCCCAGCGCGAAGGCGGTCATCCCGGAGAGCGTCACCTGGTTGCTGGCCACGTTGACGCGCACACTCCCCGCATAGGCGTAGCCGTTGTTGGTCGCGATCGGGCTGATGAGCAATCGCTCGCCGCCCGCGGTCGCCTGGTAATCGCCCCGGCTAGGCGGAATGATGCCCGTATAGGTCTCCTGGTAGGCGTGATCCGTCCCGGGCTGGACGTGGACGATCGCGATCTGGTTGGTCTGCACCGAGCGGCCTTTGGTAAAGATGCCAGCGCCGTAGGCGCCTCCCGCCGCGAGCAGGGCGATCAGCGGGACGGTTACCCAGGCAAGGGCTCGGCGCCGCATCGCGCCAAGCACGAGATAGTTCACGGGCCCTACCAGCAGCACGTAGATCAGCACCAACGCGCCGGTGAGTTGCAACGACGGGAGATCGAGGCCAGGCAGGTTGCCCAGCACCGGCGTCAGGACGCTGCTCCTGGTGGAAATCGATGACTGCGAACCGAAACCCATCGGCGCCGGTCCCATCACGGCGTAGGGAATGTTCTGCGCGGCGCCTCCCTGCCCGAAGATGGCGCGAGACATCACCTGGCGGAGGATGGTGCGGCTGTCACTCGCGACCGCGACCGGTTGCTGGTTCCAATCAAAGGTCGACATCGTGACCAGGCCGGCTCCATAGGGGCGCTCCAGGATCAGGGGCTGACGGGCGTCGCTCAACCAGGCCATGCCATTCGTCACCGTCCCGGTCGCGACCTCAACAGCCGATCCGCCGATCGTCGCGCTATCGATCACCCTCGTCCCACTGACCTGCATCGGCAGGATCGCGGGCGGAAGGGCCGCGAGCGTCTTGCGCCAGGCGGCGCCGGTGCCGAGGAGCAGGTCGCCGCCGGTCGTCACATAATCGGCGATGGCGGCGCGCTGGGCCGACGTCAGGCTATCGGTCGCGAAATCGTCGATCACCAGGATGTCGAAGGCTTGCAAAGGAATCGACGAATCCGGAATGTCATCGTTTCGCAGATGCACGACGCGGGCCGCGACGCCGCCCGGATGGACGGCGGCGAAGTCGTCGAGCGCGGTGCTCTGATCCGACAGCACGCCGATCAGTGTCGAGGTGGTGGCGCTCGCGGCCGAGTCCTGTGAAACGACTACCCGGCCCTGCTGCGTGATGCGGGCGGTGATCGTCGCCCCGGTGGTGTTCTCCACCAGGTAGAGACGAACCCGCTTGCTCGCGCCGCTGGCCAGGCTGATGGGCGCCTCGTAGATCGTGAAGCCGCTGACTCCGGGTTGGGCGTTCAGCGATTCCTGGACCTCGAGCATGCCGTCCACGCCGGCGCCCGCATTCCGGGCGTCGATCGTCACCGGCATCCAGCCCCCAGCCTTGACCACGTCCTGGTAGCCGGCGTGGACGGTCAGCGTCAGTGGGTTGTTAGCCGCCTGGCCGGGGACGGCCGCGATCGGGAGGGCGAGCGCGGTCAACACGGCAGCGAGGCCGATCCGCGCGGGCAGGCGCCACCCCCGGAGACCCATCTCGCTCAATAAGACGCCCACGGGCGTGAAAAGTTCCGTTCGGGCAGTATGTTCGGCGGCTGCGCGGCCGTCAATCGGCATCCGGCCCAACCGCGCCATCTGAAATGGACCGAGAGTGGCGCGCCCGAGGGCTTGAAGCGAACTGCCGGAGGAGGGACTCGAACCCACACGGACTTACGCCCAGGCGCTTTTGAGGCGCCCTCGTCTACCATTCCGACACTCCGGCGAGGCCCGGCGAGTATATCGGAGACTGTGCGTTGGGAACTTATTAGCAATGTTTGCGTCTAAAGGCAGGAATCGCTAAATGGACGATCGCGACCTGGTGGGCCGGGCCCGCCGGGGCGATCCGGAGGCGTTTACCCAATTGATGATGCAATACCAGGTGCCGCTCTACAACATGGCGCTGCGGATGGTCGGCAGACCGGACGATGCCGCCGACATCGCGCAGGAGGCGTTTACGCGCGCCTGGGTAAAGATCCGCACGCTGCGTGACGCACCGTTCAAGTCCTGGCTGTTCCAGATCGCGGCGAACCTCTGTTACGACCATTTCCGGCGCGGCCGGCGATACGGCGAGATGCCTGACGAAGACACCAACAAAGTCGTTGGCCTGGGCATCTTGACCCCGGATCCGCAGGAGCGTGCCGAGGCGAGCGAGCGTAACCGGCTGGTCCGCGAGAGTATCGAGGCGCTGGATCACGACATGCGCTTGGCCATCATTCTGCGTGACGTGAACGGCATGGCCTACGACGAGATCGCCGGCGTGCTGGGCGTGCCGCTGGGGACCGTCAAGTCCCGGATTGCGCGCGCACGGGCGCAGGTCCAGGAACACCTCCAACGGTATCCGGATTTCTTTCCCTCGACCCGGGAGGACGCTCATGCCGAGTGAGCCGCGCGTTCCAACCGAGCCGACGCTCGACGAGCTATCGGCTTATCTCGATCACGAGCTGGACGCTGACGCCAAGGCGCGCGTCGCCGAGCACGTGGCCGGCTGCGCCGACTGCCAGGCGCGCCTCGATGGGCTACGCCAGACCGCGTATGCGATCCGAGCGCTGCCGATGGAGACGCCGCCACGCACGTTCACGATTCCGGCAAAACGGCGCGAGTCGTCCAGTTGGGTGCCGGTCGCCGGCTGGATCGGTGGCGTCGCGGCGGCGATGCTGATCATCGTCGTCGGCGTCACGCACCTGCCGTTTCACTCGGCCAGCACGACCAGTTCGTACAGCCCGATCAGCGGAGGCCTGGCCCAGGGTGCCGCACCCGCCGCCCGCCCAGCCGCGCCGCTTGGCCAGTCCGGAGCCGGCACCCAAATGTACGACTCTCAAGCGGCGACTAAGGCTGCTCTTTCGAACGCCGCGACCGTGTCCGACCCGCGTAATCCGTCTCGCATGCTGACCGTATCCACCGACGCGGCGTCGTACTCACCGACTGGAACTATGAACGTGGAGTTGCGGCTCTTGGGCCTGCCTCAGGGCCGGACCGCGCTTGTTTCGCTCCTACTGGAGCGCAATGGTTTTGCGGTCCTGCTACCAACCGGCTCTGGCCCGCTCGACGCCTCCGGGTATAGGGGCAACTATCAATTGGCCAACCTGGCGTTGCCCAATCCGGTCGCCGGCTCGTACACCCTCATTGCTGTCGAGTGGCTTCCCGATGGCAACGCCGAGCTTATCGCCAGACTGCCGATCACGATCCAGGGCTAAGACTTTTCGGGCGGCGGTCCCTCGAGGTCGGGCAGGTCCATGCTATTGATCAGCTCTTTGAAGATCGATAGCCGGTCTTCCTCTTCCTCTTCTTTTTCGGGGAAGACGCCGGCCTTATCGAGCACGTCCTGCGACACCAGGATCGGACAGGTCATCCGTACGGCCAATGCAATCGCGTCGCTCGGCCGGGAGTCGATCTCGACTTCCTTGCCGTTCACCGCCAGAAACAATCGCGCGAAGAAGACTTCGTTGGTCAAGGACGTCACCTGGATTTTCTTAAGGCGCATCTCCGCGCTTTGAAGAATACTGGCAAGCAGATCGTGCGTGATCGGCCGTTCCGGCGTGATCCCCGTGATCTTCAGGGCAATCGCATTGGCTTCGTAAATGCCAATCCAGATGGGCAAATATCGGTCGGTCTCTTTTTCTTTCAGGATCACCACGTGCTGCCCGCTGGGCATGTGGACACGGATGGAGTCGACTTGCATTTCGACAAATTTCGCCATCCTGAATTCGAGCCTATCTTATCATCGGGTTTTTAAGAGAAAGACTTCGGTTGCGGGTTTCCGGCGCGCCTAAACTTTGATGGTGACAGCGCCACAGGACGAGCCAAAAGAGAGGCCTCGGGTCATCCTCATCGACGGCCACTCCCTCGTGTACCGGGCCTTCTTCGCCCTCCCATCGTTGACCGACCGGGAGGGCCGAGTAGTCAATGCAGCCTACGGGTTCACGTCCATGCTCCTGCTGGCGCTCCAGGAACACCCAGACTACGTGCTGGCGTCGTTCGATCTGGGCGGCCGGACGTTCCGGCACGAAGAGCTGGCCCAATACAAAGCGACCCGGCGGCCCACTCCACCCGAGCTGTCACCGCAGTTTCCGCTGACCCGAGACATCGTTCGGGCTTTTGGCATTCCCATTTACGAAGTCCAGGGGGTTGAGGCGGACGACGTGATCGGCACCCTGTCGCGTCAAGCCCGCGAGCAAGGGCTGCACAGCACCATCGTGACCGGCGATCTGGATGCGCTGCAGCTCGTCAATGAGGACGTCTTCGTTCTGACCAGTAAGCGCGGCGTATCCGAGACGATTCTCTACACGCCGGACCGCGTCCGCGAGCGCTATGGCCTCGAGCCCATCCAGACGGTCGATCTCAAGGGCCTGGTTGGCGACGTTTCCGACAACATTCCGGGCATTCGTGGCATCGGCGAAAAGACGGCCATCAAGTTGATCCAGGAATTCGGCTCGGTCGAGAGCCTCGTCGAGAATCGCGCCAATGTCACGCCGCCCAAGGTTCAAAAGCTGCTAGATCAGCATTGGGAGCAGGCCTTGCTGAGCAAGAAGATGGCGACCATTCTGCTCGACGTCGATGTGACCCTTGATTTGAGCCACGGCTCGGCCAAGGACTACCGCCCCGACGCCGCTCGTACCATCCTGTCCGACCTGGGCTTTCGCAGCCTGGCGGCGCGGGTGCCGACCACCTGGAGCGACGGCAGCACCATGTCAGCGCCGCCGATCTTTGCCCCCCCGGCGAGGGAACAGGGCAGGCTTCCCCTCGACGGCGAACCGGCGCGCCAGCCTGCGCAGTCAACCTTGGCGTTGGAGACGCCGCCAACCGAAGTCGTCACGGTCGTGCGCGAATCGGCCGAGCTCGACCGCCTGATCGCCGCCTTTGCTGCGGCCGACCGCGTCGGCTTCCAGGTCGTGACGCTCGACGACGTGCCGAGACACGGCCGCATCGCCGCCCTGGTGGTTGGTCTGAACGAACGCGAGATCTTTTACGTGCCGGTTGCGCACGAAGAGGAGCGGTGCCTCGAGGTGCGTGATGTGCTTCAGCGCTTTGGCCCCAGCCTCCAGAGCGCCAGGCCGTCGAAGCTCGGCTTCAATCAGAAGGCCGATTACCTGGCCCTCCGGGCCCACGGCATCGAGCTTGGTGGCGTCGACTGGGATCTACTGGTGGCGGCGTACCTACTGAACTCCGGCGTGCGTTCGCCGAGCCTCGAGGCACTGGCCTCGGACGTCTTGCATCGCTCGATCGAGGGACGGGAAGCCCTGTTCGGCAGCGGCAAGACGGCGATGACGTGCGACCAGGTGGACATCATGCGAGCTGCCGCATTCTTCGGCGATCGGATGCGCGTGATGCTGGAGCTCGCACCGAGACTCGAGTCCGAGCTCGACCGGCTCGGCAATGCCGAATTGTTCCGCGATCTCGAAATGCCCCTGGTGCCGGTACTGGCCGAGATCGAGATCGCGGGCGTGGCAATCGACCTGCCTTACTTGCAGCAGGTGTCGCGCGAGCTGTACGAACAATTGCAGCGCCTGGACCAGGAGATCGCCGACGTGGCAAACGGGCCGATCAACGTCAACTCGCCGCAGCAGCTGGCCCGGTTTCTTTTCGAAGATCTGAACCTGCCCGGCGGGCGCAAGACAAAGAGCGGCTACTCGACGGACGCGAACGTGCTCGAGGGCTTGCGCGACCAGCATCCGGTTGTCGGGAAGATTCTGGAATTCCGTCAATTGAGCAAGCTCAAAGGCACCTACGTCGACGCCCTGCCACTGCTGGTCGACTCGCGCACCCATCGCGTGCACACCAGCTTCAATCAAACGGTCGCCGCCACCGGTCGTCTTTCGTCCTCCGATCCTAACTTGCAGAACATTCCGATTCGGACGGAAGTTGGCCAGAAGGTCCGCCGCGCCTTCGTGCCCAGCCGGCCCGGCGATGTCTTGCTCTCGGCGGATTACTCGCAGATCGAGCTGCGGGTCCTGGCGCATATGACCGACGATCCGGTGCTGCTCGACGCCTTTGCCCGCGGCGAAGACATTCATGCTCGGACGGCCGCCGAAGTGTTCGGCATCCCGCAGGACCAGGTGACCGCGAACCAGCGGCGCCTGGCCAAGGTCGTCAACTTCGGTTTGTTCTATGGCCTCAGCGACTTCGGCCTCGCGCGCGACACCGGCATGTCGACGGAAGAAGCGCGGGCGTTCATCGACGCCTACTTTCGCGCCTACAACCGGGTGCGGGAATTCCTCGAAGGCATCAAGATCCAGGCCCGTGAGCAGGGGTATGTCGAGACCGTGCTGCATCGCCGGCGCTATATCCAGGACATTCGGTCGCCGAATCGCATGTTGCGCCAGGGCGCCGAGCGCATCGCCATCAACATGCCGGTGCAGGGATCCGCAGCCGACATCATGAAGCTGGCGATGATCAGGCTCAATAGCTACATGCACGAACAGCGTCTCCAGAGTCGCATGATCCTGACCGTGCACGACGAGCTCGTCTTCGAAGTCCCTCCGGACGAACGCGACCGTCTGGTCGAAGTCGTCCCCGACCTGATGGCCACGGCGTATCCCCTGAAGGTGCCCCTGCAGGTGGATCTGAAACTCGGTCCGAATTGGCAGGACATGGAGCGGGTGCGGCTGGTTGCCGCCAAAGCCTGAATGCCCGAGCTTCCCGAAGTCGAGACCATCGTGAGAGACCTACGGCCGCAGCTCGCCGGCCGGCGGATCGAGTCGGTGGAATTGACGCAGGATCCAGCGATTCGCAAACGACTGGTGCGCTATCCGAATGCAACCAAGTTCGTTCGCAGTCTGCGCGGACGGACGATCCGTTCCGTCGAGCGGCGCGGGAAATATCTCGTCATGCCACTGGATGAGCGGGGCGTCGCCCCACGCGACGGGCGCTTTAGTGCCAACGGAGCGTTTGAGACGTCTGAGCGCTTCGTCGTCCATCTCGGGATGACCGGGCATCTCCGAGTGTGGGAACCGGAAGAAGCGCCAGTCAAGCACACGCACCTCC
>Ga0209009_1000405_pt1 | contig 15558 bp, 3 predicted proteins | sample BlaSpr_A8_OM3_M2_FD_187979 | JGI IMG/M metagenome (GOLD analysis project Ga0209009, IMG submission 187979) | Forest soil microbial communities from Thunder Bay, Ontario, Canada - Black Spruce, Ontario site 2_A8_OM3_M2 (SPAdes) (version 2) | ecosystem: Environmental > Terrestrial > Soil > Boreal... | reverse complement strand
GGAGAGCGGCGGTTTCGCCGGCACCTTCTCCCCCAACGCGGCCTTCGTGCAGACCATCTTCCCCATGAACGGCGGCACGACCTATCACGTCAAGCTGCAATGGAAGACGAACAAGAATGCGCCCGGGGCGACGATCTGGGCCGGAGCCGGGCCGTGGCCGTCCACTGGCTCGACGTTTTCACCGACCCGGCTAACCGCCCTTCTCTCTTGCTAAATCCGGGTCGCCCGGCGGCCTAATGCCGCTCGTGCGGCCTCGACGGTTCCTCATCACGACGATCGCGGCGATCCTTGGTGCCGCTTCAAGCGGCCCGCTCCTGGCCGTGCAGGCTGGCAGTGTCGTCAATTCGAGCGCGGTCGCGATCCTCCCGAATGGGCCGGTGGCGTGCCGCAACCTGCCGATCAGCAGCCAGCTGGTCCGTCCGACCAGCTGCTGGATCACCGGACCGACCTCGCTCCTGGTTGCCGGAACTGATCCGGCAAGTCCGGCCGACGGAGCCGTCTTCATCATCCAGGACCAAGCGAAATTGCGGGTGGCCGTACCTGGGTCGGGTCCACTTCGTGTCAAGGCTGTGGGTTCCGGCCGCGCGTGTGTGGGAAAGGCCGATGGGACGTCGGCGGATGTGGACCTGAGTACCGGCAGGATGTCGGCATCGTGCTCAGGCTCGGCAGTCGGCCCTTCGCCTGTGCCAACCGCTGCCACGAACTCGTTGCCTGCCCCAGCCCCGGCCGCGTCCAGAGGGCCGACGGCCACGACATCTATATATGTGTACGGGACCTGGGTCCAGGCGTGCGGGCCATCGGCGACCACGGGATGCCCGATCTACGTCGACGGCGCCAATGCGACGGCTCCAGCGGCGCCGGGTGGTCTGACCGTGCTCGACAACGGCGCTCCCTGTTACAACCCGAACACCGGCGTCTATGGCACCGAGCTCTTTAATACTCGAAGCTGCGCCGACGGCCAGGTACTGGCCATGCTGGCCGAGGCCTGGGTGCGCGGCTATGAGAGCTCGCACGGCGCCGGCACTCCGCCGATGATCCTGGCGGTGGGAACGAGCAGCAGTTTGAACGGGGTCAACCTGACCTACTCCTTGACGGCTGACCAGATGCGGGCGCACGGGGCCGCCTGGTTCACCAGCGTCGTAAAGCCGGTCTCGGACGCCAGCGCTGGCCTGGTCGCGCCAATCACCGCCTGGGGCGCTAGCGATATCGAGGAGGACGGCACCGGCAACTGGTACGGCGCAGCGGAGCCTCGGGCGTGGGTCGCCGGCTTCGGCGCAGCGGCCGGGCTTTCAGCGGGTGCACCGGCGTGCTCGGCATCGACACCCTTCTCGATGGCGAACTACGGCGACGACGTCGTCGACTACAGCTACAATGCGGCCGGCAACTCGGCGTATGGCTGGACGAGCGCCGACCTCTACAACGTGTCGAGGGGAGCCCCCGGCGCCTGCGCGGTGCCCGAAATCTACGTCAGCGCCAACGCGACCGAGTGGGAAAACCTGAACCAATGGGGGCAGGCCAATGGGCTGGCGACGATCCAGTTCGACGGCCCCATGTGCCTCGCGGGCGGTCTCAGCGCTGCAGCGAGTTGGAGTGCCCTCGCGACAGCGACCAGCCAGACCCCGCCGTATGTCACCTGCATCGGCGCCCTCAGCTCGCAGGCGTCGGTACCGCCCGAGGCGCCAAACAATGTGGTCGCGGTAGCCGGCGCCGCGTCAGCCACCGTTTCGTGGTCGCAGCCGACCTGGGATGGAGCCGGGCATATTCGGAGTTACACGGTCACGCCCTACATCGGGACAACCGCGCTGGCGTCGACGACCGTCAACGGCCTGGCGCCGAACGGGTGGCCGACGCCAATTACCGCCGTGGTCAACGGCCTGACGAATGCCACCTCGTACACCTTCGCGGTCGCCGCCACCAACACCGCGGGAACCGGACCGCAGTCGACGCGGTCCAACGCCGTCACGCCGAGCGAGGCGTATCCCTACACCGCGGTCAGCTCGCAGCAATACGCGCTCACGAACAGCGATGGCGTTCACTGGCAGGACCTGGATGCGGCAAATCTCAGCCTCGCCATTACACCGGGCACCAACACCAAGGCCGTGCTCCGCGCCAACGCCGACCTGTGGACCGCCACCGCGGGCTACAACCAGGATCTCGGCATCGCGGTCAACGGCCAGGTGATCGCCTGGAAGGAGAGCGGTGGCTACGGCGGAACGCTGTCGCCCAATGCCGCCGCCGTCCAGGCGGATTGGACCATGACCGCCGGCACGACCTACGTCGTCAGGCTCCAGTGGAAGACCAACCGGGCGTCGGGCGCCACGATCTACGCGGGCGCCGGGTCCAGCGTCCCGTTCTCGCCGACGAGGTTGACGGTGTGGCTGGGCTCCACCGAGACGAGCGCGGTGAGCACGAAGCAATACACGCTGGGCAACAGCGATGGGGTGACCTGGCAGGATGTCGACAGCAGCGCCCTCGCGATCCCGGCCTATCCCCCATCGGCTGCCGGAACCATCGTCGTAACGGCAAACGCCGACCTGTGGACGGCGACCGCCGGCTACAACCAGGACCTCGCCATCACGGTCAATGGCAACGTGATCGCCTGGAAGGAGAGCGGAGGCTTTGCCGGAACCTTCTCCCCCAACGCGGCGTTTGTCGAAGCGACCTATCCCGTGACCGCCGGCCAAACTTATGACATCAAACTGCAATGGAAGACGAACAAGGCGGAGGCCGCGGGAGTGACCGTATACATTGGCGCCGGAGCCAGTGCGCCGTTCTCGCCAACCAGCCTGCATGCGCGCTTCGTCTCCACCGGCATCACCGACCGGGCGATCAACGCGCAGTCCTCGCTGGCGAGCAGCGACGGCGCGACCTGGCACGACGTCGACGCCACCAACCTCAGCCTTTCGCTGAGCTCTGCAACCAGCTGCCTGGCCACCCTGAGCGCGAACGTGGACCTGTGGACGGCCAACGCCGGCTACAACCAGGACGTCGGTATTTTGGTGACGCCGTCCGATGCCGTGACGCTTCCCTCGAACATCGTCGCCTGGAAAGAAAGCGGTGGGTTCAACGGGACCTACTCGCCGAACGCCGCCTTCGTCCAGACGGTCTATCCCATCATCGGCGGCCAGACCTACACGGTCAAACTCGAATGGAAGACGAACAAGGCCGCGGCCGGGGCCACGATCTATGCCGGCGCCGGGCCATCAAGCGGCCCATTCTCGCCGACGCGGTTGACGGCCGAGCTGATCTGCTCGTAGCGTCTCAGCCGGCGATCCTGTAGATCCAGATCGAGGTTCCGATCCGCACGGCCGGTTCCACGTGCTGCAGCCACCGGGCCGAGCTGGTCACCTTGTCGACGCTGATCGCGAGGTATCGCGCAACCTCTCCCGACTGGGGGTCGACGCTCGAGATCCCGTACGCGTCGAGCGGAAGCCCGCCGAAGACGTTGGTCGCCATTGGCGGACGCCCGTTTGCCTCCCACCAGGTCTTCAGTCGCCAGGCATCCTGTCCCCAGTCGAGGTTGCTGTCTGACAGGTAGGCTGCCGGGTTGTTCCCGGCCAGCTCGTTGAAGTATCCGATGTCGTCGGGCGCATGCGCGACGCTCGATAACGCCAGCGCAACGAACGCGATCGCCGCTGCGGCTTGCGGTAAGCGGCTGGACGTACCGAGGTCGCTGATCATTCGCCCGGCCGCGACCGCTGCCAGCGGATAAACGGGCAGAAGGTAGCGCACGCCGATATCGATCCCCCCGATGGTCGCCGCCAGCACGAGGGTGACAATCGGTAGCCAGAGATAGAGCATGACGACGCGATCCCGGAGCCATACCGTCCAGACTGCGGCTCCGAGCATCAACAGCAAGAGCCCGAGCGTGGATTTCAAGGCAAAGGCCTCGAGGAAATAGCTCCAAAACCCATGGGTCGCCGCCAGCTGACCGTTGAGGTACGCGGGGTGTCCCACCTGAACGTGATGAATCTGGTAGGTCAGGCTGTCAAACCATTGAGGGGGCGCGACCCACGACAGCGGCGCGCCCCACTGGAAACGGCCGAAGGCCGTCGAGAACGGCAGGTACGTGATGCAGACGGCGGCCCAGGCGGTGGCCGCAACAACGAGGGTTGAGCCCAGCGCCAGGCGAATCCTGACCGGCCATGGCCCCTCTGCCAGCGCCAACGCCGCGATGGCCAGCAGCGGGAGGAACTCGAGCGCGCTGACCCTGCTGAGCAGTGCCCAGCCAAGACTGATCCCGGCGAGCACCAACCAGCGCGCGCTCCGTGTATGGGACCAGTACCAGTGCGCCGCCAGGCAACCCGTCAGTCCAAATGCCAGGGTGAGGTCGCCAGTGACGAGGTGCGCATGAGCGAGCAGCGTTGGCTCGAGGGAGACGATGCCAAGGGCAAGTAAGGCCGCCACATACCCGAACAGTCTCCGGGTCCATAGGAAGACGACCACCGCGAGCAGGAGCGCGATGCCGACGATTGGCAGGCGGGCGGCCAGTGCCAGGCGTCGAATGGATCCCGGATCACCTGTGAAGATGGTTCGGGCATTCTTGCAGCCGACCGCAGTCGGTCGTGCCAGCAACAAGACTCCGGTCGCGCTGATGAGTTTGTAAATCGGCGGGTTGGTTGGATCGAGGTCGATGACGCGACTGGTAAGCGCACACCATCCGCTCTCAATGTAGAGCGGCTCGTCAACGGTCAGGCTGTCCATCTGCGCCTCGATGACCAAGCGCGTTGCCATCACACCCAGGAGCAACAGGGGCAACACCAGTTTGGCGAGAAGACGATTGCGGCGGCGCCCATCATCGCGCTGAGCGCCGCCGCGAAGGTTTGCGTTAGCTGGCGAACTGCACCGTCAGACTGGTCGGCGAAAAATGCCCGGCGATCGGTCCGGCGCCGGCCCAGATGGTCGCGCCGGGGGCATTCTTGTTCGTCTTCCAGCGGAGCTTGATCGTGTAGGTCGTTCCACCATTCATCGGGATCACGGTCTGCACAAAGGCGGCATTCGGCGAGAAGGTCCCCGCGAAGCCGCCGCTCTCCTTCCAAGCGACGATGGTGCCATTGATGTCGATCCCAATATCCTGGTTGAAGCCGGCGCTCGACGTCCACAGGTCGGCGTTGCCGCCGATGATGGCCTGGGTGCTCACGCTCGGCGTCACCACCAGCGTGAGATTGCCGCTGCCATCGATGTCGGTCCAGGTCGCGCCGTCGCTGTTCATCAGCTGATATTGGAGCGTGCTCACCTTGTTCGGCAGGCTCGTTGCCGCCGGGAACAGCTGCACGATGAGGCTGGTCGGTGAAAACTGGCCGCCGATCGGTCCGGCGCCGGCATAGATCGTCGACCCGGCCGCTGCCTTGTTCGTCTTCCATTGCAGCTTGATGGTGTACGTGGTGCCGGAGCTCAGGGCCTGGACGGCCTGGACGAACGCCGCGTTCGGCGAAAACGTGCCCGCAAACCCTCCGCTCTCCTTCCAGGCCACCACCGTGCCATTGACCGTGATCGCGATGTCCTGGTTGAATCCGGCATTGGCCGTAAAGAGGTCCGAGTTGCCCCCGATGACGGCCGTGCTGTTCGCCGACGGCGTCACGGTCACACTCAGACTGGTGCTATCCATGTCCATCCAGGTCGCGCCATCGCTGTTCGTCAGCGTGTACTGGTGGGTGCTCACCGCAGAGGCCACCGTCGTCGTGACCAGCTGCGCCGTGAGCCGCGTCGGCGAGAAGGTGGGACTGTTGCCCGCGCCGGCGTAGATGGTGGCGCCCGCCGCTGCTTTATTCGTCTTCCAGCGAAGTTTGATCGTGTAGGTCGTCCCGGCCGTCAACGTCACGATCGCCTGGACGTAGGCGGCATTTGGCGAGAAGGTGCCGGCAAAGCCGCCGCTCTCCTTCCAGGCCACGATGGTGCCGTTGACATCGATGGCGAAATCCTGGTTGAAGCCGGCGTTGGCGGTCCAGAGATCGGAATTGCCGCTCAAGATGGCCTGCGTGGTGCTCGTGGGGGTGATGGTGAGCGTCAACGGGGTCGGACTGGTGGTGTCCATGTCCATCCAGGTGCTGCCATCGCTGTTCGACAAGTGGTACTGAAGAGTGCTGACGACGCTGAAGAGCGTGGGCGTCGCCAGGCTGATCGTGAAGGCGCCGCGTCCATGGGTCCACGCGACCAGCTTCGAATTATCGTGGGTCAGGCTGAGCCCGTTGACTTTGGCGTTGGGAAGTCCGCTGCCAAAGATGGCCCAGTTCGCGACGGCGCTGGCACCACCGCAGGTTGTACAGACCCAAACGCCGAAATCGGTCGCTCCATAGATCGTCGAGCTGTTGGTTGGGTCCTGGACCACGGCGTCCGCAACCTCGTTGGGGATGATGCCGCTGATGTCGGTCCAGGTCGTCGGCGTGGATCCGGCGTTCGTCGTGTGCCAGAAGTGTCCGACGTTGAGGCCGCCGATGGTGACCCAGGCTTCTGCCGGGTTGGCGGAATTCACGGCCACGCTGCTGATCCATGGGTCAACGCCGTCGTAGTTGGCGGCCGAGACAACCGGAAGGTTTCCGGTGATATCGGTCCAGGTTGCGGCGACTCCCGTCGCATCCGTGCTCAAAAAGACTTTGCCAAAGCGACTTCCTGTGATCACAGTCCCGGTGTGACCGGTCGTCCCCATGGACATGCTGGCGATCGTGTCGCCGAATGACGAAATCGTGGTTCCGCTGGTGAGGTCGCCGCTGATCGCCGTCCAGCTCGCGGAGCCGGCGGGTGTCCCACCGTTGGTCGTCTGGTACACGTGGGTGCCGCCTCCCAGCAGGCGCAGAGGATTTGCTGGATCCATCACGAACGGCGCCACGAAGTCGGCTAGCTGCGAACACGCCGGGTCTGTGCTCACGCCGCAGGGCCCTGCCGAAACAAACGAGTTATAGGGTGACGAGGCTGCCCCGGTCAGCGTCGAGCTGCCCTTCTCGATGGTCAAGAATGGGTACTCCGCGTAGATGGTGGTCGAACCGGGGGTGGGATCGATCGCGGTAAACGCGCCATCACCCCCGTGGTACTCCTGCCACGACGGCAGCGCGGCCGCTCCGGGAAGGTTGCCGGGCGAGCCATTATCCTGCGCGCCTCCCAGGAATCGGGTGGCGTCGAGCGCGGAGCCATGGTAGAACTGGATGGTCGAGAGCCCGGCGTTCAGGTCCGTCCAGTCAGTGGCGGCCCCAGTGCCGCCGAGGTCCGTCGTCTTCCATACGCCCCCGTCGTTACCGATGTAGAAGCTGTTGGCGGCCGTGAACGCCACGTCGTGGAAGTCCGGGTGGATGAAACCACCGCTGTAGACTTTGCCGACATCGGTGAAACTGCTGCCGCCGTTGCTGGTGGCAAGCACGGTCACGCCGCCGAAGACCGCGTGGTTCCCGTTGGTCGGGTCGACCGCGACGACATTGTCGTAGTAGCCCTGTCCGCCGGCTCCGAGGTTGAAATAATTGGACAGGCCTGGCGTGCTCGACGAAAACTGTGTCCACGAGGTGCCGCCATTGGTCGTCTTCTCGACGTCGAGGAGATTCCCGTTGCAGTCCGCGGCCGCGAAATAGGCGACACCGCTGGCTCCCACACCCAGCCCGATCCGAGAAGCGGCGAAGGTCAGGGTGGCTCTGGGCGTAACCCTTGTCCAGGTGTTCAAGCCGTCGCCGGTAAGGATGTCGCTCGCTTCCGTATTGCAAAAATCGCCCGCCGACAGCCAGTACTTGGTGGCCGTGGTCGGGTCCTGAATGATCTGGAACAGCGCTCCATTGGGCGCCGGATGGCCGGTGACGCCGTAAAGCAGGCCGATGTACGAGGTGTTGATCGCCCACGTGGTTCCACCGTTCGTGGTGATGGCCAGGCCCAAGTCCGTGGCCGCCAGCACATGCATGGCATTGGTCCGGTCGATCGCAATGCTTCCGATGAAGTGGCCGGCAAACATCGCCTGCCCGACGACCGTCCATGACGTCCCACCATTGGTGCTCTTGAGAATGCCCTGGCCGGCCTGCGAATCGCTGAGATTGTTCTCGCCGGTTCCGGCAAAGATGATTTGCCCCGTCGGATCGATCGCCAGCGATCCGATCGCGAGAGAGGCGGCGCTATCGGTGAGTGGAGACCAGCTCGTGCCGCCGGTCGTGCTTTTCCAGACGCCACCCCCAGCACTGCCGGCAAAAACCGTGGAGGCGTTTGTCGGGTCGGCAACGAGACTGGTGACGCGTCCCGACACATTGCCGAAGTTACTGGCCGGTGCATTGCCACAGCAACGCTCGTCCACGACCGGCGTCGGCCCCATCGCACTCCAGGCTCCTCCAACCACAGCCGTCGCCGGCGAGGGCGGCGTTTGGGCTCGCAGGGTGCGGGCTCCGAACTTCGAGTTGTCCCTGCGGATGGTGAGCGCATGAGGGTACGACTTCGCCCCATAGCGAGGTGGAGCGGACGGCCGGCCCGGTGGTGACGTCGGAAGGCGACCGGCTTCGGAGGCCGCAAACCCCGTTGTGGGAGCCAGCGCTGCCAGCAGGCTTGCCGCGGCAATAATCGTGACAACGCGATGGAGTTTCGGCATCATGCCCTCCTTAGGACGCGAACTGGACAGCGAGGCTGGTCGGTGAGTACTGCGTGCCGATCGGCCCGGCACCCGCCCATATCGTCGCACCTGGCGCCGATTTGTTCGACTTCCAGCGAAGCTTGATCGTGTAGGTCGTTCCGGCGCTCATCGGAATCACCGCTTGCACGTAGGCAGCATTGGGTGAGAAGGTTCCCGCGAATCCGCCGCTTTCCTTCCAGGCGACGATGGTGCCGTTGACGTCGATGCCGACATCCTGGTTGTAGCCGGCGCTGGACGTCCACAGGTCCGAGTTACCACTGAGCACCGCCAGCGAGCTCACACTGGGGGTGACCGTGAGCGTCAGGTTGCCGGCCGAATCCATGTCGACCCAGGTTGCGCCATCGCTGTTGGAGAGCTGGTACTGATGCGTGCTCATCTTGTTGGGCAGGCTGCTCGCAGCCGGGAACAGCTGCACGATCAGGCTGGTCGGCGAGAACTTGGCATTGATCGGCCCTGCACCGGCATAGATCGTTCCAACGGCCGCCTTATTGGTCTTCCACTGCAGCTTGATGGTGTAGGTGGTTCCCGCCGTCATCGACTGGACCGTCTGCACGTAGGCCGCGTTGGGTGAGAAGGTGCCGGCGAAGCCACCACTCTCCTTCCAGGCGGCGACGCTGCCGTTGATCGTGATCGCGATGTCCTGGTTATACCCGGCGTTCGCGGTCCAGAGGTCGGAATTGCCGCCGATCACCGCGATGCTGTTCGCGGCGGGCGTGACGGCGACGCTGAGATTGGTGCCATCCATGTCCATCCACGTACTGCCATTGCTATTGCTGAGCGTGTACTGCTGGGTGCTCATCGCCATCGGCGCGGTGGTGGTCACGATCTGCGCCGTCAGTCGGGTTGGTGAGAATTGGGCGCCGATCGGGCCGGCGCCGGCATAGATCGTCGCGCCAGCTGCATTCTTGTTGGTTTTCCAGCGGAGCTTGACCGTGTAGGTCGTGCCCGCTGCCATCGACACCTCGGTTTGAACGAACGCCGCATTCGGGGAGAAGGTGCCGGCAAATCCCCCACTTTCTTTCCAGGCGGCAATCGTGCCATTGACGTCGATGCCGATGTCCTGGTTGTAGCCGGGATTCGCCGTCCACAGATCCGCGTTGCCGGTCAGGACTACGTGGACGCTGCTGTTCGGGACGATCGTGAGGGTCAGCCCGGCGCTGTCCATGTCGACCCAGGTCGTCCCGTCGCTGCCAGTCAGGTGGTACTGCTGGGTGCTGACCCGGGTCAAGGTGTTGCCGTACGTGAATTGGTCGGCCACGGTGACAGCCGAGGTGCCACCCCCAGTCGTGACCGTGATGTCCACCGTCCCGGGTCCGGTGCCGGCTGGACTCGTGGTCGTGACCTGACCGGCGCTACTCGAGGTGACCGGCGCGGCGATCGTGCCGAAGTGCACGGCGGTCGCCCCTACCAGGTTGGTGCCGGCGATGACCACGAAGGTGCCGCCCGCGACCGGGCCATTGTTTGGACTCACCCCGGTGATCGCCGGTGCGGTCGCGCTGCCGTACGTAAACAGATCTCCTGCCGTCGTCGCGCTGGTCCCTCCCAGCCCCACGACCCTGACGTCGACGGTGCCGCTCCCGGCCGGGCTCGTCACCTGGATCAAGGTGTCGGAAATGACGACGAGGCCGGTTCCCGCGGTGGCGCCGACGTTGACGGCCGACGCGCCGGTAAAGCCGGTGCCGGTCACGTCAACGGTGGTGCCGCCCGTCGTAGGTCCGGCATTCGGACTGACGATCGTCACCGCCGGGGCGAGCGTTGCGCTGAACGTGAACTGATCGGCGGTGCTGTGCGCGCTGCTTCCGCCCGCGGTCGTCACCGTGATGTCCACGACGGTGCCCGACGCGCCGGCGGGAGCGCTCACCTGGATCAAGGTGTCGCTTTGGACCGACCAGTTGGTCGGATTGATGGTGGTCGTCCCAAACTGGACGGCGGTCGCGCCCGTGAATCCGGTGCCCGTAACCGCAACACTGGTTCCTCCGGGACCGCTCGCCGGTCTCACGATCGAGACGACCGGCGTTGGTGTCGCGCCATAGGTGAACTGATCGCTGCTGCTCGTGGCGCTGGTTCCTCCAGGACTCGTCACCGTCACGTCGACCGTGGCGCCATTGGTTCCCGCAGGGCTCGTCGCATCGATGACGTTGTCGCCAAAGACGGTGGCGACTGCCGTTGCCGTTCCGAATTTGACGCTCGTGGCGGCCGAGAAATTACTGCCACTGATCAGTACGTCGGTGCCGCCGCCGAACGGCCCGGTGGTGGGCGAAATCGCACTCACCGCCGGCGCGGGCGTCGCTCCATAGCTGTAGTGATCGGCGGGGCTGGTGGCGCTGGTGCCCGCTGGAGTCGTGACCGTGACGTCAACCGTGCTGCCGTTGGTGCCGGCCGGCGTGTGGATGACCTGGATCACGTTGTCATCAAGGGCAAAGAACCCCGGACAGGCGAAGGGGCCGCCGACGCCGGGGCCGCCGCCGCAGCCCCCGCCCCCACCAAGCGCCGGAGCGGTGGGAACGACCGGCGCAGCGGTTCGGGAAAGCCCGATCGACGGCCGCTGCCCTCCTGCTTGAACCGCTGCATGGCCGCCGGCAACTCGAGCCGTGAGCGCGCTTGATTTCGCGCTACGCGGCAACGGGATCGAGACCAGCGCATATCTCGCCGGCGTCTTTTTCCCGGGCCCATCGACCTTTTGCGCGATCGGGAAGCGTACCAACACCTCGGGGCTCGCCAGCAGCCCGACGGTCGAGCTATTTTTCGTGCGGCCCATCGTGTTGGCTCCTTGCACCGGCCGGGCGAGCTGCGTGCCGAAGTGGACGGCCGACGCGCCCTGGAAACCAGAACCGGTGATATAGACGGAATTACCACCCGCGAAGGCATTACTGCCCGCGGAGGGGCCACTGCTTGGGCTGACCGCGGTGACGGCGGGCGCGGCAGTCGCGGTGTACGTAAACTGGTCGGCCGAGCCGATGGTACTGACGCCCGCCGGGGTGGTGACGGTCACGTCGACGGTTGCCCCGGCCGTCCCGGGCGGACTGCCCGCGATCAGCAACGTATCGGACGCTCCGTATGTGGAGTAATACGGATAGAAGAAGAGCGCCGGGGTCGCCCCGAAGCTCACGCCGGTCGCGCTGGTGATATCCGTCCCGGTGATGTATACGACTGTCTGGCCGACGGAGGGACCGCTCGCCGGGCCAACCGCCGTCACCACTGGCGGGCTCGCCACGGTATACGTGAACCTGTCCGCGGCCCCGGTGGCGCTCGTTCCGCCGGGCGTGGTGACCTGGATGTCAACGGTGCTCCCGGCGGTACCGGGTGGGGTCGGTGCCTCGATGAGGCTGTCACTCAGCACGCTGATTCCGAAGAAGACATTGCAGGCGCTGCCAAAGAGTAGATTTGTCGCCCCGGTGAAGCCGCTGCCGGTGATGAACACCAGGGTTCCTCCGGCTGCGCTCCCGCTGTTCGGGCTGACCGCGGTTACCGCCGGGACTGGCGCGGCAAAGAACGTGAACTGGTCGGCGGCCGACACCGCGCTCGTGCCAAAGGGCGTGGTGACCATGATGTTCACCGTGCCCGTCGAGGCGGCCGGGCTGGTGACATCGAGCTCGCCGTCGCCGTTGTTGTAGAACGACGCGGCAGGGACGGTGCCGAACGACACCGCCGTCGCATTGCTGAAACTACTACCAATCAAGCGCACCGGGGTACCGCCGGCGGACGAACCGCGATTGGGTCCGACGGCGTGGATGACCGGAGGGCCGGGCGTCACGTAGGTGAACCGATCGGCCGCCTGGTGGACGCTGGTTCCGACGCCGGTGCTGACCGTTACGTCAACCGTCCCGGCGGCGCCCGGGGGACTGGTCGCATAAAGCTGGGTGTCGCTCTGGTAGCCGGGGTAAAACCCAGCCGCGGAGGTCCCGAACGTGACCGATGTCGCCCCGGCCAGGCCAATCCCGTAGATATAGGCACTGGTGCCACCCAGGGTACTCCCGCGATTCGGACTAATCGCATAGACAGAAGGCGTACCCGACGCGACATAGGTGTAGTGATCAGCCGGGCTGGCTGCGCTGGTCCCACCGGGGCCGGTTACCGTGACATCGACCGTCCCGGCCGCGCCAGTGGGAATCTGGTTCACATTGATGTACGTGTCGCCGCTCACATAGATGTTGTTCGCCACGATGGTTCCAAAATGGACCGCGGTCGCCCCGGTGAATCCGTGTCCATGGAGGGTGAGATATCCGCCGCCAATCGCGGGGCCATGGTTCGGGTCGACCGCATTGATGACCGGCGCGGTGGCCGCGACATAGGTGAAGTGGTCCCCCGCGTTCACCGCGCTGGTGCCGGCTCCGGTCGTTACCGTGATATCGACGGTGCTGGCGGCACCGGCGGGACTGCGAACTTGCATCTGTGTGCCGCCGGCGTACACGATGATGCCAGGAGCGGCGCCAAAGTTGACGGCGGTCACGCCGCTGAGCCCGCTGCCATAGAGCGTCACATCAGTGCCGCCATCGGTTATCCCCTGGTTCGGGCTCACTCCATTCACCGCCGGCCCGGGCGGCGGCGGCGTGGATGCCCAGGTGAAGTGATCGGCCGTGCTGGTTGCGCTTGTGCTACCGCCGGCGGTCACCGTCACATCGACGGTCGACGGGTTGGTCCCTTGAGCCGGGCTGTATGCCGAGATCAGGGTGTCGCTGATCGGCGTAGCGGCCTCCGTTGTCGCACCGAAGTTAACCGCGGTCGCGCCCAGGAACCCCGTGCCCGTGATGTCGACCAGCGTGCCACCGGCTGCCGGGCCTGCACTGGGGCTGAGGGCGGTGACGGTCGGCACCACGGCGGCGCCAAACGTGAAGTGATCCGCGGTCGATGCCGGACTCGTTCCACCCGGAGCGGTGACCGTGATGTCAACCGTGCTTGGGTTGGTGCCTTGAGCCGGACCACGGTAAATGGTGATCAGGCCGTCGCTGTTCACGGTAAAGCCGGAGCCACTGCTCAGGGCCGTGCTTCCGACCGATACGGAGGTAGCGCCGGTGAACCCGCTACCAGAGACGTAAATGGCTGGCCCTCCGTTGGATGGTCCGCCGCTTGGACTGAGGTTCGTCACCGAGGGGACCGCGGCGATGGTGAACGTGAACCCATCGGCCGAGTTGACGGCACTGGTACCAGTTGCATTGGCGACCGTCACATCAACCAAGCCGACCACATGTGCCGGGCTCATCGCATGGAGGACGTTGTCGCTGATCGCGTAGAAGGACGATGCCGGCGCGGTGCCAAACTTCACGCTGCTGATGCCGGACGAGAAGCCGGTTCCGCTGACGTACACCTCCGTCCCTCCTGCCGCCGTTCCGGTGGTGGGACCGATGCCACTGACGGTTGGGGCGGGGATGACGGTCGTGGCGTAGGTGAATTGATCCGCGGTGGTAATCGCGCTTGTCCCCGCGGGGTTGGTGACCCGCACATCCACCGTGCTACCCGCGGTCCCGGGAGGAGCTGTAACCTGGATGACATTGTTCGCGCCAAAAGTCACGATGCCGCCGACGGAAGTGCTTCCAAAGGTGACACTGGTCGCCGACACAACGCCCGTTCCCGTGATGTAGACCGTGGAACCGGCAGGGGCGGTGCTGGGACTGATCGCGGTGATCACGGCCGCACCGACGGCATCAAACGTATACCGATCCGCCGCGGTGGCCGTGCTCGTGCCGGAGGCCGTGGAGACGGTCACGTCGACGGTCGTCCCTGGCGTTCCGGCCGGGGTCGAATAGACGTAGATCGTGTCGCCACTGACATTGAAGTTTGTGGTCGACGTGGTTCCGAACATCACGGTCATGCCGGTGGTCGTGAACCCGGACCCGTGAATGACCAGGGCGGTCCCGCCGTATTGCGACCCGTGATTTGGATCGAGGGCGTTAATGATGGGCGCGGACGCGCTGGCCGTCACGTAGCTGAAGCGGTCGGTAGCCCCGGCGGCGGATGATCCCGCCGAGGTCGTCACCACGATATCGACGCTTGTGCCGCCGGCTCCAGGCGGGCTGGTCGCGGTAACCGTCGTCCCGTCGGGCGACGCGCTGTACGTCGTCGCCGCGGCGCTGCCAAATCTGACCGCCGTCGGATTGAAAAGGCCGCTGCCGATGATGAGGACCGGCGTCCCGCCCGTCGCGGGCCCCCGGTTGGGCGTGACCGCATCGATTTCGGGCGTGCTCGGGCTCACGTAGGTGAAGCGGTCTTGCACGACGGCGCCGGAGGTTCCGAGCGGTGTCGTCACCCGGATGTCGACAACGCTCCCCGCGGTGCCGGCCGGAGCCACGGCGCTCATATTTCCGTCGTCGTAAACCGTGAAGCTGGCGGCGACGGTGCCGAACTGCACGCCGGTCGCACCACTGAACCCCGCACCGAAAAGGCTTGCGACCGTGCCGCCAGCCGCGGGCCCGCGGCTGGGTGAGACGGCATTGATACCTGGCACCGAGGGCGCCAGGTACGAGAAGTGGTCCGCGTTGACCGTCGGACTCGTGCCCGCCGGGGTCGTGACGGTGACATCAACCGTGGTGCCGGCGGTCCCAGGCGGGCTGTTGACATAGATATTGTCGTCGGCGTACCCAAAACTGATGGTTGCGGCGACCGTTCCAAAGTGCACCGCGGTCGCACCGCCGAATCCGTGCCCCAGGATTTGAACGCCGGTCCCTCCTCCCGGCGGTCCGCGGTTGGGAAGCACGGCGCGAACGAAGGGTACCGAGGCCGCCAGATACGTGTAGTGATCGGCCAGGCTGGTTGAACTGGTCCCAACCGAGTTCACGACGGTGATATCGACGGTCGAGCCGGCAGTGCCGGGCGGTGCCGTGAGATACAGGTGGTTATCATCCACCACGTAATAGGAGTAGACGGTCACGATGGACGACCCGAACAACACCCTCGTCGCGCTGCTGAATCCGCTCCCGAGAAGCGTGACGCCGGTCTGCCCAGCGGCCGGCCCGCTATTGGGCGTGACCCCA
>Ga0209009_1000404_pt1 | contig 15577 bp, 14 predicted proteins | sample BlaSpr_A8_OM3_M2_FD_187979 | JGI IMG/M metagenome (GOLD analysis project Ga0209009, IMG submission 187979) | Forest soil microbial communities from Thunder Bay, Ontario, Canada - Black Spruce, Ontario site 2_A8_OM3_M2 (SPAdes) (version 2) | ecosystem: Environmental > Terrestrial > Soil > Boreal... | reverse complement strand
CGCGAGCAGCGTCGGATGCGCGTCGCCCGCGGGCGATGCAGAACCCAGGTTGCCTCCGACAGTGCCGCGATTGCGGATCTGCGGCGACCCCACCGTGCGGGAGGCCATGGCCAGGCCGGGAAGGCGGTCGCCAAGCTCATCGATGAGCCGCGTGTAGGTGACACCGGCACCCACTCGGAGCTTGCCGTCCTCGGGACCCCATTCCGCCAGCTCAGCGATCCGCGTGAGATCGAGAAACGCCGGCGGCCGGTGCCGGTCGAAGTTGATCTCGACCATCACGTCGGTCCCGCCCGCAATCGGCAGCGCGTCGGGGTGCGCCGCCTTCATCGCGAGCGCCTCAGTCCAGGTGGTTGGCTGTAGAAAATCCACTGGTGATCACCATGCTTGATCGGCCGGCGCCGCGTCGTCCCGCGTAACCGTCCCTTCGATCAATCCGTACGGGCGGTCGGCGGCGTAGAAGACCTCGTTTTCGTTGATGAGCCCGAAAGGCTCGAGGTCGACAACGAAATGGTGCTTGTTCGGCATCGACAGGCGGATCTCGGCGATTTCCGGCCGCGCCTCGAGCACGGCCTCCCCCATAGCGAAGAGCGTCTGCTGCAGCGAAAGGCTGTGCTTGCTGGCGAAGGTCTCGAGCAGCAGGCGCCGCGCTTCGGCGTGAGCTTTGGCCCAATCGATTTCCGATCCGGCATACCGCCAGCGCGCCTCGACCGCCGTCGCCAGCACGCGGTCGCGGGTCTCGGTCAGGGTCGTGTAGTGATCGTGCTGGTAACCCCCGAACTCAGACCCCGTGGACTTCAGCAGGGTGAGCTCCGTAAGGCCGGACACCACCCAATCGGAATCGCGCAGGCACGTCGCCATCGTCGTGCGCCGCTCCGACCCCGCGCGCTCGAAAGCGTGCGGGTGCGGCCGGCCGCCCACGCTGATTCTCGTCCACGGTTGTTCAGAGATCGAGACACGCGCGCGCTCGATCGAGCCGTGCTCGCGCACGAAATGGCGGGCGAGACGCAGCGCGAAGTCCTCGATCTCCCCGACCGGCTCCTTCGCGAAAGCAAACACGGTGTTCTTCTGCGTGTCCGTCGGCAGAACGAGGCGGTTGTCCCCGGTGAGGTGGGTGGCGGCGAAGTCACCCAGGAGCGCGATGCTGACCGTCATGTCCTTGATGTCATGCGTCGCACCGCGCGTCAGCCGGACGACATGCGTCTCCGCCTTCCCGTACTCGTTGTGGCCGAGGCGGATGGTCATTGGCCCTTGTAGGTCGAGTAGCCGAACGGGCTGAGCAGGAGGGGCACGTGAAGGTGAGAGTCTCCGTCGGCGGCGGCAACCGTGACGAACACCTCCGGGTAGAACACCGCTGTTCCCAGCGCCTTGAAGTACTCGCCGGTGGCGAACTCCAGGCGGTAATCGCCGCCCGCCAGCGGCAAAGTCGACAGATCCTTCACACGTCCGTCGGCGTCGGTGACAGCGCGCCCCACGACCGACCAATCGCCGTCGGGACCGCGGCGGCGCAGCGTGACGGCCAGCCCGGCAGCCGGCCGGCCGCGCGTCGTGTCGAGCACGTGCGTGGAGATGAGAATCACCCGGTCACCATCTGCTCGAGGCGGCGGCGGGCGATCTTGCGATGCTCGCCTGCCGCAACTCGCGCCTCGGTCGCCGGATCGTTCTCCATGCGCTCGAGCAGCGCGACCAGGATGTCGTCCGCGGTCTTGCCGGCGGCGGCGATGAGGAAAATGTGCCCGAAGCGAGCCTCGTAACGGCGGTTCTCCTCGGAGATGTGAGCGAGCGTCTCCGCCGTTGCGGTCCGTACCCCGCTCTGCTCGCGCTCGGAAACCGCCGGCGAGCTGCCCCCCTGCTCCCCGATGCGCGGATGTCCATGAAGCGCCTCGGCCCAATCGGAAGGTTCGAGGTCCGACCACGCTCGCTCTGCTGCGTCGAGCAGCGCTGCGAGATCAGCGTACGGCCGTCCATCCGCGACCTGCCGCGCCCACTTGCGCGAGGCGAAGCATGTAAGCAGCCGGCGCTGGGCTTCTTCTGCTGGGAGGTTGTTAAGTTCATTCAACACCCAGCGGCACCAGCTCGAATCGAGCCACGTCGACCAGGCCTCGATCGGTGATCTTCAGCTCCGGTATGACCGACAGGGCCAGGAAGCTCAACGTCATGAACGGTGCGTTCATCGTCACGCCCATCTGCCCGAGGCGCTGTTCCATCGAGCGCATGCGCTCGTGCACGAACGCGAGCGGCTGATCGCTCATCAAGCCGGCCACCGGCAGCGCCAGCTCCTCAACCACCCGACCGCCCTCGGCGATCACGATGCCGCCCCCGATCGCGGCCAGGCGCAGCGCGCAGGCCGCCATATCGGCGTCGTCGACGCCCAGCACGACCACGTTGTGGGCGTCGTGAGCGACCGTCGACGCGAAGGCTCCGCGCTGGAGACCGACGTTGGTCGCAAATCCCAGACCGACGCGGCCGCTCGCATGATGCCGCTCGAGAACGGCGATCTTCACGAGGTCGCGCTTCGGGTCGGCCACGATGCACCCATCGCGCACGGTTGGTTCGAGCAGCTCGGCGCCGGTGAGCAGCTGCGATGGGATGACCCGGATGACCCTGATGCGTCGTAAGCCCGCGGCCTTCACATGGAAGGTCGACGCGGAAACGTGCGCCAGGTGAACAGTCTGGCGGACCCACTCCGGCACCTCGAGCTTGACGAACCGCGGCGCGGCGCCTCGCTTCAGCACCTGGCGCGGGTTGAAAGAGGTCAGATCGTCCAGGACGAGGATGTCCGCTTGATACCCGGGGGCGATGGCGCCCAGGTTCCGCAGCCGGTGATAAATGGCCGGATGGATCGTCGCCATGACCAGGGCGTCTTCAGGCGCGATGCCCTCTGCGACCGCGACCCGCACCATCTGGTTGATGTGCCCCTCCTCGACGATGAAGCTCGGCTCGCGGTCGTCGGTGCAGAACATGCAGCGTGCGGGCCCGTAGCGCTTGACGAGCGGCAGCAGGTCGCGCAGGTTGCGCGCGATCGACGCCTCGCGGAGCATCACCCACATGCCGAGCCGGCGCTTCTCCAGGGCCTCCTCGTAGGTGGTGGCCTCGTGGTCGGAGCGGATGCCCGCGGCGATGTACGCGTTGAGAGCCGGCCCGCGGACGCCAGGTGCGTGGCCGTCCACGTGGTCGGTGAGCCCGATCTGCAGCTTCGCAAGCTCGTTCGGGTCACCGGCGATCACCCCGGGGAAGTTCATCATCTCCGCCACGCCGATGGTCCGGTGCCGTCGGAGCAGGCTCTCGATGTCACCAGTGGTGAACGGCCGGTGCGGCGACTCGAACCTGGATGCGGGGACTGACGACGATGCCATCACGAAGACGTCCAGCGGCAGCCCCGCGCACGAGTCGAGCAGCCAGTGGATCCCGTCGGTGCCGAGCACGTTCGCGATCTCGTGCGGATCCGCGACGACGGCTGTGGTCCCCTGTGCCAGAACCGCTCGGGCAAACTCGTCCACTGTCAGCTTCGACGACTCGATGTGCATGTGGGCGTCGATAAATCCCGGAACGAGGTAGGCGCCTCCGACGTCCGTCCGTTCGCGGCCGTCGTAACTACCCAGCCCGACCACGTGGCCGTCGGCGATCGCCACGTCCACTTCCAGCCACTCCTTGGTGAAGACCGAGAACACCCGGCCGCCCGCCAGCACGAGGTCGGCGGGCTCGTCCCCGCGCGCGACCGCAATCCAGCGCGGCTTCATCCGGTCAGGATAGTTCGGCGCTCAGCGCAGCGATGGCGCTCAGCGCAGCGATGGCGCTCAGCGCAGCGATGGTCGGAGGAAGTCGACAGCCTCTTCGCGGCCGTCCCAGACCACGGTCGTCTGAGCGGGCTCTGTGCGCGCCACGACCTTGCCGCCTCGCAGCACGACCTTGCGAGGAGCGACGAGGCGGATGGCGTCCATCTCAGTGGGCGCCGCGAACGCGCAAAGGTCGGCTTTACATCCGGGTTCCAGGCCGTAGCCTTCGAGGCCGAGGGCGCTCGCCGGGTTGACGGTGATCATGTCAATCAGGGTGCGAAGCTCCTGGTAGCCCGACATCTGGCCGTAGTGCGCGAGCACGAACGCGGCCTGGAGCGGGTCGCCGTAGCCGAGCGGGTACCAGGGGTCCATCACGGAGTCGTGGCCGACGCACACGTTGACTCCCGCCGCGAGCAGCTCCTTGACCCGCGTGTGGCCCCGCCGGATCGGATAACTGTCGAAACGCCCCTGCAGCGTCGAGTTGTCCAGCGGGTTCGTGACCATGTGCATCTGCGCGCGCTTCAGGTTGTTGATCAGCCGGTATGCGTAGGCGTTGTTGTAGGAGTGCATCGCCGTGGTGTGGCTGGCCGTGACGCGGCCGCCCATTCCGAGCCGGATCGTCTCCGCCGCCATGACCTCGACGAAGCGCGAGTGGTCGTCGTCGGTCTCGTCGCAGTGAATATCAACGCGCAGCCCCTTGTCCGCCGCGAGCGACATCGCGAACTTGACGGAGCGTTCGCCATACTCGCGCGTCAGCTCGAAATGCGGGATTGCGCCGACGACGTCGACGCCCATGTCGATCGCCCGCCGCATCAGGTCCTCGCCGCCGTCGAACGACATGATGCCCTGCTGAGGAAACGCGACCAGCTGAAGCACCATCTGGTCACCGATCTCCTCGCGCAGCTCGAGGAGGGCGCGGACGGCGCGCAGCTCGGGATCGCAGACGTCGACATGGCTGCGCACGAACTGGACCCCGTTGGCCAGCTGCCAGCGTAGGACGGTGCGCACGCGGCGCTTGACGTCGTCGACCGTCAACTGCTTCACCCGCTCCGCCCAGATGGCGATGCCTTCGAACAGGGAGCCGCTCTCGTTGTGGCGCGGCTCGCCCACGGTGAGCACCGCGTCGAGGTGGATGTGGGGCTCGACCAGCGCCGGCGTGACCAGGGCCCCCCCGAGGTCGATCACCTGCCGCGCCTCGGGCTCGGCGGCGGCAATTCGCCCGTCGCGAACCCCGATCTCGCGATTTTCCGACTGCCCTGGGAGCCGGGCGCCCTTCAGGAGCAAATCGAGCATCCACGCGAGGCTAACAGAGACCTAAACTCTGCGGAACGGAGGCGGCCGGTTTCGAGAGGGGGAAGCCCATGCAAACAGCCGAGCAAGTAGGGAAAGACGTCCCGATTCGTGAAGGCGATTATGGGGAAAGGGTCGCCACGATCGAACCGGGAGGCGTGGAGTACATCGCGCTGCGGGAGCGACACGGCAAGCCGCTCGATCTTTTCTGGACGTGGCTCTCGCCAAACCTGGAATTCGCGACCGTCTTCATCGGCGTCATCGCCGTGGCTTTTGAAGGGCTCAACCTCTGGCAGGCGGCGACCGCCATCATCATCGGCACGGCGCTCGGCTCCATCACCCATGCCGTGCTCTCTTCGTGGGGTCCCAAGTTCGGCGTCCCGATGATGATCGTCAGCCGCGGGCCATTCGGGTTCCTTGGAAACATCCTGCCCGCTGGGCTGAACGGCCTGACAGCCTCCTTTGGCTGGTTCATCGTCAACAGTGTCAGCGGGGCCTTTGCAGTGCAGTCGCTTTTTCCGTCGTTCAACCTTCCGTTCTGGCTTGCGTTTCTCGTGATCGTTGTGGCCCAGGTCCTGATCGCCACGTTGGGACATAACCTGATCCACGTCTTCGAGCGCTGGGCCGTGCCGCTGCTGGGCATCGTCTTCATAGTCGCGTGCTTCTACATCTTCACCAGGGGCGATTACGGGTACTCTCCTAAACCGGTGCCTGGCGGCTGGCTGCTCGCCTTCACCGCCGCGTTCGGCTACGCCGTCGGATGGAATCCTTTTGCGGCGGATTACACGCGCTACCTGCCGCCGACGGTGAACCGCAATATGGTCGGGCTCTGGGCAGGCCTCGGCGTCTTCGTTTCCTGTGTCGTACTCGAGATGGCGGGGGCGGTGCTCGTAACGGTCAGCGGAACTGACTTTTTCAAGGGCATTCCGACGGCGCAGCTTCAAAAGGCGATGCCGGATCCCGTCTACTACCTGACCCTGCTCTGCATCGCCATCGGGGCTGTTGCAGCGAACGCGATCAACATCTACAGCGGGACGATGTCGCTGGTATCGCTGGGCATCCGCGAGATGGGAATGACGCTTCGCCAGCGTCGCGCCGCGCTCGCCATCATCGTCGGCGTGATCGGATTCCTGGGCGGCGTCATCTTGCAGGCGCAGGTCGCGCCGGGTAGCAAATACGAGAGCTTCCTGCTCCTGATCAGCTACTGGATCGCTCCCTGGCTCGCGATCATGTTCGTGGACTACTGGCTGCGCGGCGGCGATTACGGCGACGAGAGCATCTTCTACAACAGCGGGTACAACCGCTGGCAGGGAGTCGTGGCCATGCTGGCCGGACTCGTGATCTCGGTGTATCTCTTCGCCAACGTCTTCGGTCTTTACATCGGTCCCATACCGACCAACAACCCGGACGTCGGAGACATCACGTTCATCGTGGGCTTCCTGACCAGCGGCGCCCTCTATTACGTTTTCAACCTGAACCTCCGCAAGGAGACGGCCGCCAAGCGAGCGGCCATGGGCTCTCGAGCGGCCTGAGTTCAGTACGTCCCATCCTTATCGCCGCTCTGCGCGCAGGAACGCTTTACAGGAGGCGCCGCCGCCTTTCGGGCCGTCGGCGCCTCCGTTTTCGAAATGAGCCAGAACCAGCCGGCGTGGCTGTCCGCGGGCGAGATCGTGCACCGAGTGAGGACGCGCGAGCTCGACCCTCAAGCCGTGGTGCGGGCGCACCTCGACGCGATCGACCGCCTCGATTCGCAAGTACACGCGTACGTATACGTGGACCGAAATGCCCGCGCTTCGGCAGGGCCGCTCAGCGGCGTAACTCTTGCGGTCAAGGACAACCTACCGGTGGCGGGCATGCCGTGGACCGACGGGAGCGCGGTCTGGCGCGATCGCATCCCGCATGAGGACACGGTTCCGGTGGCGCGGGCGCGGGCGGCCGGAGCCGCCGTGCTGGGAAAGACCAATCTGCCTGAGCTGGCAGCGGCGGTTGGGACGACCAACGCCATCTTCCCCGCCACAAACAACCCCTGGCGAGTCGGCATTACACCCGGCGGCTCCAGCGGAGGGAGCGCCGCGGCCGTGTGCGCGGGCATGGCGACGGTTGGGATGGGAACCGATATGGGCGGCTCGATTCGCATCCCCGCGTCCTGCTGCGGAGTCGTCGGCCTGCGTCCCTCGCCGGACCGGGTCCCGTCCGAGATCATGGACCCGGCCGGGCTATCGGTCATCGCCCCGTTGGGTCGGACCGTCGCCGACGTGAGGCTGCTGTACTCGGTCATGGCGCGGGCCATACCCGACGTCGCGCCGGTATCGAAGGGATTCCAGATCGGCATCGCCGATACGACCGCGATCGGCATGGACGCCGCATGCGCGGACGCCTGCCGGCGGGCCGGCAACGCGCTAGAGTCCGGAGGTCATCGCGTTCAACACATAACCTGGGAATCGGAGGCGGTGGCCGCGGGCTATGGGGTGGTGCGCCGCGCCAGCATGGCCTCGTTTCCAGCCGACCCGCAGCTCTTCGCCCCCGGCATTCGCAAGCTGGTGGAGCAGGGCCGCGCGCTGTCGGCGCTCGACTATTTCCAGGCGTTCGAAAGAGCCACCGCGGCGGCCTACGCGGTCGTAGTGAAGCCGCTGCTGAACGAATACGACTTCCTGCTCACCCCGACGCTGGGCCTCGTCCCCATGCCGATCGACGCCGTGCCGCCCTTCCTCAGCGAGCCATACGGGCGCTACATCCAGTTCGTGCTGCCCGTCAGCTTCGCTCACACCCCGGCCATATCCATCCCGGCCGGCCGGCACGATGGGCTGCCGATCGGGGTGCAGCTGGTCGCGAAGTCCGGGAGCGAATGGCAGCTCTTGGCTCTCGCGGAGCAGCTGGAGGCGATGCCCGGCTTCGGCTTCCAGCAGCCCGACAATGTTTAGGTGATGAAAGCTCAGAAGGTCGAGATGTTCGTCTGTCCCATGGCCGCGCCGTCCGACACGTCCGGGCTGCAGCAGCTCGCGGACTCGGGAAAGATCAAGCCCGACACGCTCGTCGCCATCGCCGGCAAGACCGAGGGGACCGGGCAGCACGACGACTGGGGCCGCGTGTGGGCCGACGTGGCGCTGCGCCAATGGACGGCGAAGTTCGTCGGTATACCGGTGGACGAAGTGGCAAAGCAGGTCATCTTCGTGCTCTCGGGTGGGTGCCCGGGGGTGATCACGCCGCACATCGCAGTCGTCACCCGTGAGTGGGTCGAGGCGCGCGATTCGGACTCGAAGGCGGAGAAGAAGCTGGTCGTGGGCAGAGCCGGCTCGGAACCAATGCCTCCGGAAGAGGTCGGCCGCATGGGCCAGATCCGGAAAGTCGCAGATGCAACCCACCGGGCCATGGCGGACGCCGGCCTCACCGATCCACACGACGTCCACCTCGTCATGGTCAAGGTGCCTGGTCTCACGACCGCGAGCATCAAGGACGCCGAGTCCCGCGGGAAGACGGTTGTGTCGCACGACCTCACGTTCGGCCCCGAGGGAGCAGGGGTATACGCAAACGACGCGGCGGCGCTGGGAGTCGCGATGGCGCTCGGCGAGGTGAAGGAATCGGCGCTTTCGGACGGAGTGGTGCGGCGCGACTGGAGCCTGTACTCGGAGGTGGCCATGACCTCGTCCGGGGGCGAGAAGCGCCATGGCGAGGTGCTCGTGTTCGGAAACTCGACCGGTTCGCGGAGCTCGCTGCGCATCGGCCATGCAGTCACCAAGGACTTCATCGACGCCGAGGGCGTGAGGAATGCGCTTCGCTCGGCCGGCCTCAGCTTTGACGCTCTACCGGCCGAAGCGGACCTGTCGCGCCTGGTTCACGTCTTCGCCAAATCCGTCATCCCGGGCATCGATCAGATTCGCGGCCAGCGGATCACGCTGCTCGACGACGTCGACGCCTATCAGATCGGAAAGGCGCTCGGCGGGATGCTCGTCGCGTCGGTGACCGGCCGCACGACCAACTACGTCAGCGGAGGCGAGCGAAACTCACACCAGGGGCCGCCGGGAGGAAACATCGTGGCCGCCGTCGTCAGGACGGACGGCTGAGCTCAAAAAGTTTCAGTGGGGATAACGGCATCTCGGTGATCGGGATGCCGAGCGCCTCCTCGATCGCTGACGCGAGGACCGCCCCCACCGGTATCACGCCCGCCTCTCCGGCTCCCTTGACGCCGAGCGGGTTGAGCGGCGATGGCGTCTCTATGTGGTCGATCTCGATCGCAGGGATCTCGGTCGCGTAAGGCATCAGGAACTCCATGAAGGACGCGTTGCGCAGCTGACCTTCGTCGTCGTAGGCGAGGCGCTCGTAGAAGGCCCCGCCGATTCCCTGGGCCACGCCGCCTTCGATCTGTCCCTCCACCACGAGGGGGTTGATCACGCGCCCGCAATCGTGAATCACGACGTACTTGAGGATCTCCAGCCGGAATGTCTGAGGGTCGACCCGCACGTAGGCGGCGTGGCAGCCGGCGGCCCAGGTCGAGCCCGGCGGACTGTAGTAGCCGGTCGCCTCGAGGCCAGGCTGCTCGCCTTCGTGAAGTTGCGGCCCGGGCCGCGGCCTGGCCGTGAACTGGGTCGCCGCCTCCGTGCCTCCGCCGAATGCGTAGCGCACAGGATTGGCCAGCACCGCGATGGCCGCGAGCGGCATGCCGCGATCGGGTGACCCCTTGACCTGGACCTTGCCGCCTACCAGCTCGAGGTCCGCGGGATCGACCTCGAGGTGGTCCGCGGCGATGTGCCTGGCCTTCTCGGCCACCATGCCCGCCGCCACGGCCATCGCGTTCCCGGCCGTTACGGCACCTCGCGACGCGAAAGTGCCCACTCCCCACGGGAAGCGGCGGGTGTCGCCGCCCGTGACCTCGACGTCGGCGACGTCCACACCCAGCTGATCGGCGACGATCTGCGCCCACACGGTCGCGTGAGCCTGGCCCTGGCTCGGGATACCGGTTGCCGCCACCACCTTGCCCGAGACGAGCACCTGCACGTGCGCTCCCTCATACGGCCCGACCCCCGTGCCCTCCACGTACATCCCGAGTCCCATCCCGACGTGGTCGCCGGACGGCCGGGTTCCCAGGTTCGTGAGCGCTTTCTGCAATAGCGCCGGGTAGTTCCCGCTGTCGTAAACGACCATGTTGCCGTCCTGCCACCCCACACCAACCTCGTAGGGGAACTCGTCCGGCTGGATGAGGTTGCGCCGGCGGACCTCGGCACGTTCAAGTCCAAGCTCGGCCGCGATCGCGTCGAGCGTGCGCTCCATGACGAAGCACGCGTGCGGGCGGCCGGCGCCACGGTAGGGCGACGTGGGCGTTGCGTTCGTGTAGACGTCGCGGAATCGCACGCGATAGTTCGGCACGCGGTAAGGGCCGGGGACCTGGGCGGCGGTGATGATCGGCAGGATGATTCCGTAAGGCGTGTAGGCGCCGGCGTCGTGGATGAAGTCGACGTCGAGCGCCAGGACCTTGCCCTCCTCGTCGAAACCGACCTCGACCTCGTGGACCTGGCCCCGCTCCTGGTTCACGGCCGTGAAATGCTCCTGCCGGTCCTCGGTCCACTTCACCGGCCGTCCGAGCTTCATAGCCGCGAAGGGAACGAGTAGCTCGTCTGGATAGAAGAGCATGATCTTCGGCCCGAACCCGCCACCCACGTCGGGTGCGATCACCTCGACATTCGATTCGGGCAACCCGAACAGCACGGCGAGGCCACCGCGGATCGAGGTCGGCGACTGTGTCGAGTCGTACACCGTCAGCTTGTGCTCGGCGGTCGACCAGCGAGCCCACACGGCGCGAGCCTCCATGGGGCTGCCGGCGCCGCGCTCGAAGCGAAAGTGCAGGCGCTTGCGGCGGGGCGCCGACGCAAGCGATGCCTCCACGGCGCCCGCCTCCTGGATCATCTCGGCTGCGACGTTGCCGGGCACGTCGTCGTGGACGAGATGCTCAGCCCGCGCCGCAGACTCCGGTGTGATCACGACCGGCAGCTGTTCGTAATCGACCTGGACCACCTCGGCGGCGTCCTCGGCCACGCTGCGGCTCTCGGCCACGACGAAAACGACTGCTTCGCCGACGTACCTCACCACCTCGGACGCGAGGCAGCGCTGAGTGCGGCCGTGGGTGAGCCTGGGGTGCGGGATGAGGATGGGCAGGTCGGTCTGTCCGAAAGGCAGGTCTGCCGCGGTGTAGACCGCGACCACGCCGGGCATCGCCCGCGCGGCGGTGACGTCGATGGAGAGGATCCGCGCGTGCGCGAAGGGCGAGCGGACCAGGACAGACTCGAGCGCGCCGTCGTCGATGTCATCGGTGAAGCGGCCGTGGCCGCGCAGCAGCCGATCGTCCTCGACCCGCGGGACCCTCTCCCCAAACCAGCGCGTCGTCATTTCTTGCTGAGCTCGGCGGCGCGAGTCACGGCCCGCCGGATGGATGCGTAGCCCGTGCACCGGCACAGATTGCCGGCGATGCCCTCCGCGACCTGGTCGGCAGTCGGATTGGGATGCTGAGCCAGGATGCCGACCACCGACATGACGAAGCCAGGAGTGCAAAAGCCGCATTGCAGACCGTGACATTCGTGAAATGCCTGCTGCACCGGGTGTAACGGAGCGCCGTCCGCGGCCAGTCCTTCGATGGTGGTGACGTCGTGGCCCTCGGCCTGGACGGCGAGCATCAGGCAGGAACGCACCGGCGCTCCGTCAAGCAGAACGGTGCAGCACCCGCAAACCCCGTGCTCGCAGCCGACGTGCGTGCCGGTGAGGCCGAGGTCGTGGCGCAGGTGATCGGAGAGCAGGCGGCGCGGGTCGACGGGCGCCGGGTGGGCGACGCCGTTGACCCTCACGCGGCGAACGCCTTCTCGGTCAAGACACGCACCAGGTGAAGGCGGAACTCCGGGGAGGCCTCGAGATCGCCGCTGGGCTGGAGGCCCTTCGCCGGGTCGCGCGGATCAGCCAGGACCGGCGTGGGAGCCACGCCGAACAAGGCCAGCCGGTCCGCGGCCCGGACCACCCCGGCCAGCGCGAAGTCGCCGTGCCGGCGCGACTCCTCGACGATGGCAAACGGTGCCGGTGAGGCCGGAAACCAGGCTTCGACCAGCAGCTCGTCCGGCCCGATTGCCGTCTCCATCACACCGTGAAAGAGCTGTTCGGCATCGATGGCCCGCTCACCTCTTGTGGAGCGCGCGACCACGTGACCGCCGAGCGCGAGCAGGACGGCCGGCAGCTCAGAGGCCGGGTCGGCGTGCGCGATGCTGCCGCAAACAGTGCCGCGGTTTCGAATCACTCGATGCGCGACCAGGCGCACCGCGGCGCCCAGGAGCGGGCAGAGGCGCGCAACGAGATCCGAATCTTCGACGGCCGCCTGGCGCGCGAGCGCCTGAATCGCGACGCCGCCGTCCCGCTCGTAGATCCGGTCCAGGCCGGCCACACGGTTGATGTCGACGATGTGGGCGGGGCGGGCGAGGCGGAAGTTGAGGAGAGGAACCAGCGACTGGCCGCCGGCCAGGACCTTCGCGTCCTCCAATGACGCGAGGAGCGAGCACGCCTCGTCAACCGTGGCGGGCGCGTGGTACTCGAACGGAGGCGGCTTCACTACTCCACCATGGCGACCGCGCGGCACAGTGCAGCCTCGCCGCCCTGGAACCGCCACGGGAAGCAGCCCAGCTGGATCTTCTGGTCCAGCACGTCGTCGATCTGCCCGCCCAGGTTCTCGATGTGGATGATGTCGTGCGGGAAGAGAAGCGTGTGCATGATCTGGTAGTCGGCCTTGGGGAAGATCTCGTCCAGGCTCCGGCCCAGCTTCTTTTCTGCCTCCTCGGCCTCGTCCGCGCGGATGCGCCGGATGACGGTGTTCATCGGATGGTCCGCGCTGCCCGCGTCAACGGCGATCCAGCGCACGCCGCGGTCCAGCACCCATTCGGCGAAAGCTCGAGCCGGTCCCGGGTGCCGGATGAAGTACCTGGTCTCATCAGCCTCCGACCGGTCGGTCCAGTTCTCGGGGTAGTACCGGTGATAGCCGGTGTGGATGACGAGGATGTCGCTGCGCTCGATCTTGTGGCCGGTGTCCTTCTCCCAGCGCTCGAAGTGCTCCGGCCCGTAGAGGTCGTAGTCGCCTATGCCCATCTTCTCGAGGTCGACGACGCACGCTGAGCCGGTCAGGAAATTCAAGGTCAGATCCCCGATGAACTTGCCCCGCGTCATGAAGTGGGCGGGCGCGTCCAGGTGAGTGCTGACGTGCAGCGTCATCGTGATCTCCTGGCCGCCCGCGCGGTCGAAGGCGAGGTGCTTGATCCACCGGATCGCCGGGCCCGGGTAGCCGGCGAACGCTGGCGTGTGCAGTGAGAAGTCCTGCGTGAGGTCGAGAAATCTCATGGCACGGGGAGCTTAATCTTCTGCGCATGCCAGAGGAGGAGGTGCTTGGGCTGCTGGTTTCCACGCGCGACGAACCGGGTGTGCTCTACCGGATCTCGGAGGCGATCTTCAAGCACGGTGCGAACATCACATACATCGCGGGCGGATCGTCGGCGGACTCGGCCGAGCTCCAGCTCGAGGTTACAGGCGCTGGGGACGAGACCAGCTTGATTGCCGACCTGGTGAGCTTGCAAGGGATCATCAAGGTGAGCCGGGTGCCGACCTTTCAGCTGATCTACGGCAAGCGCGTGATCGTGATCGGCGGCGGCGCCCAGGTTGGAATGGTCGCGCAGGGCGCAGTCTCGGAAGCGGACCGGCACAACATCCGAGGCGAGCGGATCTCGGTCGACACGATTCCCCTGGTCGGGGAGGAGCAGCTGGCGCAGGCGGTGCGCGCGGTCGCCCGCCTCCACCGGGCGCGCGCGCTCGTGCTTGCCGGGGCGCTGATGGGGGGCGACATCACGAACGCCGTGCGCGAGATCAGAGAGGCAGGGATCATCGTCCTCTGCACCAATATGGCGGGATCGGTGCCGGATGCCGCGGACGTAGTCGTCAGCGACCCGGTGGAAGCCGGCGTGATGGCCGTGATGCTGATCGCAGACACGGCGAGCTTCTCGATTGAGCACGTCCGGGGCCGCCGCTTCTAGCTCCGAGTCGATCAGGACATCGCGGGGACTCGGGGGAGCTCTTCGATGGCCGCGTCGATCCTCGACTGAGACAACTCGATGTCCTCGAGCTTGCCGGCGAAGTACGCGTCGTACGCCGACATGTCGAAGTGGCCGTGCCCCGAAAGCCCGAAGAGGATGGTCCTGGCCTCGCCCGCCTCTCGCGCGGCGGCCGCTTCCTGGGCCACCGCCCTCAGGGCGTGCGCGGATTCGGGCGCGGGAAGGAAGCCCTCCGTCCGCGCGAATCGCACGGCCTCCGCGAAGCACTCCTTCTGCTTGTAGGCGCGGGCCTCGACCACGCCCTTGTCCACGAGAAGGCAAAGGGACGGGGCGTCGCCGTGGTAGCGGAGGCCGCCCGAGTGGATCCGGTCGGGAACGAAGCTGTGGCCGAGCGTGAACATCTTCACGACCGGGCCGAGACCGACCGCGTCTCCAAAGTCGTACGCGTAGACGCCTCGCGTGAGGGTTGGGCAAGCGGCCGGTTCCGCGGCGATGAAACGTGTCGCAGGGTTGCGACCCTTCAGCTTGTCGCCGATGAAGGGATACGTGAGCCCGGCGAAGTTCGATCCGCCACCGACGCAGGCGACGACCACGTCGGGATACTCCCCCGCCATCTCCATCTGCTTCTTGGCCTCCAGGCCGATGACCGTCTGGTGGAGGAGGACATGGTTGACCACCGAGCCAAGCGAGTACTTGGCGTCGTCGTGGGTGGCGGCGTCCTCGACCGCCTCCGAGATGGCGATTCCGAGGCTGCCGGGGGAGTCGGGGTCATCTGCGAGGATCCCGCGTCCGGCATTGGTGAGGTTGGTCGGCGAGGCGTGCACAGTCGCCCCCCACGTCTCCATCATCGCCCTGCGGTAGGGCTTTTGCTCGTACGAGACCTTGACCATGTAGACGGTGACCTCGAGACCGAACAACGCTCCCGCGAAAGCAAGGGCCGAGCCCCACTGGCCGGCCCCGGTCTCGGTCGTCAGGCGTTTGACGCCTTCCCTGGAGTTGTAATAGGCCTGCGGGACGGCTGTGTTCGGCTTGTGCGAGCCGGCTGGGGAAACCCCCTCGTACTTGAAGTAGATGTGGGCCGGGGTGTCCAGCGCCTTCTCGAGCCGGTCGGCTCTGTAGAGGGGGGTCGGCCGCCAGATCTTGTAGATCTCGCGCACCTGGTCCGGGATCTCGATCCACGGCTCGGCGGAGACTTCCTGGGCGATGATCGCCTGGGGGAAGATCGGGGCGAGGTCGGCCGGGCCCATGGGCAGAAGCGTGCCTGGGTGAAGGTAGGGAGCCGGGGGACCCGGGAGGTCGGGCAGGATGTTGTACCAGCGTTCGGGTATGTCGGCCTCGCTGAGCAGGATCTTCTTCGCCATTTCCGCCCCCTCCTGAATCGTCTTGAGTAGACGAAAAGGGTAACCGCGAACCTAAGTCTTCGGCGAAGGGAAATGCGGCTCGAGGCTTGGA
>Ga0209009_1000402_pt1 | contig 15686 bp, 14 predicted proteins | sample BlaSpr_A8_OM3_M2_FD_187979 | JGI IMG/M metagenome (GOLD analysis project Ga0209009, IMG submission 187979) | Forest soil microbial communities from Thunder Bay, Ontario, Canada - Black Spruce, Ontario site 2_A8_OM3_M2 (SPAdes) (version 2) | ecosystem: Environmental > Terrestrial > Soil > Boreal... | reverse complement strand
GAGTGCTTGAGCACGACGCTTTCGAGAACGTGGGCAACGGCCTCGCACTGGTCCACGCAAGCCTCCATGTTCTCGTAGATGTCCTTCCACTTGATGACCTCGATCGGAGCGATCTGCCCGGCGAAAAGCGACGCGACCGCCTCGTGGAACGCCACGTCTCCCTGGTTCTCGAGCTGCTTCATCCGGATGCAGTGCTCGACGACCCCTTTCTGCCCGCGGAGGGCCGAGACCGCCTTGACCGTCTCTTCGGTGATCTCGACGATGGTCCGGGAGAGCTTGCGCGAGACGGGAGTCGGCTCGGTGATCTTGAACAGGACGAGGCGGCGCACCGTGCCGTCGATCAGGTCGATGACATCGTCCAGGCGGACGGCGAGCTGGTGGATGTCCTCGCGGTCGATCGGCGTGATGAAGGTCCGGTCGATCCCCCGGAGGATCTCGTGGGAAATCTCGTCGCACTCGTGCTCGAGGCGCTTGATCTGGTCCGCGACCGTGGAAACCGGCGACTCGCCTCCGAAAAAGCGGTCCAGGATGCGGGCGCTCTCGTGGATGCGCTTGGCCATGTCGTTGAACCGGTCGAAGTATTTCTCGTCGCGCGGCAGAAAGTTGAGCATTTCCCCTCCGGCATTCGGCCGCAGGCCTTCGCTTCGCGAATCCCCTCACCCCAACCCTCTCTCGCCGGGAGAGGGAGAAGAGTGGCGGCCGGGCGAGTCTAGTCCAGAGTCACGCCCCCGCGCCCGGACTTTCGACTCTCGACTCTCGACGCCCAGAGTCCGAGCGCCCCCGTCGCAATAACGGTAGAGGGTGTCGAGGAGCACGTTCAAGTCAATCGGCCTGGAGATGTCGCCGTCGGCCTCGGGCCAGGCCGCGTGCCGCTGGCTGTCGGACTTCGCGCAGAACGACTCGTCTTCCACGACGAGCACGGATCCACGCATGCACAGACCCCTCGCAAACGGCTGACTCGCAATTCAGGTGCCACTTTCGGGGGCTCTCCCCCTCATCCTGGAGGGCTGTCGTCCGCCCCGCCACGCCCGTTGGCCGCCCGCAGCCGCACCCGGAAAACGCTTCCTCCCGCGGGGCCGCTCTCGACTTCCACCGTGCCGCCGTGGAGCTGGAGGAGGTGTTTGACGATGGCGAGACCCAGTCCCGTCCCGGGCCGGCTCTTCGACCGCGAGCGGTCCACCTGATAGAAGCGCTGGAAGATCTTCTCCCGCTCGGTCCGGGGGATCCCCGGCCCGCGATCGGAGACATCGAAACCCGCGAGCTCGGGCCCGCCGACGGCCTGGAGGATGACCGGCGAGCCCTCCGGAGAGAACTTGATCGCGTTGTCGAGGAGGTTGCGGGCGATCTGCAGCAGCCGCCGCCGGTCTGCCAGCACGCGGGCGCTTTCCTCGCCCGTGACCGCGACGTCGATCCCCCGCCTCGCGGCGTCCGCGGCCATGTCGCGCGCGACCTCGCGCAGCAGTTCCGCCACCGGCACCGGTTCTTCGACGAGCTCCACGGCGCCGCTCTCGATCTGCGCGAGGTCCATCAGGTCCTCGATCAGCTCTTTCATGCGGGCCGACTGCCTCTGGACGAGCGCGACGAGCTCCGACTGCTCGGTCTCGTCCGGCGCCGCCTCACCGAGCGTTTCGGCCGCCGCCGCGATCGAAGCGATTGGGGTGCGCAGCTCGTGCGAGACGTCCGCGACGAAGGTCCGCCGCATGGATTCGGTGCGCTCGAGCCGGGTCACGTCGCGGAGAACGCCGACCGCGGCCGCGCGCGATCCGGCCGGCAGGGGAACGACCCGCACCTGCCAGACGATCTCGTCCGCGAGCCGAACGGTCTTTTCGACGGCCTGCCCGGATTTCAGCGACGTCTCGAAAACTTCGTGGAGGCCCCGATGGCGAAAGAGGTCGTAGAGCGCGCGGCCGCCGGGCGTCGAAACCCCGATCATCCTCGTAAACTCCTCGTTCGCCTCGAGAACGTGGAGCTTCGCATCGAGCACGATCAGTCCGTCGGGCAGCTTCTCGAAGACGAGGGCGGTCAACCGCCTCTCCGCTTCCGCCCGCTCCACCGACTGCGCCAGCGAGTCCTTCATCCTCTGTAGCGCGGCCGCGAGGAGCTGGACCTCCTGGTCCCCCTCGCGCGGGAGATCCCGCGGCAGCCCTGCGGCGATTGCCGACGCAGCCTCGGTCAGACGCGCGATCGGCTCGGAGAAGCGGCGCGACGCGGCCGTGCCGATGACGAAGAGGAGCACGCAGGCCAGAACGACCGCCAGCCGCGCCGACCAGAGATAGCCGCTTTCGAGCTCCCGGACCCGGGCGGCCGCCACGGACAGCCGCAGGACGTTGCCGTCGGGCAGCAGGCGGGCGAAATAGAAACGGTTCTCCCCCTCGGTCGAGGAAAACCGCCGCGATTCTCCACGTCCGTTCCTCCGGGCTTCCAGGACTTCCGGCCGGTTCGCGTGGTTCTCCATCTGGGGAACTTCGGCCGGCGGCAGGTCCGTGTCGTTCGAGACGCGCCCGTCGGGGCCGATCAGCGTGATCCGGCACGCCAGTTCCCGCGCCGACCTCCGGAAGAAGGCATCGCGCCTTTCCAAGGGGGACTCGCCCATGTCCTGCGCCAGGTGGTCGATCTCCCGCTCGATTCTCGCCGTGACTCGATCCTCGACGGCGCGCCGGAGAGTCGCGTCCATCACGACGATGAGCGAGACCGCCGCCGCCGCCGCGAGGAAGCCGAAGAGGACGGTGAAAAGGGAGCGGAGTCTCATGCGAGGCGTAATGCGCAAGGCGTAAGGCGTAAGGCGTGACAGATCTTTCCCGCGGCGGGACTTCGCCTCACGCCTGCCGCCTCACGCCTTACGCGCCTTGGGCGTCGCGATAGCGGTAGCCGAGGCCGACGACCGTCTCGATGCGGTCGTCTCCGAGCTTGCGCCGCAGCGATCGGATGTGGACGTCCACGGTCCTGGTCTCCACGTCGGCATCGTAGTCCCAGAGCCGGGCGAGGATCGCGTCCCGCGTCACCACGCGGCCCCGGCTGCGCAGCAGAAGCCACAACAGGTCGAACTCCTTTTTCGTCAGGTGCACGCGCTCGCCGTTCAACCGGACCTCGAAGCGCGCGCGGTCGACGATGAGAGAGCCGTCGTGAAAGACCTCCTCGTCGGAGCTGTCGAGCGACGCCGCCCGGCGCAGTTGCGCGTTGACCCGCGCGAGCAGCTCACGCATGGAGAACGGCTTGGTGATGTAGTCGTCCGCGCCGATCTCGAACCCGAGCAGCTTGTCCCGCTCCTCGACGCGCGCCGTCAGCATGATGATCGGCACCCGGCGCGTCTCGTCGGCGCGTTTCAACTCCCGGCACAGGGCGAGGCCGTCGATGTCCGGCAGGTTCAGGTCCAGGACGACGAGATCGAACGGCTTCTCCTGGAGAGCCGCCAGGGCCGCCAGCCCCGAAACGTAGTGCTCCACCTGGTAGCGCTTCTCTTTGCGCAGGTTCAGGCGGATCGTGTAGGCGATGTCCGCATCGTCCTCGATGAGCGCGATTCGCTTGATCGCGCCCCCCTCCTTCGCGGGGGCCGGCGGCGCGACGCGGCCGCGGGAAGGCGAGATTTTCATTCCTCCTCCTTGACAGCCGATCTCTACCCAAACCGACCTGTAATGTAATCCTCCGTGATCTTCTGCCCCGGGTTCGTGAAGATCTTCTCCGTCCGGTCGTGCTCGACGAGGCGGCCGAGCATGAAGAATGCGGTGTATTCGGAGACCCGCGCGGCCTGCTGCATGTTATGCGTGACGATCGCGATCGTGTAGTCGCGCTTCAGATCGTAGATCAGTTCCTCGATCTTCTGTGTCGCGATCGGATCGAGCGCCGAGGCCGGCTCGTCCATCAGCAGGACCTCCGGCTCGACGGCGAGCGCTCGCGCGATGCAGAGGCGCTGCTGCTGGCCGCCGGAGAGCCCGAGCGCGGACGTGTGCATCCGTTCCTTGACCTCGTCCCAGAGCGCCGATGCGCGCAGCGCCTTTTCGACTCGCTCGGGCAGCTCCGAGTGACGGCAGAGACCGTTGATCTTCAGGCCGTACGCCACGTTCTCGAAGATCGACTTCGGAAAGGGATTGGATCTCTGGAACACCATGCCGACGCGCCGCCGCAGGTCCACGACGTCGGTGCCGGGCCCGTAGATGTCATGCCCGTCGAGCAGCACCTCCCCTTCCACGCGCGTGTTCGGGATGATGTCGTTCATGCGGTTCAAGCAGCGAAGGTACGTGGACTTCCCGCAGCCGGACGGGCCGATGAGGGCCGTCACGGATTTCTCCGGAATCGCGAGCGAGATGCCGTGGAGCGCCTGGTTCTTCCCGTAGAAGAATGAGAGCCTCCTGGTCTCCATCCGCGTCTTCAAGCCGGCCGGGAAGGGGCCGGCAGGCCGCGGCGGCGGTGGAGAGGAGACCTCGGGGACCGTTGTCATCGGAATCGAAGGAGAGCCCGGTTCTGTCACGGTCATCGTTCCCTCGTTCATGTTCGGTGCATCCTTTCGAGCCGCCGGGTAACTATCCTCGCGAGGACCGAGAAAATGAAGATGAACGCCACCAGGACGAGCGCGCCGGCCCAGGCCTGCCGGTGCCAGTCGTCGTAGGGGGAGATCGCGTACGTGTACACCTGGACCGTCAGGGAGGCGATGGGCTGATCGAGGCGCGCGGTGAAAAACCGGTTGTTGAAGGAGGTGAAGAGCAGGGGCGCCGTCTCCCCCGAGATACGCGCCAGGGCCACGAGGATCCCGGTCATGATGCCCGGCAGCGCGGCGGGAACCATCACGCCGAAGGCGGCGCGGGCGCGCGTAGCGCCGAGCGCGAGCGCTCCTTCCCGAAGGGAGGAGGGCACGAGGTTTAAGAGCTCTTCCGTCGTGCGCGTGATGATCGGTATCATCATGAAGCTAAGGGCCAGGCCTCCCGCGAGCGCGCTGAACCGGTGCACGGGGAGCACCGCGAGCCCGTAAGCGAAGATCCCGATCACGATCGAAGGAACGCCGTTCAAGACGTCCGCTGTGAAGCGCACGGCCGAGGCGAACTTCCCTCCGGCGTATTCCGACAGGTACACGCCCGCAATGAGCCCCACGGGAATGGCGATGGCCGAGGCGATGCCGATTAAGATCAGAGTGCCGACCATCGCGTTGGCCATGCCGCCGCCCGTCTCCCCCACGGGCTTGGGCATCTGCGTGAAGAAAGCCCAGTTGAGCGAGGAGAACCCCTGTTTGATGACGTAGAAGAAGACCAGGGCGAGCGGCACGAGAGCGAGCAGGACGGCCCCCCCACAGAGGCCGACGACCACGTTGGACAGGAGGCGCCGCCGCGACGGCTGCGTCACGCCGCCTCCTCCGGAAGGGGGGCCGGCGCCGCCTTGCGCTCCTTGACCTTCACTTCCCGGCTGACGCTCCAGATCAACAGCCGCGAGAGGGCGTTGATGACGAGCGTGATGACGAAGAGGACGAGACCGATCTCGACCAAGGCGCTCAGGTACAGGTCGTCGGCCGCCTCCGTGAATTCGTTGGCGATGACGGCCGCCATCGAATACTGGGGCGCGAAGAGCGACGCGGACACCTGGGGATTGTTCCCGATGACCATCGTCACGGCCATGGTCTCGCCGATCGCGCGGCCCAGGCCAAGGATGATCGCGCCGTAGATGCCCTTTCTGCCATACCGCAGCGCGGCCTGGATCGCTTCCCAGCGTGTCGCACCGAGCGCATAGGCCGCTTCGCGCTGCGTCGGCGGCACGGCCCTCAGGACCTCGCGGGCCACCGACGAAGTGAACGGGATCACCATTATGGCGAGGATCAGCCCCGCGGAGAGCATCCCGACTCCCAGGGGCGGGCCCGAAAAGAGCGGGAACTTCTTCAACCAGTCCGGCGTGTGAGTCTCCAGCCCGCGGACGATCGGTACGAGCACGAAGATGCCCCACAGACCGTAAACAATCGACGGAATCGCGGCGAGCAGCTCGGTCAGGAACGCCAACGGGGTCCGGATCGCGCGAGGGGCGAGCTCCGAGAGGAAGATCGCGATGCCGATCGCGATCGGGGTCGAGATCAGGAGAGCGAGAAACGACGAGTAGAGTGTGCCCCATATGAAGGGAAGGGCGCCGAAGTTCCCGGCGACCGGATCCCAGGTCTTTGTGCGCCAGAACGCGAGGCCGAATTTCGCGATCGACAGCCGCGAGTTGTTGAAGAGCTCGTAGCCGATCGCGGCGACGAGGAGGACGACGAGAAAGGCGAAGAACCCCGTCCCCAGGCGAAACAAGCGATCGTCGGCGCTTCTCGGCGAGGACGGGGGCTTCGTCATGTCGGTCTCCGAGTCCTAAATTTTGATCCTCTTGAGCGCCTCGAGCTCGAGCTGCACGACGTTGGCGGGAAGCGGCGCGTAGCCGAGGTCCTTCGCGTACTTCTGCCCTTCCGTCAGCGCCCACTTCACGAAGTCCACCATGACTCTCGCTTTGGCCCTGTCCCCGGGGCTTTCGAGGAGGAGGAGCCACGTGAAGGAGGAGATCGGATAGACCCCCTTGCCCGGCGCGTTCGTGATCGAAACGCGGAAGTCCTTCGGCATCTGCGTCGCCGCCACTGCGGCAGCCGCGGTCACGGAGTCGATCGTGCAGCGCACGAACTCCCCCCCAATGTTCTGGACCGAACCGTAGTCGAGCTTGTTCTGAAGGGCGTAGATCAGTTCCACGTAGCCGATGGCGCCGGGGGTCTGCTTGACGAGCCCCGCGACCCCTTCGTTCCCCTTGCCGCCGACGCCGACCGGCCAGTTGACCGAGGTCGCAATGCCGACCTTCTGCTTGAAATCCGGAGAGACCTTCGACAAGTAGTCCACAAAGATGTAAGTCGTTCCCGACCCGTCGGAGCGGTGAGCGACGGTGACGTCGGTCCCCGGCAGCTTGACTCCGGGATTGAGACCCGCGATCGCCGAATCGTTCCACTTCGCGACTTTTCCGAGAATGATGTCGGCCAGGACCTTGCCGGAGAACTTCAGCTCCGCGTCCACGCCGGGGATGTTGTAGATCGGGACGACGCCGCCAAGCACCGTCGGCAGATGAAGGACCTTGCCTGGCGCCGCCAGGATCTGCTCCTGGGTCATCGGGCCGTCGGTGGCCCCGAAAAAGACGGTCTGATTCGAGAGCTGCCGGATGCCGCCGCCCGACCCGATTGACTGGTAGTTGATCTCGACGTCCGGGTGCAGCTTGTTGTACTCGGAGAACCACTTGGAATAGATCGGATACGGGAAGGTCGCCCCCGCTCCGTTGATCTGCTGCTTCTGGGCGAAGGCCGGCGAGGCCGCAAGAACGGCCCCCAGGACCACCGCCGCGAGCCGAATGGTTTTCATCGTTTCACCTCGTTGCAAACATGAAGTTCAGGCGTTAAATCCGCGTGAATTTCGCGTTAATTAGAAGTTGAAAAGCGTGTGGAGCGCATAGATCTTCGTCTTGCCGGGATCGGGCTTCACGTTGTCGAACTTGACCTCGGAATAGTCCACCATGAACGCGATCGTCTTGCCTCCTTCGAGCGGCGGCCAGTAGGCGACTCCAAGGACCGTCCGCTTCTTCCTCGGGCTCGGGGAAACGTCCTTGTTCTGGTTCAGATCGTCGTAACGGAAGAGTCCCTCGATGCCGATCGGCGTGCGCGGCGTCACCCAGACGGAGTAGCCGTCCTTGTGCAGCACCGCCTTCGTCACGCTCGTCTGGTCCTTCGCGTCGAGGTATTCCGCGCCCACGTTGACATAGGGATGCTCGAACGTGACGGCGCCGATCGCCCGTTCCCGTTTCGCGTCGGAGAAGTAGTGATCGCTGTCGTAGTAGCCGGTCAGGCGCAATCCCCTCGCGACAGCAACCCCGGGGGCGGGCCGGATGGTCGCTCGGATCTGGAACGCCTTCTCGTTGTTGACTCCGTTCTGATCGTTCAGGCTCTGGTAGCCGTCGCCGTTGTACACCCCCGCATGGACGTCGCCGTAATTGCCGGGAAAATTGAAGTGGGCGCTCGCGCCGTAGTCCGAGGAGGTCAGAAAGCCCTCGGTGTCGCTGAAGGTCGCGCCCTGGAAACGGTACCGATAGACCCCCTCCGCGAAGTCGATCCAGGGCGTCTGCTGGAGACCGAACCGGAACCAGGATCCCTTCGGAGCGAAGTCGTCGAAGTTCACCTGGCCGTAGCCGTACTTGATGCGGAAGGTCTGGTTGCCCGCCAGAGAGGTGCTGGTCCCGGTCTCCGCCTTGATGTCCGGCGTGATCCGGAAGGAGAACCAGTGGGACAGGCTCCCCGTGACGTTGATGTAGGCCCGGGAGAGGTTGAACGAGCCCTTATGGATCGTGTTCTTGTCGCCGTCCACGACGGACGGCGTATCCTGATAGCTGTAGTCCGCGAAAATTGTGATCCCGACGTTGATCTTCGGCGTGTCATCCGGAGGCGTGTACCCGGCGGCGGGAGTCACCTGCGCGCGGACCTCTGTCGCAATCATGAGACCCGCGGCCGCGGCGCAGGCAGTCGTAAACCTGATCAAACGATCCTTCATGACTTTTCTTCCTCCTATGCTGGGAGGCGAGTTGTAAAGGCAGGCAGTCAACGGCGAAGGAAGATCCTGTAAATTCGACCTGAAGGTAGCCGGCGCGGTTCGCGCCGGCTAACCAAGGTGATAGCCTCCGTTTTCTTCAAAATGACGGAAGCTCGCCTCGTCGATTCCCCCGCTCCGGAAGACCGGTTGACAGACCGTTCGCTCTATTTCAACCGGGAAATCTCCTGGCTCGCCTTCAACCGGCGCGTGCTTGAAGAGGCGCTCGACACGAGCTGGCCGCTGCTCGAGCGGCTCAAGTTCCTCTGCATCTTCCACTCGAACCTGGACGAGTTCTACATGATCCGGGTTTCGGGCCTGCACGAGCAGCACGAGGCGTCCGTGTCGGAGAAGAGCGCCGACGGGCTCTCCCCGAACGAGCAGCTCCAGGCGATCACTGAAATCGTCCGTGGCGACCTGGATCGCGCCACGAAGACTCTGACCGGGGACATCCTCCCGAAGCTCGCGGAGGCGGGGATCCGAATCCTCGCTTGGGACGAGATCGAAGCGGAGCGGCGCAAGGAGCTGACGGCCTACTTCGAAAACGTCGTCTTCCCCGTGCTGACTCCCCTCGCCTTCGACCCGGCCCACCCTTTTCCGTTCGTCTCGAACCTCTCGCTCTCGCTCGCAGTCGAGCTGACGGAGAAGGACGACGTCCGGGCGCACTTCGCCCGCGTCAAGGTGCCGCCGTCGCTTCCGCGCCTGGTCCCTGTGCCGCCGGACGGCGCGTCGGTCTCGGACTTCCTGCTGCTCGAGAATCTCGTCGAGGCGCACCTTCCGCAGCTCTTCCCGGGCATGAAAATCCGCGGCGCCTCGTCTTTCCGCGTCACGCGCGACGCCGACATCGAGATCCGCGAGGACGAGGCCGCCGACCTGCTGCGCTCGGTCGCCGAGAACGTCCGGAGACGGCGTTTCGGCGCGGTCGTCCGCCTCGAGGTGGACAGCCGCTGCCCCGCGACCGTCCGCGACCTGCTCTGCCGGCACCTCGAGCTCGGTCCCGAGGATGTCTCGGAGATCGCGGGCCCGCTCGGCGTGTCCGACCTCATGGCCCTCGGCAGGCTCGATCGCCCGGATTTGAAGGACTCTCCCGCGTCGCTGGCATCGGGCGCGATATTTTCGAAGCCCGGCTCCGCGTTCGAAGCGATCCGAAAAGGAGACATCCTCCTCCACCATCCCTACGACTCCTTCGATCCCCTGCTGCGCTTTCTCGAGGACGCCGCCACCGACCCGGACGTGGTCGCGATCAAGATGACGCTCTACCGGACCGGGACCGATTCCCCGATCGTCGCGGCCCTCGCCCTCGCGGCGGAGAACGGGAAACAGGTCGCGGTCCTCGTCGAGCTCCAGGCCCGCTTCGACGAGGAAAAGAACATCCAGTGGGCTCGATCCCTCGAGCGCGCGGGTGTCCACGTCGCCTATGGAGTGGAAGGCCTGAAGACGCATGCAAAGATCGCCCTCGTCGTCCGGCGCGAGGGCAACTCCATGCGGCGCTATGTCCACGTCGGAACGGGCAACTACAACAAGGTGACGTCGAAGATCTACACGGACATCGGTCTCTTCACCGCGCGCGCCGAATTCGGGAACGACGCTTCGGAGCTTTTCAACTCCCTGACGGGCTTCTCGCGCCGCAGACGCTACAAGCGGTTGACAGTCGCGCCGTTCTCACTCCACGAGAAAGTCCTGTCACTCATCGACCGCGAGGCCGAGAAGGCGCGGCAAGGACGGCCCGCGGCGATCACGGTAAAACTGAACGCCCTCGTGGACGCGAACCTGATCCGCGCCCTGTACGGCGCTTCCGGCGCGGGCGTGCCGGTCGCGCTCTCGGTGCGGGGAATCTGCTGCCTGCGGCCGGGCGTCCCCGGAGTCTCCGATCGGATCTCGGTATGCTCCGTCGTCGGGCGCTTCCTCGAGCACAGCCGCTGCTTTTCCTTCGGCGTTGGCGAGGAAGAGGAGATCTACATCTCGAGCGCCGACTGGATGCCCCGCAACTTCTTTCGCCGCGTCGAGTTGATGATCCCGATCCTGGACGAAAAGGCGAAGGAAAGGATCCGCCAGGAAGTGCTCGATCCGATCTTGAACGACAACAGCCGCGCCCGCGACCTTCAGACCGACGGGACCTACGTCCGCCGGGTCCCGCCCGCCGGCGAAGCCGCCTGCGACGCGCAGCAGACCGTGCTGGACCGCCTGGCGCGCCGCGGCCTGCACGCCGTTCCGTCCGATCCGAAATAGATCCGCTGACCGTCCCGGAGTCTGTTCGAGTAACTCGGACAGGCTCCTAACCCCGCCCGGCGGCCTCCCGGGCCGGGCCGGCGAACGGCGTCGAGGGGTCGGGAGGCTGCTCGATCCGCGTGTTTCGGCCGACTCGGAGCACTCTCCCACGCCAGGTGGTGCGGCTCCCGAAGAAGGTACAGCCCCGCGCCCGCGGCCACGAGAGCGGCCTCGCCGCGAGCAGCGACTGCCACGCCCGCAAGCCACCGAAGAGGGTTCGCCAGCAGTTCGCCCGTGTAGCCCAGGCCTCCCAGCCGCTTGCGCAGGATGGCCCAGCGTCGCTGGCGGCTCCAGGCGGCCGCGAGCGACCGGGAAACCTCAGCAGTTCCGATCTCGTCCGCGGAAAGCACGACGCGAAAACCCGCCTTTGCGACCATCTTTCCGAGCAGGTAGTCCTCGGCGAGGTGGTCCCGCAGCGATTCGATGCCGCCGATCGCGTTCAACGCCTCGCGGGAGACGAGAATTGACTTTCCGACGACGCAAGGCAGCCCGAGGATTCCGGAAAGCGCGGCGGTGCCCGCGCGGAGCGCGCCGTTTAAGTGCAGGGACTCGAGCCGCGATCCGATCGTCCGCGCGCCCCGCGCCCGGAAGAGATGAGACACCAGGCCCACGGAGGGATTCGCGAAGAATGAGATCGCGCGAGCGAGAAACTCGCGATGGACTCGAACGTTGCCGTCGGCCATCAGGATGTGCCGGAAGCGCGCCCGGCGTATCCCCGCGCAGAGGCGGCTGACCTTCGAGTTGCCGCCGGGCTCCCGGGCGTCCACGACGAACACGCTCGAGATCTCAGGATGGCGCCCGGCGACCTGCCGCGCGACGGAGAACGCGGGGTCGGAGCGGCGCGCGAAGGAGAAGACGATCTCGTAGGAGGGGTAATCGAGCCGGTAGAAGGACTCGAGATTCCGATCGAGCTCGTCGTCGAGGCCCGAGAGCGGTTTCACGATCGAGACCGGCGGGAAGAAGCCCGGCAGACGCGCACCCCGCCGATCGCGCCGCAACACCGCGAGCGACCCCAGACCGGCAGCATAGACGGCGACGGAGAGCGCCAGGAGGAGCAGGCACGCGATCGCGATCGTCACGCGGTCGCCTCCTCGACCCACCCCGGCGTCAGCCGAAGGACGCCTATGCCCGCGGCTCTCTTCAACGCGTCCAGGACGGCCGCCGCCGTCTTCTCCGCCTTCAAGAGCGTCTTCCAGGCGTAGAGATGCTCCGGACGATGGAAGTCGCTGTTGGCGATGTGCGGGAGCTTCTCGCGCGAGACGGCCGGGAAGAGGTCCCAGCGGCAGGCCACTTCCCACAGATCGACGAACGGCGCGAGGATCCGGCGCCGGTTCCAGAGGTAAAACGTGTTCGCGTAGAACTCGCTCATCTCGTGGGGATGGCAGGCAACCGAGACGGCGCCCCGCGCGCGGATCTCGCGTAGCAACTCGACCGGATCCTCGTCGGCCGAGAGAAAATCGTTCAATCCGAGCGCGAGAATGTGGACGGACGTGTCGCGATTGATCGTGTTGCGAGTCATTTCCGCGCCGGGAATCACGAGCATCCCGTAGGTCCTCCAGGCACGCTCGGCCTCCCGGCGCAGCTCTTCGAAATACCGCTTCCAGGTCTCGGGATTCAGAGAGTGGCGGATCGCGTGCGCGATCCGGCCGAGGCCATTGTCCCGGTTGACGATGTGGTCGGTGACCGCGATCACGTCGTGGCCGCTCCGGCCAAAGAGATCCACGACTTCCGGGAGCGGCACCTCGCCGTCCGAGTAGGTCGTGTGCACGTGAAAGTCGCAGAGCAGCATCTTCGTCACCCGGCGGGATGGTGAGGCGACGACAACAACTCCTGTCGCTGTTCCGGGAAAAGGCCTCGATAACTTTGTGTAAACGAGGCCTGAACAAGCCGCCCGGCGTCTTACTTCATGACTGCAGGGCGGGTCTGGAGAGACCGCCGCAGGATCGCCCTGGCGCGGGCAACTCCAAAACGCCCGAGCGACTGGAAGCGCCGCCCCTCGACCCGATTCGAAGCCGCGAGGAAACCCTCGATACCGGCGACGGCCTCGCGCCCGAGATCCCGGAGAGCGCGAATGCCGGCATAGGCGGGAGAAGGCGACGCGGCGGCGATCAGCCTGTCGTCTCGCACCATGCGCCCCTTCTTCCTCTGCCGGGCCTCCAGGACGCCGAGAAGCCTCGCGCGAACCACGCAGCCGGGAAAGGACGAGCCCTCCATCAGCAGGACCACGTCCAGGGAGTCGCCGTCCTCCGCGCGCGTGCCGGGGACGAACCCGAAATCGAACGGAAAGACGAGCCCGCTCGGAAGAAACCGCGCGATCGTGAAGACGCGGCGCTCCTCGTCGTACTTGAACTTGATCGGGCTCCCGCGCGGCGTGTCGACGACCACGTTCAAATCGCCGCTCTTCGAGTCAATCGCTTCCAGCCGGTCGAACGAAGAGTCCATCCAAGCCACCCTTTCCAGGAACAGCGCCGCGGACCTTCCTCGACTGTTTACACCCGATCATCACCGTTTTCAGGCCGCTCCTGTGGAATCGTCGGCGGTGAGCGAAACTCGCGCCGAAGTAATCCTCGAAGTGGCCGGGCCGCGAGCCGCCGGCCGATCCGTCAGGACGCTCATCGGAAGCATCGGAGATCTCGGATTTCTCGTCAAGCACCTGTCTTCGGACACGGGCCAGGGAGCCAGGCGTCTCTTTGCCAACGAGCGCAATCTCGCAAACCACCTGCGGGCCATGGCTCTCGCCGAGGACGAAGTGCAACGCGTGCTGAGAGTTCTCGGCAACGAAGGACGTATCGTGATTCCAGACCGGAGAGAGCCGCCGGTAGGGCGGGTTCGGGGCACCCCGAGATCCCCCCCGCTAAGATTGCTCGGACGCACTCCTGGCTACAGGCTACGATTTTTCCCGGGCGGCCAGGGCCTTCGAGGTCAGAAACAGAGTCAGGGCGCCGGGGGGCGTCGGTGTTTTGCCCTCGAACTCGATTCGGGCGAGAGCGCCCTTCTTGATCTCGATCAGGGAGTTCGAGCGGCCGGTCAACAGGTAGCCGACCAGACTTCCCAGGTGCGGCATGTGACCGACGACGAGGACTCGGCCGAGCCGGCGCTTCTCGATCTCCCGCAGGATCTCTTTCGGGTCGGCTTCCGGCGAGAGCGCACTACTCTCGATCAAGTCGTCGTGCAGAGAGAGAGCCCGCGCGACCGGTTCGGCGGTCTGGCGGGCTCGAAGAAGTGGGCTCGTCAGGATCGCATCGAGATTCGGCCCGAGACGGGCGATCGCCTTCGCGACGGAGCGCATCGTCTCTCGCGCGCCGGGAGTCAGAGCCCTCTCCTCGTCGGGCGTCCCCGGTCCTCCCTCCTCGGCTTTCGCGTGACGCAGCACCCAGATCTCCACAAACCTCTCTCCTCAACGTCCTACCGGTAAGTCTTATTAGCCGGCGCGCACGCGCCGGCCGGCGAGCTTACACCGCCACCGATGAATTCCCGTCCCAGAGCGGCGAAGAGATCGGCCGCCGGGCGGCGGCGACGAGCAAACGTCGCGTAGTCCACTTCGAAGAGACCGAATCGCGGCCGGAAGCCCTCGAGCCACTCGAAGTTGTCGAGAAGCGACCAGTAGAAATACCCCTCGATCCGGGTCCCCGCGGCGAGATGGTGGGAGAGGATCAAAGCGTGCTCATGAAGGAACGAGCGCCGCAGCCGGTCGTCCTCCGTCGCGATGCCGTTCTCCGTCACCAGGATCGGCAACCCCGCCTGCGCCGCGAGCCGCAGGACGCGGTCGAATCCCCTGGGATGAATTTCCCAGCCCATGTCCATCAGGCCGCGGCCCTCCCGGTCGCGATAGAAGAATTCCCCGAAGGGCCCGAGGACGCCGCGAAAACGCAGGTGGACCCGGCTGTAATAGTTGACGCCGAAGTATCCGGTCGCGCGGGGCAGATCCGGAAGCGTGAAAGACGTCCGCCCTTCGCCCGGGAAGGACCAGTTCATCTGTCCGGTCGCCACGGCTTCGACGAGAGCGAGGTTGTAGAGCGCTTCGCCCGGGCCGCCGCGAGCCTGCGGTCGAGAACGCTCCCGGGACGATCCGGGGCGAAATCCAGCATGTTGTGGGCGATTCCGGCGCGCGTCCGCCGCCCGGGCGCGAGGCGAGCGCCCACGCGGCCTCCGTGTGCGCGCGCAGCAGGTGCTCCAGCGCCTTCGCCGCGGCCGCGAAGCTCGACTCCATTCGACCGAGCAACGGTAGGCATTCGCGCCGATCGTGGGAAGCAGCGCCAGGTCGGAGCGCCACCGATCCGCGTGCCCGGCGCCAGCCTCGCATCGAATCCCTCGTTGCCGGAGCACGCCGCCGCGCTCCCACTCTGTCCAGTCGTTTTCCGCCGCGCCCTCGATCTGATAAGCCGAGGTCGCCACGCCCCAGAGAAAGTCGTCAGTCATCAGTGATCAGTGATCAGTGATCAGTGATCAGAACTGAGAACTGAAAACCGAAAACCGAAAACTTCAGATCAACTCGGTGGCATGGTGCTTCACCCAGCGGGCCTCGGCCATGTAGATGGTGTCCTCGCAGATGTTCGATGCGAGGTCTCCCACCCGCTCGAGGTTCTTCGAGATCGAGATGAGCTCGAGGCAGTAAGTAATGAGGTTCGGGTACTCGGCCATGTAGGTCAGGAGCTCTCGGATAATCGAGACGTTCTTGTCGTCGAGGATGTCGTCCTTCTTGATGACCTGCTTGGCGAGGTTCGCGTCGCGGTTGACGAACGCGTCGAGGGACTGCTTCAACATGGTCATCGCGACCTCGGCCATGTAGTTGATATCGATGAAGGGCTTGAACGGCTTCTGTCCCGCCAGCCGCTCCGCGCCCTCGGCGATGTTGACCGCGTGGTC
>Ga0209009_1000401_pt1 | contig 15701 bp, 15 predicted proteins | sample BlaSpr_A8_OM3_M2_FD_187979 | JGI IMG/M metagenome (GOLD analysis project Ga0209009, IMG submission 187979) | Forest soil microbial communities from Thunder Bay, Ontario, Canada - Black Spruce, Ontario site 2_A8_OM3_M2 (SPAdes) (version 2) | ecosystem: Environmental > Terrestrial > Soil > Boreal... | reverse complement strand
CGACTCCGACGAGCCGGGGGGCCGGCAACCCGCGGTGGTACTTTCGGGTTCTACCAGCACCGTACCACATGGTAGGCAGCCCAAAACGGCTACCTACTACTTGTCGTCGTACAGCTCCTCGCCGCGGCGCAACAGCGGGATCACGGTCACCACGATCGCGACCACAATCGCCACGAGCATCACCGCGCCGGTGTAGCGCGGGTCGAAGAAGATCGTGCTTGCTGTACCGAACGCGACGATTCCGACCCACAGGTAGATCAGTAGCACTACTCGCCGGTGTGAGTGGCCGATCTGCAATAGCCGATGGTGCAGGTGCATCTTGTCGGGGCTGAACGCGCTGCGACCTGCTCGGGTGCGTCGCACGATCGCGAGCAGCAGGTCGAGCATCGGCACGAACATGACGGCGACGACGAGGAGGAACGGCGACAGCAGAGCGAACACGTCGCGGGCTCCGTACGCGTTCTGCGAGATCGGTCCTGCCGCGGTGGTGGAGGCCGCGGCCAGCATCAGTCCGATGAGCATCGAGCCGGAATCGCCCATGAATATCCGTGCGCGATGGAAGTTATGTGGCAGAAAGCCCAGACATGCGCCGGCCAGCACGACCGAGATCACCGCCGGCGGGTAGAACAGCACATCGCCGCCGTGATCACGCAGCAAACCGACGGAGAAGATGCATATCGCCGATGCGGTGATGAACCCCAGACCGGCGGCGAGGCCGTCGAGCCCGTCGACGAAGTTCATCGCGTTGACGATCGCGACCGTGAGCGCCAGCGTCAGGAGGATGGACGAGACCTGGTCGAGCACGATCGTGCCGACTCCGCCGACGGGGATGTAGAGGACACTCCACGCCACGCCCATCGTCACAAGCACGCTGGCTGCGGTGATCTGACCGGCGAACTTCGTCAGCGCGTCAAGACCCCACTTGTCGTCGATCAGCCCGATACCCATGATGATTCCGCCGGCGACGAGCACCGCGGGCAGGCCCGAGGAATAGACGAAACCCCGAGTCAGCGCGGGCAGTTGCGATGCCAGCAGCACCGCCGCCAGCACGCCGATGTACATCGCCAGCCCGCCCATCCGCGGCGTCGGCTGCACGTGCACGTCGCGTTCGCGGGGGATCGCGACGGCGCCGAGCCGGGTGGCGAGTACCCGAACCCACCCGGTGCAGAAATAGGTGATGATCGCGGCGGTCAACCCGACGAGCGCGAGCTCGCGCAGCGGAACACCCGCGCCCCGCTCGGAGAGGGCGAGCACACCGTCGGCCAAACTCGCTGCTTCGCTCACCACTGGATGAACCGTACTTGACGAAGCTAAAGCCGACGGTGAGGGACGTGTCACCTACAGTGACGCCGTGCCGTCGTTGCTCACCAGGTTCTCCATCATCGGCCGGCTGCCCAAACCCCTGCGGGCACAGCTGGAGCCGGAAGGCATCATCTTCGTCGCCGAGAAGGTCGGTGTCCGGCAGCGCTTCAGCGGCTCGGTGCCCGGGCGGCACGACGCCGCGGGTGCCAACCGCCACATCGGTCTGGTGGTGTTCACGCGTCAGCGCCTGTACGCATTGCTACCCACCCTGCAACGGCTCAACCAGCCGGCGATCGACCGGCGGTGGGACGCACCGCGGGACGGCCCGGCGAAGGTCGCGATCTCCGAGTCCGGCGTGCACCTCACCATTGACCTGCCACAGGTCGACCCGCGGTTCGACGGCGACTTGTCGCTTCACTTCCCGATGACCCTGCCAAACGATGCAGTCGCTGCACTGCCGTCGCGGTCGCTGGCGTTCCCGGTGTCCGCCGAGTACGTGTTTCACATGCTCGGCGTGCGCGCTAGGCCGTGAGCGTGTCGACCTCGAGGCCGAGCACGGTGGCGATCTCGTCGGCGCCGACGGGCCCCTCGCGCAGGATGTGGGGGGTCGGGCCGGTGAGGTCGATGATCGTGGACGCGGCCTGTTGTTGCGACGGCCCTGCGTCCAGGTAGACGCCCACGAGCTCGCCGAGCTGACGACGGGCGTCGTCTGCGGTGATCGCCGGTGGGCGACCGGAGATGTTCGCGCTCGACACCGCCATCGGGCCGACTTCGCGCAGCAACTCGATCGCCACGGGATGCAACGGCATCCGCACCATCACCTTGCCGCGGCCCTCCCCGAGATCCCACTGTAGCGACGGCGCCTGCTGGACGACGACGCTCAGGGCACCCGGCCAGAACGCGTGGATGAGCTCGCGCGCGGCCTGGGGGACGGCGAAGGCCAGGCCGTCGATCGTCTGCCACGAGCCGACGAGCACCGGTACCGGCATGTCGCGGCCGCGGCCTTTCGCCGCGAGCAATGCCGTGACAGCGGCCGGGTCGAACGCGTCGGCACCGACGCCGTACACCGTGTCGGTCGGCAGCACGACCAGCCGTCCATCCTTCACCGCGCTGACGGCCGACGCGATGCCCGTCGAACGCTGAGCTTCGTCGGTGGTGTCGAAAGTCTGTGTCACGGTGCAATCTTCCTGCGCGCGGTCACGAAACGAGGCCGTCCGGCAAAGTCGGTGTGCGCCACGACGTTCTCAAACAGGCTGGTGCGCCGCAACAATGCGACCACAACCGCGGACGCGGTGTCGTCATGCTCGATGGCGAGCAGCCCGCCGCACACGAGCCATCGTCCGGCGAGCGCCGAAATCGCTGGGACGAACGAAGTGCCATCCGGGCCACCGAACAGGGCCTGGGGTGGATCATATTCTGCGACTTCGGGTTCCAGCTCTACGCCGTCAGGCAGATAAGGCGGATTGGCAACGACGAGATCGACAAGTCCGTCGAGATCATCGAACAGCCCGGGATCGCAGACATCGCCGACCCGGAGTTCGACCGACGTACCTGCGGTGTTGCGGTGGGCATACGCCATCGCATCAGCGGAGATGTCGACACCGATCACCCGCGCCGCCGGCTCATGCCGGGCCAGCGCCGCGGCGAGCGCACCGGATCCGCTGCAGAGATCGACGATCAACGGTTCGGGCGGCAATTGTTGTGCCGCCGCCCATTCGAGAAGGGCTTCGGTCTCGGGCCGCGGAATAAAGACACCCGGCCCGACGTCGAGGTTCAGCGGTCCGAAGGCCGCCGTTCCGGTGAGGTGTTGCAACGGAATTCGCTTGGCACGCGCAGCGATCAGATCTGCGTACCGGCTGAAGAAATCGTCGCCGACAATGTCGAGGAGCGCCAGCTGCCCGCGGTCGGTGCACGCCACGTGCGCGGCCAGTTCCTCCGCGTCTACGCGCGGAGATGTGACGCTGGCCTCGGTCAGCACCCGAGTAGCCTCATCGATCGCCTGGCGCAACCGCGTCATCATGCCTGCTGCAGACGGGATTGCTTGTCGGCGAGCGCAAGTGCGTCGAACATGGCATCCAGGTCGCCATCAAGCACCTGATCCAAATTGTGCGCCTTGTACCCGATGCGGTGATCGGTGATCCGGTTCTCCGGGAAGTTGTACGTGCGGATGCGTTCACTGCGATCCACGGTGCGGATCTGGCTGGCGCGATCCGCCGACGCATCCGCGAGAGCCTGCTCCTCGGCCAACGACTGCAGCCGCGCCGCGAGGACCTGCAGCGCACGAGTCTTGTTCTGCAGCTGCGACCGCTCGTTCTGGCACGTGACGACGATCCCGGTGGGTAGGTGGGTGATTCGCACGGCAGAGTCGGTGGTGTTGACGCCCTGGCCGCCCTTACCCGACGACCTGTACACGTCGATGCGCAGGTCAGACTCGTCGATCTCCACCTGGCCGACTTCCTCGGGCTCCGGATAGACCAGCACGCCCGCGGCGGAGGTGTGCACCCGACCCTGCGACTCGGTGACCGGCACACGTTGCACGCGGTGAACGCCGCCTTCGAACTTCAGCCTGGACCACACTCCGTCGGCCGAATCGGCCTTGCTCGCGATGGACAGCGTGGCCTCCTTGTAGCCGCCGAGGTCCGACGTCGTCTCGCCGAGCACTGTGACCGTCCACCCGTGCCGCTCGGCGTAGCGAATGTACATCCGGGCGAGGTCGGCGGCGAACAGCGCTGACTCCTCGCCGCCTTCGCCCGACTTGACCTCCAGGACAATGTCGTCGGCGTCATGCGGATCCCGCGGCGCGAGCATGTCGGTCAACTGGGTGTCAAGTTCGTCGACCTGCGTTTCGAGTTCGGTGACCTCGGCGGCGAACGACTCGTCGTCAGCCACCAGCTCCCGGGCCGCCTCAAGGTCGCCGCGGGCGGTCTCGAGCTTGCGGTGCGTCGCCACTATCGGCGCGAGCTGCGCGAACCGACGCCCAACCTTGCGCGCCGCGGCCTGATCGGCGTGCAGTTCGGGGTCGGACAGGCGACGCTCGAGCTCGGCGTGCTCACCGAGCAGCGCGTCGATCGCCGGAGCGCCGGTGTCTGCACCGCTTCTCTGCGCCACCAGGTCACCTCCCTCGATGCGCCAAACACGATATTCCCCGAACGCAAACCGACGCCCGCTCTGCGCCTGTGATGAGTGCTCGCCCTGCGGACGAGAACCCGGCGACAGATCGGGCGTCGGATATGCAGCTACTTGTCGGCGCCGGCCTTGTCGTCCGTGGCGCCCTTGCGCTTGCCGTAGCGCTTCTCGAAGCGCGCAACGCGGCCGCCGCTGTCGAGAATCTTCTGCTTGCCGGTGTAGAACGGGTGGCATTGCGAGCAGACCTCGACGGCGATCTGTCCGCTCTTCTTGGTGCTGCGGGTCGTGAACGTGTTGCCACAGCCGCAGTGCACCGTCGTTTCGACGTAGTCAGGGTGAATACCCGATTTCATAGTTTCCTCTTCATTCGTGGGCCGCCGGGTCGCCTGCGCGTGACCTGCGAGCATCAGACGTGAACCGGAACCGAGGGGTCGGCTATCGATTATGCCAGGTCAGCCCCCGTCAATGCGAAACGCCCCTGGCGGTGGCGCTATTCCGGGGGCAGTAACGCTCGGATTTCCTCCTCCGATAGACGCGTTGGGGGGTCAAGGGTCGACTTCACGCGCAACGGTGCCGTGAGCAGGACCCACCTTCTCGGCTAGCAGCCGGTCAACGGTGTGGCTGTCGTGAAGCGAAATCCAAAGGTGCCAGCTTCAGACCCGGTCGGTCTATCCGACGGGGTCGCATAGAGGAGGACACGTGAAGCTGAAGAATGTATTAGCGACCGCAACGATCGCGAGCGCGCTGGGCTTGGGCGCTCTCGGGGTGGGAGGCGCCGGTGTGGCGAGTGCCTACCCCGGCACGCCTATCCCAACGGATCAAGGACAGTGCGGTCGCGACTTCAACTGCCAGCCCGGGCCGGGGGGCCCCAGAGGTCCAGAATGGAACGCCGGCCCAAGCCAGGGCCCCAGGAACGACGACTGGAACCGTGGCGACGGCAACTGGAACAACGGCGACCAGGACTGGAGTGTCGGCAGCGTGAACTGGTGGCGCGGTCGCCCCGGCAAATGGTGGCGGGACGGTGATCTGCCGCCGTGGGGCTTCTGGGGCGCGCCGCCGGCGTTCCAGTGGTCGGGGCCGCCGCCGTGGGTGGATCCGCATCCGATCAACTACTGGGGCTATAACGCCACACCGGTGTGGGACGACAACTTCCACGGCTGGGGGATCTGGTTGTTCGGGGCGTGGGTTCCGATCGTCGGTATCGGCACCTGACTGGATATCCGAATAGCAACGGCCGCCTTGTCGTCAGGCAAGGCGGCCGTTGTCTGCACTGGTTAGGAGGCGAACTCGTCGTTCGCCGGACCGGGCGCATTCTTGGACACCTGGACCAGGAACTCGTAGTTGGTCTTCGTCTTTCGCAACTGTGACATCAGCAGGTCGATCGCTTGATGAGAATCCAGGCCCGACAGCACGCGGCGCAGCTTGTGCACGACCGCGAATTCGTCGGGCGACAGCAACAGTTCGTCCTTACGCGTACCCGACGGGTTGACGTCCACCGCCGGGAACACACGCCGTTCGGAGATCTTGCGGTCCAGCTTCAGCTCGGCATTGCCGGTGCCCTTGAACTCCTCGAAGATCACCGTGTCACCGGTCGACCCGGTCTCCACCATCGCGGTTGCGACGATCGTCAGTGAACCGCCCTCCTCGATGTTGCGCGCCGCGCCGAGGAACCGCTTGGGCGGATAGAGCGCGGTCGAGTCGACACCACCGGACAAGATCCGGCCCGACGCCGGCGACGCGTTGTTGTAGGCGCGTCCCAGTCGCGTGATGGAGTCGAGCAGCACGACGACGTCCTTGCCCTGCTCGACCAGGCGCTTGGCCCGTTCGATCGCCAGCTCGGCGACCGTCGTGTGGTCCGACGGTGGACGGTCGAAGGTCGAGGCGATGACCTCACCCTTCACCGAGCGCGTCATGTCGGTGACTTCCTCGGGGCGCTCGTCGACGAGCACCACCATCAGATGGCACTCGGGGTTGTTGGTGGTGATCGCGTTGGCGATGTCCTGCAGGATCGTCGTCTTGCCCGCTTTTGGCGGCGACACGATCAGCGCACGCTGACCCTTACCGATCGGCATGATCAGGTCGATCACACGCGTGGTGAGCCGCTCGGTCCCGGTCTCCAGGCGCAACCGCTGATTCGGATAAAGCGGCGTCAGCTTGCCGAAGTCCGGACGCTTCTTGGCGTCCTCGACCGACCCGGCATTGACGGCGTCGATCCGCACCAACGGATTGAACTTCTGCCGCTGGTTGGGCTGCTCGCCGTCCTTGGGCAGCCGGACGGCGCCGGTGATGTGGTCGCCGCGGCGCAGCCCGTTCTTGCGGACCATGTTCATCGAGACGTAGACGTCGTTCGGGCCGGGCAGGTACCCGGACGTTCGGACGAACGCGTAGTTGTCCAGCACGTCGAGGATGCCCGCGACGGGCTGCACCACGTCGTCTTCGCGCAGTTCAGCCTCGCCGCCGCCGCCACCGCCACCGTCGCCGCCCCGTTCCCGGCGCCTGCGGTCACGGTATCGCCGGCCCCGCCGGAGCTGCCGGCCGTCGCCGCCGTCGTCGTCGCCGCGGTTCTGGCCACTCGGCTGGTCACCGCTTTGTGGTTGCTCGCCGCCTTGACGGTTCTCCGGCTTGAGATCCTCGGCAGTCGACTCATCCGCTTTTTTGGGTGAGTCGTCGGATTCGGGCCTGTCAGCGTCGGCCTTCGGCGGCACGTCTTCGGTCCTTGTATCGGTACCCGTGTCGCCGCCGTCGTTGGCGTCGGTCTCGTTGCTTCCTCCGTTGTGCGCCTTGCCGATTGGCTCCCCGCGTTGTTCGCGGATCGCGGCGATCAACTCGTTCTTACGCATGCCCGAGGTGCCTTTGACGCCGACCTCGTTGGCCAGCGCGCGCAGTTCCGGCAGCACCATGGTCGCCAGCGCGCTGTCGCCTTGCGGAGCGCGTTCCTGGTCGACCACGGGTGCCGAAGTTGAGATTTCAGGTGTCGCGGTGGTGGGCAGATCCGCCTTTTCGGCGCCGCTACCAGCCGCTATGAGGTCCGTATCGGTCACGGATGTCCTTTCTCTCCCCCGCAGGTTTCGTCATACGAGGGGTTTGTTGCACTCAGCCGATCCGCCGAGTGCCCGTGTCCCACCGTCGGCTTTGCAACGGTGATCGCATTGGTTCGCAGGTATAAGGCGAACCGTCATCCCCGAGAAGAATTGGTGATCGTCCTACTGTCGGCGCAGGCAGAAGCTGCGATTGCTGGACGGCACCGAGGATAGCCCGCTTCCGGACGGGAAGCAAGAAAGCCCACCCGCGGCGGTCATCTGCGTAAGCGCTGCGCAATCACGTCAGAGGTCCACCGCACGCCCTCCCCGACCGACATCTCGCGGACGGTGAAGCCGTTTGCGGTACCAAACTCAAGGGCTTCGGCGGGCAGTTCCGGCCGGGTCGTCAGCGCGATAACCGCTGGTCCTGCGCCAGAAAGCGCCGCCGGAACATGACAACGCCGCAGCAGCTGCAGGTATTCCGCCGACGTCGGCATCGCCGCCGCGCGTTGTGGCTGATGAAGCACATCCTCGGTGGCGGCGAGTAACAGATCCGGCCGCTCCGTCAGCGCGACGACCAGCAGCGCGGCGCGGCTGACGTTGAACCGCGCGTCCTCGTGGCTGACACGGCCCGGCAGCAACACCCTGGTGGCCGCCGTGAGGGAACGTTCCGCGGGAATCGCCGAGAAAATCCTGATGTCGGGATGCAGCCGCAGCGGCACCGCCGAGTATGTGCTGCGGTCCCCGGCCTCCTCGGTCCACGACACCACGGCACCGCCAAGCACGGCCGCCGACGCGTTGTCTGGGTGTCCCTCGAATTCGGAGGCGAGCTGGATAAGTTGAGGTTTCGTCAACGAGTTCCAACCCGCTTGGGTCAGAACGCCGTTCGCGGCGGCGAGCCCCCCAACCACGGCCGCGGCCGACGATCCTAGGCCCCGCGAATGCGGTATGTCGTTGCGACAGCGCACCGCCAGCCCGGGAACCGTCGCCCTGGCAGCCGATAGCCCCCGTTCTACGGCGCGCACAACAAGGTGCTCCGGGCCGAGCGGGACCTGTCCGGCCCCTTCGCCTTCGACCTCGACCTGCAGGCCGGAATCGATTGTCGTGACGACGATTTCGTCGTACAGGCTGAGCGCAAGGCCGAGGCTGTCGAAGCCTGGGCCCAAATTCGCAGCTGAGGCCGACACCACGGCGCTGGCGGTCAGCCCGGCGGGCAGGGCGTGGATCACGACGCGGGCTCCATCGCTAGCCCAAGCCGAGCGTCGCGACGACGGCCATCGGATCCACAGGGATGGCCGACACGATCGGCATGTCCATCAGCGCGGTGTCGGGATCCTTCAGCCCGTTCCCGGTGACCGTGCACACCACCGTGGAGCCCGGCGCCACCCAGCCGTCTTCCACCGACTTCAGCAGTCCAGCGATGCTGGCCGCCGAGGCGGGCTCCACGAACACCCCTTCGCTGCGCGCCACCAGGTGATATGCCGCCAGAATCTCCTCGTCGGTCGCCGCCACGAAGCGCCCTTTGGACTGCTGTTGAGCCTCGACCGCGGAACCCCATGACGCCGGGGAGCCGATGCGGATCGCCGTGGCGATGGTCTCCGGTTCCTTGACGGGTTCGCCCAGGACAAGCGGTGCAGCGCCGGCAGCCTGCGTGCCCAGCATTCTCGGCAACCGGTCGCACAGACCGTCACGGTGGTACTCGGTGTACCCCCGCCAGTATGCGGTGATGTTGCCGGCGTTCCCGACAGGCAGCGAATGCACATCGGGCGCGGTGCCGAGCACGTCGACGATCTCGAACGCGGCGGTCTTCTGTCCCTCGATGCGCACCGGGTTGACCGAGTTCACCAGCGCAACCGTCGGGAAATCGGCGGTGGTCTTGCGGGCCAATTCGAGGCAGTCGTCGAAGTTGCCGTCGACTTGGATGATCTTGGCACCGTGCATGACCGCTTGGGCGAGCTTGCCCATCGCGATCTTGCCCTGCGGAACCAGCACGGCACAGGTGATTCCGCCACGTGCCGCGTATGCCGCCGCCGATGCCGAGGTGTTGCCTGTCGAGGCGCACAGCACCGCCTGCTGCCCCCGGGCCAACGCATCAGTCACGGCCATGGTCATGCCGCGGTCCTTGAACGAGCCCGTGGGGTTGGCGCCTTCGACCTTGAGATGTACTGTGCAGCCGGTCAGTTCCGACAGCCTCGTCGCATGTACGAGCGGCGTGCCGCCTTCGAGCAGCGTGACCGGCGTCCAGTCGTCGCCGACCGGCAGGCGGTCACGGTAGGCGGTGATCAGTCCCGGCCACCGATGGTGCACCGCCGACTTGGTCGCACTCATTCGCTGCTTCCTTCCAATCGCAGGACGCTCGCGACGTTCTGCACGACGTCGAGTCCGGCCAGCGCCGTCACGGTGTCCGACAGCGCGGCATCGCTGGCCGTGTGCGTGACGACGACGACGCGGGCACCGACCCGTTGTCCCCCGTCGTCGACGACGCCTTCTTGGCGGACTTCTGCGATACTCACCTCGCGCTTTGCGAATTCGGCTGCGACCGTCGCTAATACACCCGGCCGGTCTGCGACGTTCATGCTGACGTAGTACCTCGTCGTGATCAAACCCATCGGCGAGATCGGCAGCTGGGCGTACTTCGACTCCCGCGGACCGAGGCCGCCCTGCACCCGGTTGCGGGCGGCCATCACCACGTCACCCATCACGGCGGACGCCGTGGGCGCCCCGCCCGCACCCTGCCCGTAGAACATCAGCCGGCCGGCTGCTTTGGCCTCCACCACCACCGCGTTGAAGGCGCCGTTGACCGTGGCCAGCGGATGCGTCAGCGGCACCAGCGCCGGATAGACCCGAGCCGAAACCCGCTCCTGCCCGTCGTCGGTCGTGATCCGCTCGCAGATCGAGAGCAGCTTGATGGTACGGCCGAGGGCCCGTGCGGAAACGAAGTCGGCAGGAGTCACCCTGGTGATGCCCTCCCGGTAGACGTCGTCGGCAGATACCCGGGTGTGGAATGCGATGGACGCCAGGATCGCGGCCTTGGCGGCGGCGTCGTACCCCTCTACGTCCGCCGTCGGGTCAGCCTCGGCGTACCCGAGTGCGCTGGCGTCCGCCAGAGCGGTCGCGTAGTCGACTCCGGTGCCGTCCATTTCGGACAGGATGTAGTTGGTGGTGCCGTTGACGATGCCGGCCACCCGCACGACGGTGTCACCGGCCAGCGACTGGGTCAGCGGGCGGATCACTGGAATGGCCCCCGCCACCGCAGCTTCGAAATACAGGTCAACGTGTGCGCGCTCGGCCGCCTGAGCCAGTTCGCCGGTGGATTGAGCGAGGAGTGCCTTGTTCGCGGTCACGACAGACTTACCGCGTTCCAGCGCACCGAGGATCGCCTTGTGCGCGGGCTCGACCGGACCCATCAGCTCGACGACGACGTCGACGTCGTCCCGCGAAACCAGCGCGTCGACGTCGTTGGTGAGCAACTCGACGGGCACCCCACGGTCCGGAGCCACCCGGCGCACGCCGATGCCGCGCAGTTCCAGCGGCGCGCCGATGCGGGCGGCCAGGTCCGCGGCGCTGTCCTGGATGATGCGCACCACCTGGCTGCCGACGTTGCCCAATCCCAACACCGCTACGCCCACGGGTTTTTCGGCAGTATTCATGCGTGCGTCACCTCCAAACTCAAAAGATCGTCGACCGTCTCCCTGCGCAGGACCAGGCGGGCCTTCCCATCGCGCACCGCCACCACTGCGGGACGGCCGATCAGGTTGTAACGGCTCGACATTGAATAACAATAGGCGCCGGTAGCTGCGACCGCGAGCAGATCGCCAGGCCGGATATCATCGTGGACCCACGTATCTCGAACCACGATATCGCCGCTCTCACAATGCTTTCCAACGACTCGGGCCAAGACCGGCTGAGCGTCGGCGGCGCGGGAGACCAACCGCACGTCGTACTGAGCACCGTACAACGCGGTGCGGATGTTATCGCTCATGCCGCCATCGACGCTCACATAGCGTCGATGGAAATTCGACGCCACAGCCACATCTTTGACCGTGCCGACTTCGTAGAGCGTGACCGTGCCCGGGCCTGCGATCGCTCGGCCGGGCTCCACGATCAGCCGCGGTTCGGGCAGGCCGGCGAGTGCCGATTCGTTGCGGACGATCGCGCCGAGCTTGGCGGCGAGTTCCTCCACCGGCGGCGGATCATCTTGCGACAGATACGAGATGCCCAGCCCGCCGCCCAGGTCGATCGTCGAGATCTGGGCGGTCCTCTGCACACCGAATTCCGCAACCACATCGCGCAGCAATCCGATCACCCGGTGGGCCGCGATTTCAAAACCCGCACAGTCGAAGATCTGCGAACCGATGTGGCTGTGCAGACCCACCAATCGCAGATTATCGGTCTCGAATACGCGGCGAATCGCGGCCATCGCCTGCCCGTCGGCCAACGACAGGCCGAACTTCTGGTCCTCATGCGCGGTCGAGATGAATTCGTGGGTATGAGCCTCCACACCGACCGTCACGCGCACGAGCACGTCCTGGATGGTGCCCAGTCGGCCGGCGATCGTGTCGAGGCGTTCGATCTCCATCATCGAGTCCAGCACCACGTGGCCGATGCCCGAACGCACGGCGGCGGTCAATTCGTCCAGAGACTTGTTGTTGCCGTGCAACGCTATTCGCTCAGGAGGGAAGCTCGCATGCAATGCAACTGCGAGCTCACCGCCGGAGCAGACGTCCAGCGACAGCCCTTCCTCTGCGATCCAGCGCGCGACTTCGGTGCACAAGAACGCCTTGGCTGCGTAGTGGACGTTTTCGCCGCCGCCGAAGGCATCCGCCATCGCGCGGCACCTCGCGCGGAAGTCATCCTCATCGATGACGAACAGCGGCGTTCCGAACTCGCTGGCCAGGTCCGAAACGCGAACGCCCGCAACGCGCACCTCACCATCATCGGCGCGGACCACGTTGCGCGGCCACACATTCGACGCGAGGTGCAGCAGCTCCTGCGGAGTCTGGGGTTTCGGCGGCGCGGCGGCGGGGTGCACTTCCCCAGCGTGGCGCGGTCCGGCGGGATGGGCGATCACATGCGCTCCGGGGCCGTCACGCCGAGAATCCCGAGGCCGTTGGCGATGACCTGGCGGGTCGCTTGGCACAGGGCCAACCGCGCCGTATGCAACTCGTTCGGCGCCTCGTCGCCTTGTGGCAACACGCGACAGGTGTCGTAGAACCGGTGATAGTCCCCGGCCAGGTCTTCGAGATAGCGGGAGATGCGGTGCGGTTCCCGCAGCGCGGCAGCGGCTTTCAACACCCGCGGAAACTCGCCGATGTTGCGGATCAGTGTGCCCTCGCGCTCGTGGGTCAGTAGATCGAGATGACCGGTGTCGGGGATCAGCGCGAGTTCGGCTGCGTTGCGCGCGAGCGCCGACAGTCGGGCGTGCGCGTACTGCACGTAGTAGACCGGGTTCTCGTTGGACGCCGATGACCACAGCGCGAGGTCGATATCGATCGGCGTGTCGACAGACGACCGGATCAGTGAATACCTGGCGGCGTCAACGCCAATCGCCTCGACAAGGTCGTCGAGTGTGATGACCGTGCCTGCTCGCTTGCTCATCCGCACTGGCTGGCCGTCGCGGACCAGGTTCACCATCTGGCCGATCAGTACCTCGACGGTGTCCGGGTCGTCGCCGAGCGCGGCGGCGGCGGCCTTGAGCCGCGCGATGTAGCCGTGATGGTCGGCGCCGAGCATGTAGATGCACAGGTCGAAGCCGCGCTGGCGCTTGTCCAGGTAGTACGCGAGGTCGGCGGCGATGTACGCGGGCTGCCCGTCGCTCTTGATCACGACACGGTCCTTGTCATCACCGAACTCGGTCGTGCGCAACCACGTCGCGCCGTCCTTCTCGTAGATGTTGCCGGTCTCGCGCAGCCGTGCGATGGCCTGTTCGACACGACCGGTGGTGTGCATCGACTCCTCGTGCGTATAAACGTCGAAGTCCGTGCCGAAGTCGTGCAGCGACTGCTTGATGTGGGTGAACATCAAATCGACCCCGATGGACCGGAAAGTCTCGTGCTGCTGCTGTTCGGGCTGGCCGAGCGCGTCGGGTGCCTTCTCGAGCACCCGCGCGGCGATCTCGGTGATGTAACTGCCTGCGTAGCCGCCCTCGGGCGTGGGCTCGCCCTTGGCCGCCGCGATAAGCGAACGGGTGAACCGGTCGATCTGGGCGCCGTGGTCGTTGAAGTAGTACTCGCGTACTACATCGGCACCCTGGCTGGAGAGCAGCCTGCCGAGTGCGTCGCCAACCGCGGCCCAGCGGGTGCCGCCGATATGAATCGGCCCGGTGGGATTCGCGGAGACAAACTCGAGGTTGACCTTCTGGCCATGCAACGCATCGGAATGCCCGTAGCTCGGGCCGGCGTCGATGACATCGTTGATGATGACGCCCTGTGCAGACGCCGCGATCCGCAGGTTCACAAAACCGGGACCGGCGACCTCGGCGGACGCGATGCCGTCGACCGCGGCGAGCCCGTCAGCCAGCCAGCCGGCGAATTCGCGTGGGCTCACCCCGACCTTCTTGGAAAGCTGGAGCGCCACATTGGTGGCGTAGTCCCCGTGTTCGGGGTTGCGCGGCCGCTCGACCGTGACCGTCGCGGGCAGCGCGGCGGCGTCGAGGCCGTGCTCCGCGAGCACCGCGGCGGCGGTGTTGCGGAGCAGCTCAGCCAGGTCGGCGGGGGTCACGAAGGTCCATCCTATGGGCTGGGCGTTGTCCAGCCCGAATTCATTCCGGCAGGCTGGCCGCCACCACGATGCGCTAGTCTGGGCGGGCCCAACGGCGCAGCGTCAGCGCTATGCGCCCCCGTAGCTCAGGGGATAGAGCGTCTGCCTCCGGAGCAGAAGGCCGCAGGTTCGAATCCTGCCGGGGGCACGATCCAAAATACCCTCTCACCTGCGCTTTCGCCGATCGGCCCCGGTGCGGATCAGCCGCGAAAACGGCCTCCATCTCACGACGCTGTCACCATTGCGGCTGGACGCGTGACCGGGAACGAAACAATCACCGCCACGGCGTGCTGGCCAGCCCGTTGATTGAAACGCAAAGACTTACATCGCCAGCGCACCGGTTAGCGATCGACATCGGCATTGCGCCACGTTCGGCCGGGGCATGCGACGAGCTAGCTATTCGTGGCGCTGTCCAACAAAATCGACGTATCACAACCGCCTGGCTTACCTAAGGAGCAACCCATGAGGCGCATAGCAATGGTGCTGTCGTCATTCCTGCTTTTCGCTGCCGTGCTGACCGCCTGTGGCGGCAGCAACCAGTCGTCGCCCTCGTCGCCGTCGTCTGCTCAGGCAAGCCCAAGCGGGCAGTACTCGATGACGAGCACGCCATCGACGCCGCCGCCAGGATCGCCGAGCGCCGCTGCGCCCGGAAGCCAGATCGTTATTTCCAACTTTGCATACACTGTGCCCCCGTCAGTCAAACCCGGTCAGCAGCTCACCATTGTCAACAACGACGAGCGCAACCACACCGTCACCGCCGACGAGAACAAGCTCTTCGATATCGTGATATCCGGGAGCGGCGGCATAGAGAATTTCACCGCTCCAACGACGCCAGGCACCTACGCATTTCACTGCAAGTACCACCCCAACATGCATGGCGTGCTGACCGTCCAGTAGGCCGGTTTGACTATGCCGGCGGATAGGCCGGCGGAGGGTAGACACCCCGCAAGATCCAGGGAACCCAATCGATGCCGTACTCGATCTCGTCGCTGGCGTCGTAGTCGGGGCTAGGGTCGACCGGAACATCTTCGGCCGGCACGGCTGGTGGCGGCGGAACGCCTGGCGCCGAAACACTGTGGGTGGGATGGGTTGGTCCCGGCGGCTGACCGTACACGGCCACGACGACGGTGCGATCGAGACTGTTCTCCGACCACACCCCGATTTGGGTGTTCGCGCAATTGCTCATGATCGCCATGTACGCAGGGTTGTAATACCACTGGTTCAGTAGCTCAAGGCTGCTGATCGCCACGGCCGGGTTGATCGCCACCGTTTCTGACACCCGACCATGAAATCCCGCGGCGTCTGCCCTGCTTTGTGGGGTGGACCCGTCAGAGCCGATGTCAGCGTCGAGGTCGCGGTTGGTGAGCACATCCCTGGCGTGCCACTCGGCGGCGAGGCAGGCCGGTCAGCAGTGTCATCCCGGCGACGAAGGCCCCCGGCGTGACGTGCTGGACGAACACCACGAAGAAATAGCTTCCAAAAAGCCCGACAACC
>Ga0209009_1000400_pt1 | contig 15713 bp, 13 predicted proteins | sample BlaSpr_A8_OM3_M2_FD_187979 | JGI IMG/M metagenome (GOLD analysis project Ga0209009, IMG submission 187979) | Forest soil microbial communities from Thunder Bay, Ontario, Canada - Black Spruce, Ontario site 2_A8_OM3_M2 (SPAdes) (version 2) | ecosystem: Environmental > Terrestrial > Soil > Boreal... | reverse complement strand
CAAAGTGATTCGCTCCGTTTCCATGGGGCCCTCGGCCATCCATGAAAGCGGACCTTTCTACTTTGCACAAACCGGACATTCTCATTTTGCGGCGACACTATTTGGGTCGGGGGTTGGCCAGCTCGTACTTGATGTATTGTTCTAGGGTTTGCTTGTCGCCACCGATTAGCATGCGGCCATTGGCGAATACCGTGGGGGTGCTGGTTACGCCAACGGCTATGCCGTCGGCTCGGTTTGCATCTACGGCTTTTTGAGCTTCTGGCGACGACATGCAGGCTTTGAACGCGTCGGTATCCAGGCCGGCGGCTTTGGCGAACCCCGTGAGCTTTTCCCAGACGTTTTCCGTCGAGATTAAATCCTGATTTTCGAAGATGGCATCGTGGAGTTGCCAGAAGGCCTCGGGCGACTGCATGTAGGCGCAACGGGCGCCCATGGAGGCGGTTTCAGTCCAGGGATGGATCTGGCTTAGCGGAAAATCCTTGAAGACTACGCGGACTTGCGGGTATAGCGGCTCCAGAGTTTTGAGGGTGCGGTAGAGTTCGCGGCAATGCGGGCACTCGAAATCGCTGAACTCTACGATGGTGACGCGGGCGTTGGCGGGACCTACCGAGGGGTTACCTTCGACGTTCATGTGAGCGAGATTGTCGGCGAAGGGATTGGCGGACATGTTGTAGAGATCGCCGCGGAGGAAGGTTTTGCCGTCCTTGCTGACGTAAACGGTTCCTGAGCTGGTTTGGTTGTTTATTGTTAGGTGAACCGGGACGTCGTAGAAGTCTGGGGACACGGATGGCGTCAGGGGACCGAGGGCGACTTTGATATCGGGGCCCCAGGCGAATAGGTTGCGGACGAACGCTTCGGTGGATTGAAGGATCTTGGCTTGTTCGGGTGACGGTGCGGCCGATGGCGCGGGAGCTTGGGCTGTTTGCGTTGTTTGCGCGGCGAGCGGGACGGCCAAGGTCAGGGCGGCTAGAACGATTGCGGTGAATTGATGGCTTATCGCGCGTCGGAACATTTCTCTTCGCTCCCCTACGGAATCCAAAACCTACGAGTTTAATTTGGACATAAAATAAGAACAACGGATTGTAGTTCGTCGCGGGCGGTGCGCCAAAAGAAAATTCAAAGAGCAGTCTCGGTTCGTGCTGCAAACTTTGGCGGGCGTCTAAAAAGTACCTCGAGAGGACGAGCGTCGGGGCGGATTTGAGAATCATCGCCATTGTCAGATTCCTCTCGGGCGCGCCACGAACCTCCCTTTAAGTAAGCTACGCAATCCCAGGACAATTGTCGGGGCTTCCTCAAAAACTCACGACCCAGTAAGGCGATGAACCTCCAAACAACATCGCGCGGTCCTAGCACACTCGTCGGAACTCCGCGCAAGACGCCAGGCTAAATCGTTAGACGGAAAATTTTTGGGCTAGGGGGAAGCGGCGGCCTACGCTGAAGGCTTTAGAGGTGATTTTTAATCCTGGGGGGGCTTGCTTGCGTTTGTACTCGTTTTGGTCGACGCGCAGCGCTACGGAGCGGACGAGGGCCAAGGGGAAGCCGTAATGATCGGCGATTTCCTCGGGGCTGCGAAGATCTTCTACGTATGCTTTAAGGATACGGTCCAGGACATCATAGTCGGGAAGGGTGTCGGAGTCCCGTTGGTTGGGGCGAAGTTCGGCTGACGGGGGCTTGGTGAGAGTTTCTACGGGGATCAGTTCCCTTTTGCGATTTACGAATTTTGATAGCTCGTAAACCATCGTTTTAGGTACGTCTGAAATCACCGCTAGGCCGCCTGCCATGTCGCCATAGAGCGTGCAATATCCCACGGCGGTCTCCGATTTATTTCCAGTGCTCAGCACCATGGAGCAGAATTTATTGGAGAGCGCCATCAGCAAATTGCCTCGGATACGCGCTTGGAGATTTTCTTCGGTTACGTCCTCTTTGGCGCCAGCGAAAACTACGGCAAGAGTCTTACGATAGGTGTCGAACGTGTCGTTGATCGCAAGGACCAGGAATTGTATGCCGAGGTTTTCGGCTAGCTGGCGCGCGTCGCGCATACTTTCTTTGGAGGAATAGAGGCTGGGCATGGCTACGCCTTGAACGTTTTCGCGGCCAAGGGCGTCGGTGGCGATGGCGGCAACTAGGGCTGAATCAACACCTCCGCTCAAGCCGATTACGGCTTTTTTGAATCCACATTTGCGAACGTAATCGCGTGTGCCGAGGACGAGGGCGCGATAGGCGGTTTCGAGTTCGTCCTCGACTGGCGGGCGGATATCTCCTTCGCCAGTGACACTGTTGAAAAGCACGAGGTCTTCTTCGAACGATTTTGCGCGCGCGGCGACGCGGCCATCGGGCATGAAGGCGACGCTCGAACCGTCGAAGATGAGGCTATCGTTTCCGCCGACTTGGTTCACGTACACTACGGGGAGACGATATTCCTTGGCGATGGCCTGCAGCATGTCGTGTCGCAGAGAGCGCTTGTCGATCGTGTATGGCGACGAAGAAAGATTCAGAAGCAGGGTACTTCCCTTCCCGACGATTTCGGCTACGGGATCGCGGTCGTAAAGGCGCTGGTTCCAGAAGCGCTCGTCGTTCCAGGAGTCTTCGCAAATGGTGACGCCGAGTTTTTCCGCGTTGAATGGAAAGACGTGCTGCGTATGCGCGGGTTGAAAATAACGCGACTCGTCGAATACATCGTAGGTGGGCAGCAACATTTTTCGCTGCTCGAAAAGAATTTGGCCGTTTGCGATTAGTGCGGCGCAATTGGCCACCGGTTTTCCAGTATTGTCCTGCGCTCCGCCGACGTAACCTACCAGTGAGGGCATGGGAATTTTCTTCGCCAGGCGAACTAATTCTTTTTGGTTGAGTTCGTCGAAGGCGGGGCGCTCGGTAAGATCTTGGGGAGGATAGCCGCACAGACATAGCTCGGAGAAGACGGCAAGTTCCGCGCCGCGTGACTGGCCTTCGTGCGCCAGTTCCAGAATGCGCGCGGAATTGCCTTCAAAATCGCCAACGGTCGGATTAAATTGGGCTAGGGCGATGATCATAGAACTGAGCCAGCATACGAGTCGGAGCAGTCATCTTCAACAACGACGAGTGATTTTAGGGAGACAGCGGGCAGGTCACCCCGGCCAGAATGCGGCCGGGGATTCGGAGTGACAGTAGCGGGATCGAACACAAGCTACTAAACGCTGAAGGAACTGCCGCAACCGCAAGTGCTCTTCACGTTCGGGTTATTAAACTTGAAGCCGGAGCCTTCGATCGTTTCGATGTAATCGATCTGCACGCCTTCCAGATACATTTCGCTCATCTGGTCGACGAGAACCTTCAAGCCTTCAAATTCGTACACGTTGTCGCTGTTCTCGTTTACTTGATTTTCAAAAGCCATATGGTAGCTGAAGCCAGAGCAGCCTCCGCCAACCACGGCCACACGCAAACCAGCCGGCGAGGGAGTCTGCTGCTGCAGAATTTCTTTTACCTTTGTAACAGCTACTGGTGTTAGTTGAACCATTCGCAAAGCCTCCACAAATTTCGCATGAACAAATCATGCATCACGATTCCAAAGACATTATATCAGATTCCGGCGATAGACGATGGGATTCCGCGGTGTGCTGTGGTTAAGTTAACTATCGGATTCTGCGGCATTTCCCCGTTGGAACGATAGCACTCAGCCGTTCGTAATTGGAGGTTGATGCAGGGTGCCGTCCTCCCTAAAATGAGTACCCTAGATGAAACATACCATCACTTTGATTCCCGGGGACGGGATCGGTCCGGAAGTCTCAAAGGCTGTTAAACGCATATTAGCCGCGGCAGGTGTGGAAATAGAATGGGACGAAATCGCGTCGCGCGCGGAAGTGGAGCGCCGCGGCGTCGATTTCATGCATGCCGGAGTGCTTGAATCCATACGCAAAAACCGAGTAGCGCTGAAAGGGCCGATGGAGACTGCGGTGGGCACTGGCGCACCGAGCATCAATGTCGGATTGCGAAAGGCGCTGGATCTCTATGCGAACTTGCGTCCGGTGAAGAATTTGGAAGGCGTGCAATCGCGCTTTCACAATGTGGACATCGTTATCGTCCGCGAAAATACCGAAGACTTGTACGCAGGGCTGGAACACACGGTGGTTCCCGGCGTAGTGGAGAGCTTGAAAATTATTACAGAGCGCGCGTCCACACGTGTGGCGCGTTTCGCGTTTCAGTATGCACGGAAATTTGGACGAAAGAAGATTCACGCGGTGCATAAAGCGAACATCATGAAGCTTTCCGACGGACTCTTTCTAACTTCCGTGCGCAAAGTGGCTGCGGAATATCCCGAAATTGAATACAAAGAAATTATTGTGGACAACGCTTGCATGCAGATGGTTTTGAATCCCAACCAATTCGACGTGCTTTTGTTGACGAATCTCTATGGAGACATTATGAGTGATCTGGCCGCGGGGCTGGTGGGCGGACTGGGCGTGGTGCCCAGCGGGAATATCGGTGAGACGGTGGCGGTTTTTGAGGCGGTGCACGGAACGGCGCCGGATATTGCGGGCAAGAATGTTGCTAATCCGACGGCGCTACTGATGAGTTCGATTATGATGTTGCGTCATATTGACGAAATCGAGGCAGCAAAACGTGTGGAGGATGCGCTGTTCACGGTTTACCGCGAAGGAAAAGCGCTGACGCGCGATGTTGGCGGCACGGCAAGCGCCACGGAATTTACAGACAATTTGATCAGCACCATGGGCGACTAAGGTGAATGCCGCCGTCCTGCATGCTCTTGGCAAAATTCCACGTTTCGAACAATTCCCCGAACCGGTCTCCGCGGAAGGCGAAGTAGTCGTCCGAGTCTGTGCTGCTGCGCTGAAGCCCGTCGATAAACAAATGGCTGCCGGCACGCACTATGCCAGCTTCCGGGAATTACCCGTCGTCTGCGGGCTCGACGGAGTTGGTCATCTTGATGATGGAAGTCGCGTGTTTTTTGCCGGGCCCAGGCGTCCATATGGCGCGATGGCGGAGCGGACAGTGGTGCGGCGCGCACAATGCTTCGCGGCGCCTGACAGCTTGAGTGACGACATGGCTGCGGCATTGCCTAATCCCGGCGTATCCGCATGGCTCACGCTGAAAGAGCGCGCAAAGTTGGCTCCGGGTGAGACCGTCTTGATTCTGGGCGCGACTGGAGTTACCGGGAAGCTTGCGGTGCAGATCGCCAAAATATTGGGCGCTGGACGAGTGATCGCTGCAGGGCGAAACGAGAAGGCGTTGAATTCCCTGCTCGAACTTGGAGCGGATGCGACTATACAGTCCGATAAGACGGGAGTGGAACTGACGAAAGTTTTTGCGCGTGAGGCCAGCGACAAAGGCTTTCAGGTTGTGATCGACTATTTGTGGGGACCACCTACGGAGGCCTTGCTTGCCGCTCTTACGCGCAATGAATTCGCCGCCATTGGTAGGGAGACTCGGCTCGTTCAGGTAGGTGAATCGGCGGGCGCTGCCATTTCCCTTCCGGCCGCCGTGCTGCGAAGCGCACCTCTGACAATTATGGGGACAGCCGGAATGCCGGCGCCAGAAATCCTGACGGACGCCCTTCAACAAGTGTTGGCCTACGGCGCCAGCGGCAAATTGCGAATTGACACAGAACGCGTTCCATTAATCGATGTCGAGAGCGCCTGGCAACGAGAAGGACGCTCGCGGTTAGTCTTCATCCCGTAGCGCGCTTGCGGGGATCAGGAGAAATCAATGCGCCTCGCCAAGGATCGTATCGATGCCTTTTGCGCCCGATTTTCTTTGCGTGCGCCCGTGTTGCTCGCGCCGATGTCGGGATCAAGCGCGCCTTCTCTTTCCATTGCGATCGCAAACGCCGGAGGTTTGGGAGCTTGCGGGGCACTGCTGATGCAGCCTGCGGAAATAACTGCTTGGGCCAACGAGGTGCGTTCCGGCAGCAACGGCGCATTTCAAATCAATCTATGGATTCCGGAGCCAGCGCCTAAACGCGACGCAGAGCACGAAGCGCGCGTGCGTGAGTTTCTTTCAGCGTGGGGTCCTGCTGTTCCGGCGGAAGCTGGGGACACGATGCTGCCTGATTTTGTGGCACAGTGCGAGGCGCTATTAGCGATAGCTCCGCCGGCGGTTTCGTCGGTGATGGGACTCTACCCTCCCGAATTTATAACGAAGCTCAAAAAGCGCGGCATTGCGTGGATCGCGAATATTACTTCGGTAGCGGAAGCGCGCGCGGCGGAAGCGGCAGGCGCCGACGTGATTGCCGCGCAGGGAGCGGAAGCTGGCGGACACCGCGGGTGCTTCAACGCGGCGGACGCCGAAAGAAAGTTGGTCGGATTGTTCGCTTTGTTGCCGGCGGTGGTGGACGCAGTCCGCGTGCCAGTCGTGGCTACGGGCGGCATTGCCGACGCGCGTGGAGTGGCTGCGGCAATCACCTTGGGTGCGAGCGCAGCACAAATTGGGACGGGATTTCTGCGTTGCCCGGAAGCGAAAATTCATCCTGCCTGGGCTAACGCCATCGGCCAGACAGCACCGGAACAAACTGTTGTTACCAGGGCGTTCAGTGGGCGCGCGGGGCGAAGCATTGCGACAGATTATGTTCGCGCGGCGATGGCTGAGCATGCGCCGGCGCCCGCGCTTTACCCGGTACAACGAGGCCTTACTGCTGCGATGCGTGCTCTTGCCCAAAAGGACGGGGACCTGCAGCGAATGCAGGCTTGGGCTGGCCAGTCAGCGGCGCTTGCTAGGGTTGAGGCGGCAGCAAATGTGTTCCGGAAAATTTGGGAGGAAGCACAGGAGCTTCTACCGTGAGGATGTACGGACGAGTTTCGTGGCGATGGACTTCGCTTCCCTGCCCTGTCGGACTGCGAGAAAGTTCAGATTGAATTTCGGCGCTTGCGTCGTTCCCAGGCCACGCAAACACCCACTCCGAATGCCCCCAAGTGGTCCTCCCTAACGCTGCCAGCAAATCCAGACATTTCTCTAGGCCTCCGAATGGGATCGACCGAGGCCAGCGTCCAATGCCGGCGTCGACCTGAAAGCTTTTGATGTAGCAAACTGGCGCCGCATAAATTTTATGCCATAACGCTAGTCCGCGAAGCCCTCTATTGCAATTCAAAGTGAGACACTGCGTCCCACTGTAGGCGATTGACTTCCCTGTCCTGTCCGACGAAAATGAGGGTGCAATCAAGTCCCGGGAGGCCGAGTGGCTGACATAACTCCGGAAGTCGCGCCCTTTGTAAAGGGCGAGGTCGTCAAGTACACACCGATTTCGGAAGGAACCAACACTCGCCGGAAACGCAAGCCACACATTGTCGCGGTGATCAACGACATGTGCACGGGATGCTCGGGCTCCCCTGCATGCGTTGATTATTGTCCGGTAGCGGAATGCATGTTCTGGATTCCGGACCCGGAGCATGAGCCTTTTGGAAAAATCCTCGTTGATCCCCTGCTTTGTATCGGCTGCAAACTTTGCACCAGTAAAGGGCCGGATGGAGCGTTTCTGGAAGGATGTCCGTGGGACGCGATCGATATGGTGCCGTTGGCGGAGTTTGAAACTAAATACGGATCGATGCCGTTCTAGTTGGCCGCGCAATTTTCAAATCGTCAATCGTGAGATGAATCAAGGCGCGATTAGTACCCTTCCGCTTTCCCACCTCCGCCTCGGCCGTCCACTGCTCCCTGCAACCAACCAGCGCTGATTAAAATGACTTCTACCCTGGCCTTTTCATTCGGGTCCGCTGTTTGCGTTTGATAGCCCATGTGCCGGAGCTGCGCAACGGTATCGGGAGAGACGGTCGATTCCGTGTCGAGGCGATCCGGCTTCCATTGATCATGAATGCGCGGAAAATCGATGGCGTCCTGCGCGTTCATTCCGAAATCGATCACGTTGAGGATCACTTGCAGCATCGATGTAATAATCACTGGACCGCCGGGGGCGCCTAGAACCAGGAACGGCTTGCCGTCTTTCAAGATAATCGTCGGCGTCATGGACGACAGTGGGCGTTTACCGGGCGCGATGGCGTTGCTCTCGCCTTGAACGAGGCCAAACATATTCGGCTCGCCGGGCTTGGCGGCGAAGTCGTCCATCTCATCGTTTAGCAGGAATCCGGCGCCGGGGACGGTTACGCCGCTGCCGTAGCCGTTGTTTAGCGTGTAGGTTACGGCAACTGCATTTCCCTCCTGGTCCACGATACTGTAGTGAGTGGTGTTGCTTCCTTCCTTAGCTGCTGTGAGGCCTGGTGCAATTTGTTCGGCAGGCGTGGCGCGGTCGGGACGGATTGTTGCTCTCCGCGAATCGACATAGATGGGCGCCAGCAATGCGGAGATGGGGACGTTCACGAAATCCGGATCGCCTAAGTATTTGCTGCGGTCGGCGAAGTAACGTCGCATCGCTTCCGCCATGTAGTGATAGCTCACGGCGGAGCCTGGGCCGGATTTTTCGTAACCGGCGCCGTTCAACATGGCGAGCATTTGCAGCAGGCCCACGCCACCCGAACTCGGCGGCGGCGAGGTGATGATGTGGTAGCCCTTGTAATCCCCTTCCAGCGGCGTGCGCTCTACGGCTTGATAATTGTGCAAATCTGCGAGTGTGATCAGGCCTCCATTCTTTGCCATTTCAGCTGCGAGTATGTGCGCGGTTTCACCGTCGTAAAAATCAGCGGCGCCCAAGTGGGCGATGCGGTCGAGAGTTCGCGCGAGTTCGGGTTGTTTAAAAACTTCCTGCCAATCGTAATAGGCGCCACCCTTCAGAAAGATGCGTTTCGACTCCGGAAATTGCGAAAGCAGCGGCGAGGAGCGACGCCAGGAATCCATCTGCCATTTGGAAACTGGAAAACCATTCGCCGCGAGGGCCACGGCGGGTTTCACGAGTTCGGGCCACGCTTCGCGACCGTATTTCTTATTTGCCAGCGCAAGGCCGCGGACAGTGCCGGGAACGCCAGCGGAGCGCCAGCCTACCACGCTGTCGCGAGTGGGCACGCCGTTCGCGTTTAGGTACATATCGTGAGTCGCGGCGGCCGGAGCTTTTTCGCGGAAATCGATGAAGGTGGTGCGGCCGTCGGCCATGCGTATGAGCATGAATCCGCCGCCACCGATATTGCCCGCGTAGGGATGGGTTACGGCCAGCGCGAAGCCGACTGCTACGGCGGCGTCGACGGCGTTTCCTCCGGAACGAAGAACTGAGACGCCGACTTCGGTGGCCAAATCCTCTTCCGCCACCACCATGGCTTTGCGGGCGTAGCTTGGCTCTCGGGCGTCGAGGCCCGGAACCATCAGCGCGGATATCAACAGCACGGCTAGGAATCGCACGAGTGGGTCTTCATTGGCGCTGACTCACTTTGATCCAATCGGGATTTGATAGCCAGTGTTTTCAAGTTTTTATTTGCGCCTCAAATCGAATCACTGCGGAATCATTCCGATCGTCACCAGCCAAGTCTCCACTAATTGAGGCCACTCCGTAATCGGTAACTTCGTGCGCCGCAGGCCGGATGCGTGGCCGCCATGCGCATACAAATGCATCTCCACGGGCACACCGGCCTTCTTCAGCGCAATGTAGTAAACCAGTGAATGGTTTATGTTGTCTACCGGGTCATCCTCCGCCTGGAGCAGAAATGTTGGCGGCGTCTTGCCGGTGACATGGATCTCACGGTTCAACTCGAATTTCTTATCGTCAATCCACAGATGGCCGGGATAAAGAGCCACGGCAAAATCCGGGCGGCAGCTTTCTTTGTCGGCCGCATCGACAGCTGGGTACAAACGCTGCTCGAAACGCGTGCTCATCGCCGCTACCAGATGTCCGCCTGCTGAGAATCCAAGAACTCCAATTTTGTGCGGATCGATGTGCCACTCGGCCGCGTGAAAACGCACCAGGCCTACCGTCCTCTGCGCGTCTTCCAACGCGAGCGGAGATTTCGGATAGACCTGGCACTTACATTGCTCGTCCCAATGCGGCCCGGAATCCGGCACGCGGTACTTCAACAGCACGCACGTGATTCCCTTGGACGTCAGCCAGTCACAGACCTCCGTGCCTTCAAGATCGATGGCCAGAATCTGATAGCCGCCGCCAGGAAACACGACCATTGCGGCGCCCGTATTTTTTCCACTGGGCGAATAGACCGTCATGGTAGGTTGCGAAACGTTGTTCACTGCAAGCACACGCTTGCCGGCAATCAGCGAGTCATCCGTGGTGCTCGCCTCTGGCGCCGCGGCAGGCTGCGCGTCGGGGACGGTTCCCGGCCATATCGGTACTTGCGCATGTCCGGGCGACGGCTGCCAGGCAGGCATCTGCGCGGTCTGACCGGCGAATGCAAACACAACACATAGAGCAAAGAGCAAAGGCATGGTCACAATGCACACAGCTTAATATAACCGGTCGTTTTTGGAAGCGGCTGATTGGGAACTGTGATGTATTCGTTCGAGAGGCGGTGCAGAAGATACAGAAAAAGCGGGCAATACTTTTAGCTGCTTGCGGATGTGCGGCGCTTACGGCAATCGAGGCATAGGCCGCCTACTTCCGTGCGCGACACGCTGATTTCAATTCCGCAGTCGTGGGAAATTTGGCGCTTCAATTCTTCGTAGAGCTCGCTTTCGAATTCGCGAACTTTCCCGCAGCCCATGCAGGCCACGTGAATGTGGTCGCGCGGGCCGTGACTTTCGTAGAAATGACGGTCGCCGCGGAGGTGGAGAAGGTCAAGCTCGTCGATCAATCCGTGGCGTTTCAAAAGATCGATTGTGCGATAGACGGTGACGCGCGTGATTCCGGCATCCATTTTCTGGGCACGCTCGAGAATTTCGCCCGCGTCCAAATGACGGCGGGCGGTCTCCATCACTTGCAAGAGGACTCGACGCTGACGCGTAAGACGGATGCCGCGCGCTCCGAGTTCGCCTTGGAGACGCCCGGGCGCTTCGTGATTGATGCGTTCGCCGGTGGATACACGATGTGCGGGGGTGGCGGACATTGGACTAGCTGAGATTATACCAAAATCGCACCGGAGGGAACGGGTGATGAAGCTGTCTGCGAAGTTAGGGTATGGCTTTCCACTTCGTGATTTCTACAGACTCGGCAAGGATTTCGTCCGCCAGCTTTCTGAAGGATTGAATGTGGACCGAACGTGCATGCGCTTCCAAATCCGCTTCGCTTTTCCAGTTTTCGTAAAACACGAAGAGAATAGGATCTGTCAGCGATTGATGCAGATCGTAGTTAATGCAGCCGGCTTCGGCGCGTGTGGGAACCAGCAATTTTTCTAAAACTTGCCGGACGCGAGATTCCTGGCCCGGCTTCGCGCGGATATGCGCAATTACGGTGACAATTCCGTCCATAAGTGTCTCGCTATGGGTGAATATTTTGGCTTTGAATCAGCTTGAAAATGTCGCTGTACATTACGAAGGCGAAGATGCCTAGCAGGAAAACCAAGCCCACTTGGACGAAACGTTCTTTCACCGCGATGCTCAGATCGCGGCGCAGAGATCCCTCGATGAGCAGCATGAGAACGTGGCCACCATCCAGGATCGGAATGGGCAGTAGATTTAGCAGGCCGAGGTTCAAGCTGATCACCGCGGTCAGAACGATCAGGTCAACAGGACCACGTTTGGCTGCGCGGCCGGATTGGCGGGCTATCCCCACGACGCTCTGCAATTGGCCCAGTTTCACGCGGCCGGTAAAAAGGCCCGCCAGAACTTCGCCAATTTGCTTCATGCCCGATACGGTTTGAAGTCCGGCTTCTTTCGCAGCTAGAAAAAAGGGCTGCCGTTGGTAATTTGCTTGAACTTGGCGCGCGACGCCGACTTGCCAGACCATGCCGCCGTCCGCGTCCATGCCTTGAACGGGCGTGATGTTGAAGTTCAAAGTTTGCCCCTCGCGCTGCACGGTAAATTGCACGGAGTGACCGTTGGAGTTGCGAACAACTTCGACTAACTGTTGCCAGGTGACAATGGGTTTCCCGTTTATCGCGACGATTTTATCGCCGGCTTTCAACCCGGCTTTTTCAGCGGGCGTGCCGATTCCGATTTCGTCCACAATCGCAGGAGTCAGCGGATAACCGATGACTTCATCCAGATCGCTTGCGCCTGGCGGGACCTTGGCGTTGAGCGTTTGCTCGACGCCGTCGCGGTCAACTTTCAGGGTGACCGAGTCGTTTGGTTTTACATTTTCAAGTTGCGTGAGGACTTTATCCCAGGTGGGAGTTTCCACGCTGTTCACCGCGTCGATGCGATCGCCGGGCTGGACGCCTGAAGCGCCTGATTCTTTTTGCGGGATTGCGGCCACCTGCGCAGGCGTTCGCAGATAGGAGTCCGACTGAAGGCCAACCAGCCAGAAAATTCCCCAGAACAGAACGAAGGCAAGAAGGATGTTCATTAGGGGGCCGGCTATTGCGATGATCATGCGGACCCAACGAGGTTTGGAAAGAAACTCGTAGTCGGCGCCGGTGCGCTCTTCCACCGGATTGTCGCCGGCCATTCGTACGTAGCCGCCGAAAGGCAGAGCGCTGAGGCGGTAATCCGTGTCGCCGCGCTTTACTCCGAAAACGCGCGGGCCGAAACCGAAGGAAAATACATCCACGCGAATGCCCGACAGTTTTGCGGCAATGAAGTGTCCCCACTCATGCACGAATATAACGATGCCCAGAACGAGGGTGACCGAAACGATTGCAACCAGCGCGTTGTGAAAATTTGCCATTATTGCCTCAAGTTTAATTTTTTCTGCGCCCGGCTTCTTCCCGCGCAAGCCGTCGCGCTTCGGCGTCGGCGGCCAGCACGTCGTTAATTTTATTGAACGCGCAACGCGGCATACGTTCGAGCACGCCTTCGATTACAGCGGCGATGCCGGGAAACGAGAGCCTGCCGTCAAGAAACGCCGCCACGGCGATTTCGTCAGCCGCATTCAATGCGCACGGCAGCGGGCCACCTTGTTTCAACGCTGCTTTCGCCAGCGCCAGGCACGGAAATTTTCGGGCCGGAACTTCGTCGAATTCAAGCTTGCGCAAAGTGGACCAATCGAGGGCACAATCATTCGACGGCGCCCGCTCCGGATAGGTTAGCGCATAACGAATGGGCATGCGCATGTCCGTTGCTCCAAGCTGTGCCAGAATTGAACCATCCACAAATTCCACCATTGAATGAATTGTGGACTGGGGATGAATTACAACCTGAATCTGATCTAGCCCCACATCGAAAAGCCAACATGCTTCGATCACTTCAAAGCCTTTGTTCATGAGGGTGGCAGAATCAATCGTAATACGATTCCCCATCTTCCAATTTGGATGCGCGAGAGCCTGTTTTGGGGTCGCCTTGTTCATCTTCGCGATTGGAGTGTTGCGAAACGGTCCTCCCGAGGCGGTGAGGACCAGGCGTTTTACTTCGCTTCTTTGGCCGGCGCGCAGGCATTGGTGGATGGCGTTGTGTTCGCTGTCAACTGGAAGCAGCGCGACATTGTTGCGCTTTACTGCGGCCATTACGATTTCGCCTGCGGCTACGAGAACTTCCTTGTTGGCCAGCGCGATGGATTTTCCTTGCTCGATGGCCTTGTAGGTGGCGGGGAGGCCGACTACGCCGACTGCGGCTGAGATAACCAGTTCCACGTCTGGATGAGTGGCTATGCGCTCGATGCCTTCGGCTCCGAAAAGTATTTCGGGATCGGAGTGGGCAGAGGATTTGCTTGTGCGATTTTTCTTTAGAGTGGAACAAAGTTCCCGCGCTCCGGCTTCTGTTCCTACGGAAACTAATTGCGGGTGGTATTTCTCTACTTGTTCCGCGACGAGGGAAATATTTGAGCCGGCGGCTAGAGAGACGACTTGGAATTCCGCTGGAAGCGAGTCAATTACCTGGGTGCATTGCCGGCCGATGGAGCCGGTCGAGCCCAGTATCGCGATCTTTTTCATCTGGCTCTATTTTATGGGTGTTTGAGCAAATATGCGAATGCGCGGTGATGTTTCGTAGGTGCAAAGGCAAGAAGCCGAGCTAAAGACCCCGGCCCCCTACATTTAAGTCCAAAGCACAGTTCCGAGAGGAACGATTAGAAGCCGGGAGGGCGCTCGGTGGATACCTTGAAGGCGCGCTCCAGGGCTAGGCCTGCGGTGGCGACGGCGCCTTCGTCGAAGAGGCGGCCGATCAGGGTTACGCCGTGGGGGACGCGGCGCGGGGGCGAAAACTTTGGCAGCGGGCGGCTTGGGTCGGGGGCCCAGTCACTGCGGGCTTCGGAGACTTCCACGAAACCGGCGCGCAAGGTGAGCGACGGGTGTCCGGTGAAATTGGTGATGGTGAGCATTTCGTCGCGCAGAGATGGGACGATAAGTAGGTCAACTAAGTTGACCAATCTGGCCATTTCCTGGGCCACTTTGCGGCGCATGCGGTCGGCTTGGACGAAATCGACGGCGGAGAGAAAGCGGGATTGGCGGAACAGATTGGGCCAGGCGTCGAAGGTCTGAACCTTAAGCTGGTCGATAGCGTGGCTTAGGGTGAGTTCTTCGAAGGAGGCGGCGCCTTCGGCGAAGAGGATGAGGTCGAGCGAGTCGTAGGACCAATTTGGGAGGGATACTTCGACTGGGACCATGCCGACTTTCTTTATGATTTCCAGCGCTGCGCGATCCACATCGGTGGCGGGATTTTGTTTCATCCACTCTGGGAAATAGCCGACGCGCAGGCCTTGAACTGAGGCTGAGGCGTCGAAATCCAGTTTGCTGGGGACGCTTGAGACATCGCCTGCGTCGGGGCCGGAGATGGCTTGCAGGACGAGCATAGTGTCCTCTACGCTGCGGGCCATGGGGCCGAGTTTGTCGAGCGACCAACAGAGGGTCATGGCGCCAGTGCGCGCCACGCGACCGTAGGTGGGGCGCAAGCCGGTGATTCCGCAGCGCATCGAGGGGGACACGATGCTGCCGCCGGTTTCACTGCCAATAGAGAAACCAACTAAGCCTGCCGCAGTGGCGGCTCCGGGGCCTGCGCTGGAGCCGGACGAACCTTCTTCGAGTAGCCACGGATTCATTGTTTGGCCGCCGAACCAAATGTCATTCAGGGCTAGTGCGCCGAGACTTAACTTTGCTACTAGAACTGCGCCGGCTTCATGGAGGCGCGTGACTACGGCGGCGTCTTTTGTGGGGACGCGATCTCTGAACGGTTCGGCGCCGTATGTGGTGGGTATGCCTGCGGTATCCAGAAGATCTTTGCCGCCCCAGGGGATGCCGTGGAGCGGGCCGCGGTATTTTCCGGCGGCAATTTCCTGGTCGGCGCGTTTGGCCTGGGCCAATGCTAATTCGCGAGTGATAGTGATGGCGCAACGGAGCTGGGGATTAAATTTTTCCAGGCGATCTAGATAGATATTTGTAAGGCGCTCGGAGGTTAACTTGCGCTGTTCGACCCAGCGCGAAAGTTGAGTGACGGTAGCGAAGGCGATGTCTTCGTCATTTGTGGGCAGGGGGCCGGGATCGGTCTTGCTGCGGACGAATTGGTTGCGCGCGGGTAGTGTTTTCTGTCCGGGCAGAATTGGGTTCCATTGCGAATAGGGGGCGACCCCCGGCTCTAAGCTGACCTTGAGCGGGCCGGTGCGGCGTTCGTAGAGTGGCGCCATGCTGACGCGCCAACTGAATGCTGCTTGAGCGCGCTCGGGCTCGGTGAATTCTACCTGCACGAGTTTTTCTGCCTCGGCGAAAGTGGCGGAGGAGACTTCGGGACCCACGGGTTTTGCCGTGCCGAACGCGGGAGGGGCTCCAGCAGGCGCGTCGGGTTTTTGATCCTGGGCGGAGCATGGCACCGAGACG
>Ga0209009_1000399_pt1 | contig 15775 bp, 14 predicted proteins | sample BlaSpr_A8_OM3_M2_FD_187979 | JGI IMG/M metagenome (GOLD analysis project Ga0209009, IMG submission 187979) | Forest soil microbial communities from Thunder Bay, Ontario, Canada - Black Spruce, Ontario site 2_A8_OM3_M2 (SPAdes) (version 2) | ecosystem: Environmental > Terrestrial > Soil > Boreal... | reverse complement strand
GATTGAAGGATTGAGGGATTGAAGGATTGAAGGATTGAGGGCCGAGGCTGCCAATCTCTTTAATCTTTCAATCCTTCAATCTCTGATTCTTCAATTCCTAGAAGGAGTAGTCGAGGCCGACGAGCGGTGCGAACTTCGCCTGAAGACCCCGGTTGGTCAACGAGAAGAGCCCGTTCACGGTGAACAGCAGGTTTCCCACCGGGTTGATCTTCAGGCCCACCGATCCCACGACGCTCGTGACGTCCTGCTTCGTCGCGACGAGCTGCTTGAGAGTCGCGGAACGCAGATCGACGGGGTCCGTGGCCGGATTGGCGTTGTACTGAAAGGTTGTGTCGATTTCCCTCAACACCTGGCTGTTGCGAAGCGTCCTTCCCAGGGCATCCACGACGAACGTCAGCCGGGGGCTCAGCGCCCAATCGAACCCGGCCGTGTAATTGATCTCGTCGGGGATCGGGCGGTTGCGGCTGGACCACGTGTACCCGGCGTTGACGTGCGGAGAAAAGGCCCCCAGGTGCGCGGAGCCGATCAGGAGACCTTTGATCTGCGTGGCGCCGGTGCCGAGCAGGTCGCGTTCTTCTCCTGTCGGAAGCCGCGCATCCAGCCCGACGGCCAGGCCCGCCCGCGCTCCGGACAGGACGCGGTATTTCGCGCGCAGGACGACGTCCCCCACGCCGGACGCACTCCCCGACTGTTCGAACGTCTCGCTGTCCTCGCCGTTGGGAAACTTGTGAATCCCGACGGTGCTCGAGCTGCCTCCAGTCGCGAGCTTGTCGATCGTCGCCTCCGTGCGGGCCTGGATCTGCACGCGGACGACGGGGATCGCGGCGCCGACGTCGAAACGATCCGTCACGCCGTAGTCGAACGTGAAGGCCGTAATGTCAGTCTGGATCTTGAGAAAGGTCCTCGTCACGATCACGTCCCCCTCGACGAAAGGACGCAGGCAACAGCCGGCGGGAGGAAGGTCCTGGTGCGTCAACACGATCTGCACGTCGCCATCGCGGAGGCGCAGGTCATCGATCCGGTCGAAGGAGAAGTGACTGAAGTTGGCGCCGATAGCGAACTTTCCCTTCCCGATCGTGTCCGCGCGGTCCGCGTAAATGGGGCCGAAGCTGTCGGAGGCGCGTGTAAAGACGCCGAGCGCGGGGTCGAGCTGATACGTGAATCCTCCCGCCGAAGAGACGAGCGGGAAGGTGGAAAGCTGGGTGGCCAGCTCGCTGTTCAATTGTGCGAGCGGAACGAGGGAGGCGTCTCCGACGAAGTGATGCGCGTGGCTGGGAAAGGTCGAGCCCGCCGGCGGCTCGGCGAGCGTGATGCCCTGCCGGAAGAAGTCGGTGAGCAGGTCCCTCAGGTTGAAGCTCTGCGCGAAGATGGAAACCGGACAGAGGGAGAGAGCGGCGAGAACCAGGGCAGCGCGCCGGACGGTCATGATTTATCTCCTACAAGAACCCGGGCAGATCGGAGCCTATAAGGACGCTCCCGGCCGGGTCAACGCCCTCAGCGGGGACGCCCGAGCGTCAGGACACGATAGTCTTTCAGGTGGCGCAACGCGTCGGCCGGCTGCCCGAGCCGCTCGCAGAGGCTGGCCGCGTTGTAATGGGCATCGGCGTTTCCCGGGTCGAGCGCGAGGGCATTCTCGTAGGCCGCGAGCGCCTCCCGCGGGCGGCCGAGGTCCTCGAGGGCGACGCCCAGGTTGAAGGCCGCCGTCGCGTCGTCGGGCCGGCAATCGAGCGCGCGGCCGTAGTGCTCCCGCGCCGTTTCCGCGTCGCCGGATTCGTGCACGAGCCTCCCGAGGTTGACGTGAGCGTCCGCGTCCCGCGGGTCGAGCGCGAGCGCGCGCCGGTACGCCTCGGCCGCCTCCGCGGGGGCGGCCGCTTCGAGCTCGCAGCCCCAGCGGTACCACTCTTCGGCCGAGAGCGTATCTCCGCGCTCCTGCCTCGCCTCGGCAAACGCCACGCGAGCGACCGGAGCGGCCCGGCGCGCGAGATCCGCCACGCCGAAGTCGAAGAGGATCTGACCCGACTCCGGCTGCCAGCGCGCCTCGCCGTCGCTGACGACGATGCGCCTGCCTTCGACGGCGATGTGGAGACCGGTCAGGCGCCGTCCTCGCGAAAGCTGCTCGCGGAGCTTCTCCAGAGCCCCGCGCACGCGGCGAGCAGGCATCCGCGCCGCGAAGAGGCCGCGAGCGGTCTTCAGGAAGATCAGGTCCTGAAAGGAGAATCGGTATTCGCCGCGGGGCCCGCGCTCGGGTTCGATCACGCCGGCGTGCACGCCCGCCCGAACCTGACGCGGCGTCAGCTCCAGGATCCGCGCAACATCGCCGGTGCTGTAGCCTTTCACTGGCTAGGAGTGCGTCCGAGTAATCTCAATAATCTTAGCGGGGGACCTTGGGGTCCCCCGAACCCCCCCCGGCCGTCCGGGTCACAAGTCTAGTTTGAGGCGAAGCCTCGCTAGCCGGATCGTAGCGCGGAGCGGAGGGCCGGCTGGCTACTTGCGCGCCGCCGTCTTCTTTTCGCCCGCGCCGCGCACCGCGCGCCGCGCCGGCTTGCGTTCGGCCGGCGCCGCGGCCGCGGACTTGCGCGGGCCGGGAGCCTGCTTGCCGAGGCTGCGGCGAAGCGCTTCCATCAGGTCGATCACCTCGCCGGTCTCAGGACTCGGCGCCGACGAGATCTCCTCGCCCGTCTCGATCTTGCGCTTCAACTGCGCCTGGATGCGCTTCTTGACCTCGTCCTCGTAGGCCTCCGGGTGGAAGCGCTCGGCGGCGCGCTGCTCGACGAGCATCGTCGCGAGCTTCAACTCGGCCTCCTGGACGTCCTCCCTATCGAGACCGATCTCCGAGATCGGGCGAACTTCATCGGCATAGAGGAGCTGCTGCATGACGAGCCCGCCGTCCATGGGGCGCAGCATGACCAGGTACTGCTTGCCGCGCGCGGCGTACTTGGCGAGCGCCACTCGTCCGGTCCTCTTCAACGTCTCGGAGAGGAGCCAGTAGGCCTTCGACCCCCCCTTGTCCGGCCCGAGGTAGTAGGCCTTGTCGAAATACACCGGGTCGATCTGCGACATCGGAACGAACTCGGTGACCTCCACGGTCTGCCGGGCCTCCTCTTCCAGGGCCTTCAGCTCCTCGTTGGTAAAGAGAACGTACTGGTCCTTGGCGAACTCGTAGCCCTTCCGGATCTCGTCGCGCGGGACGACGATATTGTCTTCCTTGGGGCAGATGTACTGCTGCCTGACGCGCGAGCCACACTTGGCGTGCAGCATGTTGAACGAGATCCCCGAGGAGCTGTCGGAGGCGGAAAACAGCTTGACCGGGATGGACACGAGTCCGAACGAAATGTTGGCGGTACCGATCGCTCGCGCGCTCATATTGACCTCAAATGATCGTTAAGTCTAACAGGCATCGAGTTTAAGCAGTGCTCAGAATCTGTGTCAGCTCTCCCGCCAGCTTCGGCCCCTTACCGCCTTCCTCGTGCTTGAAGAATACGTACGCTTCGCTCCACGGTTGCGAGAGGAGCTTCCCGGCCAGTTGGCGCAAGTCCTCTTCCCCATAGTCCTGGCGTCGCAGGCGCAGATACCCCCAACCCGTAGTGGCCACGAACGGCGTGGCCAGTTCCTCGTCCTCGGCCACGCAGAGGGCGCAGGCCCGGCTCCGGAGCGCCTCGAAAACGTCCTCCTCGAACCAGGACTCGTGCCGGAACTCGAAAGCGCACCGGGACGCGGGCGGCAGACCCGACAGGAAATCCGCCAGCCGGGGCAGGTCTTTCTTCAGGTTGGGTGGGAGCTGGAAGAGGACCGGCCCCATCCGATCTCCGAGCGTCACGGCGACCTGGAAGAAATACCCGACGGCATCCGCGGCATCCTTCAGGCGCTTGCGGTGTGTGATCTGCTGCGAGGCCTTGAGTGCGAACCGGAAGCCATCCGGGACCTGCTCGGCCCATCGCGAGAGCACCGCGGCCTTCGGCATCCGGTAGAAAGTGTTGTTGATCTCGACGGCGGATAGCCTCTCCGCGTAATAGCGCAGCATCTCGTCAGCCGGCAGGTCCTCCGGATAGAAGCTCCCCTTCCACTCCTTGTAGCTGTATCCGCTCGTCCCGGCGAGAACGCGCATCGCGCGACAACTCTAGCAAACGAACCAACCTCCCTCCCCCCGCAGGGGAGCGCGAGGGGTCTCCCCTCGCCTCACTTCAGCGCCGGCCGCGACCGAAGGTCGCGCCTCGCGAAGCGAGCGGCCGGCAGGAAGGTTTGGGGGCCGTGCCTGAGCCAGCCGTCCGCATTTGAGTCACAGAAGTCCGAATTGTTCTCGACTTTCGACTTCGACCCTCGACCTTCGACCCCTGACCTCACGCGTTGGAGGCGGCGAAAGCATCCACCGCGTCCATCCACCGCCGCTTCTGCTCCGAAGGGAGAAAGCTCGCCTCGAAGGAGTTCTTCGCGAGCTGGACGATGTCTTGCCGCGAGAGACCGAGCGCTCCGGCGACGGCGCGGTAGTTCTCGGCAATGTAGCCGCCGAAGTACGCCGGGTCGTCGGAGTTGACGGTCACGCAGAGACCCTGGTCGAGCAATTCCTTCAGGTTGTGGCGAGCGAGCGCCGGGAAAACGCCGAGCCTCACGTTGGAGAGCGGGCACACTGTCAGGGGAATCCGCGCCGCCGCGAGCTCCCGGACGAGAGCCGGGTCCTCCGCGCAGCGCACGCCGTGGTCGATCCGGAGCACCTTCAACTTCTCGAGCGCCTCTCGGATGTACTCGGGCGGCCCTTCCTCTCCCGCGTGCGCGACCGGCAGGAACCCGGCCTCGCGGGCCCTCGCGAAGACCGTCGAGAACTTCGAGGGAGGGTTTCCCACCTCGGATGAGTCGAGGCCCACGCCGTGGATCCAATCCCGGAAAGGGAGCGCCTCTTCGAGTGTCCGCGCCGCTTCCCGCTCGGGAAGGTGGCGCAGGAAGCAGAGGATCAGCTTCGAGGTAAGTCCAAAGCGACCTTCCCCGTCGGCGAGCGCCCGATGGATCCCGCGCACGACGGTCTCGAACGCGACGCCACGTGCCGTGTGCGTCTGCGGATCGAAGAAGACCTCCGCGTGACGGACTCCTTCCGAGGCCGCGCGCTCGAGATACGCGGCCGTCAGCTCGAAGAAGTCCTTCTCGGCGCGGAGCACTCCCGCTCCCTCGTAGTAGATGTCGAGGAAGGACTGGAGATCGCGAAATCGATATGCCCGCCGCGCCTCTTCGACGTCCCCGAAGCGGAGCGGCACGCCGTTTCGCCGGGCCATGGCGAACATCAGCTCCGGCTCGAGAGTCCCCTCGATGTGGACGTGCAGCTCCGCCTTCGGGAGGCCTCGAAGGAAATCGTCCATCAGGCTGCCGAAAAGGCGCGGAGGTGGTGTTCCTAGCCTTTCGGGGCCTGGTACTTCAGGCCTCCAGCCTTCTTCATGACCTCCATCCCTTCCTGGTTTGTCATCAGCGGCGTGGTCTTGAAGAACTTCAGGTGGCCGACCGACGCGACCGAGACGGCAAGGGCTCCGGCGGTCACCGCGTCCGGCATCTCGATGATGCCAACGACGTCGCTCTCACCGAACGCGTAGTAGAACGCCTTCAGTTTGCCTCCGGCCCGCTCGACGAGGCCCTTGAAGGTCTTCTCGCGGTCCTCGGGCTTCCTAGTCAACGCCGCCCACCCTTCCGGCGTGTACGACCCCTCGATCAAGAAGTACGGCATGATCTTCCTCCTCGCGTCACTCTATTCGGGTCTCGTCCGGGAGGTCAATCGAGCCCCGGCCGTCCGATAGACTGGCCGCGCGTCTCGAGGAAAGGAAGCCATGCGCTCCGGCATGATCGACATGGAAAGCAACACGACGCTCGTGCAGTGCTACCCGGCGCACGAGGCTGTCCCCGACGGCGAGGGGCCCTTCCCCGCGGTCATCGTGGCCCACGACCGGTTCGGCTTGAGCCCTCACATCCGGGGGGTCGCCAACAGGCTAGCGAACAGCGGTTTCTACGCGCTCGCGCCGGGCTTCTACGCGATACCGACGAGCGTGGCCGACGTCGCTCCGGAGTTCATGCGCCCCACTCTCCCCATTCGTTTCGGCTACGACGACGAGGCCCGCGCCGACGATGCCGCGTCGATGCTCTCCGACGAGCGAGCGGAAAACATCTTTCGGCAGGCGATCGTCTACGCGATGGGCCGCGGAAAGGTCCGCGCTCCGAGAGGAGTCGGCCTCATGGGCTTCGCGATGGGCGGAAGGCAGGCCTTCCTGGCAGCCTGCCGCAATCCGGCCGAGGTCGCCGCCTGCGTGTCGTTCTATGGCGGGGGGATCACGGGCTCCTCTTCGCCCGCCCACGGGCGGCCGGCGCCGCTCGATCTCGCCGCGGACCTGCGCGCCTCGGTCCTCCTCCTCTACGGGGAGCTCGACACGACGATCTCCCGCCGCGAGCGCGAAGCCGTCCGCGACAGGTTGACCGCCCTCGGCAAGGATTTCCGCATCGAGGTCTTCCACGACGCGGGGCGGGACTTCTTCTCCGAGGAGATCGACGCCCACCGCATCCACGCGTCGAAGGTCGCCTGGGACGCGACCCTCGCCCTCTTCCGCCGCTGCCTCTAACGACCCTGATTCATTGTCCTTGCAGTTGCTCGCGGGCACGGGCGAGGGCGGCGCGGACCCGGCGCGGGGCCGTGCCGCCGGGAAGGTCGCGGTGGGCGACCGAGGTTTCCGGGGTCAGGCGCCGGAGGAACGGCCGCAGGTCGGGCGCTTCCCGGGCGGCGGCGGCGCGCAGGTCCGTCGCCGACTCCGAGGCACTGCGGGTCCATCGGGCCACCCGCTCGTGCGCGGTGCGGAAGGGGACTCCGCGACGCACCAATTCTTCCGCGATGTCGGTCGAGAGTATCGAGGCGTCGAGGGCCTCGCGCTCGGCGGCCGGACGCCGCTTCAAGCCGGCCACCGTCTCGGCCATCGCCGCGAGAGAGGCTTCCAGCGCGTCGGCCGAATCGAAGAGGGCTTCCTGTGTCTCCTGCAGGTCGCGGTTGTAGGAGAGGGGAAGGCCCTTCAGGACGAGGAGCGTGCCCATCAGGTGTCCGGCCACGCGGCCGGTCTTTCCGCGCGCGAGCTCCAGCGCGTCCGGGTTCTTCTTTTGCGGCATCATCGAGGAGCCGGTGGTCGTCGATTCCGACAGCGTCAGGAGGCGGACTTCCTCGCCGGTCCAGAGGATCAGGTCCTCGGCCAGGCGTGAGAGATGCACCATGGCGATCGCCGCGGCGGCCTCGAACTCGACGACGAAGTCGCGGTCCGAAACGGCATCGAGGCTGTTGGCCGTGATCTTGGGAAGCCCGATGTCGCGGGCGACGCGGACGCGGTCGAGAGGCAACGACGTTCCGGCGCAGGCGCCGGATCCGAGCGGCGAAACCCCGGCGCGCCGGCGGCAATCCTCGAGGCGCGCTCTGTCGCGCAACACCATCTCGACGTAAGCGTGGAAAGCGTGGGCGAGAAGGACCGGTTGTGCGGCGCGCGTGTGCGTTCGCGCCGCCACGACGACGCGTTCCTCCAGGCACATCTCTCCCTGGTCGAGCAGCGCGAGGCCCAGGCGCCGCAGCCCTGCCTGCGCGCGCGCGATCGCCTCGAGCGTCCAGAGCCGCAGGTCGAGGGCGACCTGGTCGTTGCGAGAGCGGCCCGCGTGGATGCGCCGGCCAGCCTCCCCGGCGAGCTCGATCAAGCGCCGCTCGATGTTCAGGTGGATGTCTTCGTCGGAGTCCTCGAAGCGAAAGCGGCCCGCCGCGATCTCGTTCGCGATCGTTTTCAACCCTTTCTGGATCCGCGCCAGCGCGGCGGCCGTCAGGAGACCGGCCCGGCGCAGCCCGCGGGCGTGCGCGCGCGTGCCGGCGATGTCCTGCGCGGCGAGCCGCCGGTCGAAGGCGTGCGAGACCGAGAGCTTCGCCAGGGACTCGCCGGTCCCGCCGGCGTAGCCGCCGCCCCAGAGGGCCCGCGCGCGTTTCCTGCGTTTCACGAGAAGTAGTTCGCGATCGTCTTCAAGTACACGCCCGGCGCCTCCCGCAGCGCCTCGATCGCGATGGATTCGTCGGCGCGGTGGGACTGCGCGGGGATCCCGGGCCCGAACACGATCGCCGGCCTGCCGCCGACGTGCGCGAGGTCGCTGACGCTGGCGAAGCCCGCGACCCCGGACGCCGCGGTCGCCGCGAGCGCCGCGCGGGCGATCCGGGAAACGGGGTCGCCCGAGACCGGCTTCAACCGCGCCGAGAGGACTTCGACGTCGCAGGACACGGCCTCGCGGACGGAGGCGATCATCGCGTCGTTGTCGAAACCGCCGATCGTCCGCGCGTCCACGGTCAACTCGCAGCGATCCGGGACGACGTTCGACCTGATCCCTCCCCGGACCATCGTGACCACCGCCGTCGGTTTCCCGAGGAACGGGTCTTCCACGGTGAACCTCAAGCCTTCGATCGCGAGCACGTCTTTGGCCGCTCGGACGATGGCGTTGTCCGCCAGGTGGGGCCGCGCCGCGTGTCCCGCCCGCCCGCGCGCCGTCAGCTTCAGCTTCACGAGTCCCTTCTGAGAAACCGCAACCGCGAACCCGTTGGGCTCGCCGATGATCGCGGCGTCGAACGCCAGGCCGGACACGATCTTCTCCAGCCCCTCTCCCCCGGTCTCCTCGTCGCAGGTCGCGGCGAAGAGCAGACTTCCCCGGTCCGGGAGCGGGGCCGCCAGGAACGCCTCGAGCATCGCGGCCACCGACGCCTTGGCGTCGTTGGATCCCAGGCCGATCAGACGCTCCCCCTCACGTCGCGGCGTCCAGGGGTCCGCGGACCACCCCTCGACGGGCGGCACCGTATCCAGATGGGAGTTCAGGAGCAGGCAGGGCAGCCCCTCTCCCCGCTGCGCCAGAACGTTGCGGCCCCGGCGCGTCGCGAGGACGCCGGCCCCGGCGCAGATCTCGCCGATGCGGTCGGCCAGCCTCGCTTCCTCTCCCGAGACGCTCGGAATCGCGACGAGCTCGGACAGGAGTTCCACGATGCTCGCCGTGGACTGAGCGTTCTTCATGAAGAAGCCGCTAGTGTCATGAATCGCAAGTCCGCAAACAAATACTTTCTGTCATCCTGAGCGAAGCAAAGGATCTGCTCTCGCGTTTCCCACATTTCCGGAGCAGATCCCTCGTCGCTTCGCTCCTCGGGATGACAGGGCAGCGCCCTGCGATTCGCCGGATTCCCGACTCGGCACACAGCCACAGCCTGGCTACTCCTTCACCACCATCGTCCCGATGCCCCGGTCGCCGAAGATCTCCGACAGCAGGGCGTTCCTCTGGTTGCCGTTGACGATGTGGACGGCGCCCACGCCGGACTCGGCGACACGCGAGACCTCCTCGAGCTTGGCGACCATGCCTCCCGTCACCGCGGCGCTGCGAGCGAGCTTGCGGGCCCCGGCCGCGGTCAGCCGGGACGCGAGGCTCTCCGGGTCGCCAGCCCGAAGGAGCACGCCCGGCACATCGGAGAGGAGAATCAGTTTTTCCGCGGAGAGCTCGATCGCGAGCGCCGAGGCGATCGCGTCCGCGTTGACGTTGAAGACCTTCCCCTCTTCGTCGGCCGCGAGCGGCGAGACGACCGGCAGGTACCCGGCGTCGAGCAGGGTCGTGAGAAGCCGGGGGTCCACATCCACCACGTCCCCCACGTTGCCGAAGTCCACGACTTCACGCTTTCCCGTCTCGCGGTTGACCATCCGTTTCTTCGAGCGCCGGCGCGCGAGCACGACGTTGCCGTCGATCCCCGAAACGCCGACGGCATGCACTCCGTGCGCGCGCAGGGCCGAGAGGATCTCGACGGAGATCTTCCCCGCGAAAACCATCTTGACGACCTCGAGCGTTTCATCGTCGGTGACGCGCCGTCCGTTGACGAGCCGGGTCTCCAGCCCCAGCCGCTCGGCGAGCTGCGTCGCTTGCGCCCCGCCGCCGTGCACGGCCGTGACCCGTATCCCGACCTGGTGGAGCAGGGCAATCTCCTCCGCCAGCGAGTTCAGGTTCCCCGGGTCCTCCGTCACCTTCCCCGAGATCTTGACCACGAACGTCTTCCCCTTGAAGCGCCGGATGTAAGGGAGCGCCTCGCGCAGGATCTCCGCGTCGATGGTCTGCTTGGGCGAAAGCATTCTCCTGGTGATCATTGGTCTTGCTGTTGCCTTCTTCATCGATGATCAGTCCAATTGACGATTGAAAGATTGACGATTGAAAGATTGGGCCCCGACCTCAATCATCGATCTTCAATCCTTCAATCCTTCAATCTTCCATTTCCTTCGCCAGCCACTCCAGGATGGCCTGCTGCGCGTAGAGCCGGTTCTCCGCCTCGTCGAGCACGGCCGAGCGCGCACCGTCCAGCACGGCGTCGTCCACGACGACGTTGCGGCGCACGGGAAGACAGTGCATGAAGAAAGCGTCCTTGCCTCGCGCCATCCGCGCCTCGGTCACGCGCCAGCCTTTCAAATTCGAGCGGCGCTCCGCTTCCGCTTCCGGCTGCCCGTAATCCGCGAGCGAACCCCACGACTTCGCGTACACCGCCTGGACGCCGTCGTAGGCGCCCTCGAGGTCCGCGGTCACCGAGAGAGAACCTCCCGCCTGCCGGGCGTTCTGCTCGGCCTCCCGGACGATGTCGGCGTCGAGGTCGTACCCGTCGGGGCGGGCGAGGACCACGTCCGCGCCCAGGCGCGACGCGATCAGCAGAAAGGAGTTCGGAACCGCCATCGGGAGCGCCTTCGGGTGATAGGCCCAGGTCAGCAGGACTCGCGTTCCTCTGGCCACGCTGAACCGCTGTTTCAGCGTCATCGCGTCGGCCATCGCCTGGCACGGATGGGAAAGCGTGGACTCGAGATTCACGACCGGAACTCCGGAATGCTGCACGAACCCGATCAGGACCGGCTCGCGGCGGTCCTTCGCGTAGTCCTTCCCACGGGGAAACGCCCGCACGCCGAGGATGTCGCAGTAGCGCCCGAGGGCTCCGGCTCCCTCCCGGACGTGCTCGGCCGCGGCGCCGTCCATCACGACGCCGTCCTCGTACTCCATCGGCCAGGCGTCGCCGCCGACGGAAAGCGTGACCGGCGTGCCGCCGAGCCTGGAGACGGCCACCTCCATCGAGACGCGCGTGCGCAGCGAGGGGTTGAAGAAGACGAGCCCCACGTGTTTTCCGGAGAGGGCGGCGCTCGCGGCGCCCCGCCGGAACTCTTCGCCCCGGGCGAGGAGCGCCTCGAACCTCTCCTGCGTGAGGCCCTGGACTGACAGAAAGTGTCTCAAAGAATCCCTCCAAGGGCTTCGAGGAACCGGTCGATCTCTTCCGCCGTGAGCACGAGTGGCGGCAACAGGCGAAGAGTATCCGGCAGATCGCTCCCGCCGACCAGGAATCCTCGCTGGAGAAGCGCCTGCCGGACGGGCTTGCCGGGCCGGTCGAGCGCCACCCCGAGGAGGAACCCTTCACCGCGCACCTCGCGGACGCCCGGGAGACCGGAAAGACCCTGCTTCAGATGCTGCGACCCTGCCCGGACGTTGGCCAGGAGGCCTTCCTTCACGATGACCCGGACGGTCGCCTCGGCAGCGGCGCAGCCGAGCGGGCCGCCGCCGAAGGTCGTTCCGTAGTCGTCGGGCTTGACGGTCTCCGCGATCTCAGTGGACACGAGGACCGCTCCCATCGGAAAGCCGCTGCCGATCCCCTTGGCGAGACTCACCAGATCCGGAACCACGCCATGGCGGCCGGCAAAGAAGAAAGTCCCGGTCCGTCCGAACCCGGTCTGGACCTCGTCGTAGATGAGTTTTGCCCCGCGCTCGTCGCAGAGCGTCCGGAGGCCCTGAAAGTACGAGGCGGGCGCCGTGATGACGCCGGCCATACTCTGGATCGGCTCGACCAAAACCGCCGCGACTCCCTCGTCCAGCTCCGCTTCAACGGCGGCAAGATCGGCAAAAGGCACCAGCCGGTGCCCGGGCACGTTGGGCTTTCCGAGCTCCCTGTACCTGGCGAGCCCCGCGGCCGAGATCGCGTCCGCGGTGCGGCCGTGGAACCCGCCGTCGAAAGAGAGGATGTCGCTGCGGCCGGTAAACCGCCGCGCGAGGCGCATCGCGTTCTCGTTTGCCTCGGTGCCGGAGTTGACGAAGAAGACGCGGGAGAGCGGAGACGGCGCTTGCGCCGCGATCGTCTCGGCCGCGCGCGTGCGCACCGGCACCGCGACGACGTTCGAATAGAAAATCAGCTCGCCCGCCTGCTCGCGGATCGCGCGGACCACCTCGGGGTGGCAGTGCCCGGTCGCGGCAACCGCGTGCCCGCCGTAGAGGTCGAGGTAGCTCTTGCCGGATTCATCCCAGACGGTCGACCCCTCCGCGCGCACGAGGGTGAGAGGCCAGCGCGTATAAGTGGGAAGCTCGGCGGATTCCACCCTTTCCTCCCCGCGGGAGGAGCGGGACGGAGTGACGGGGCCACTCTTCACGGGAACACTCCGGTCATCTTCAACCCGGTCGGCTCCGGGATCCCGAACATGATGTTCATCGCCTGGATCGCCTGCCCCGCCGCGCCCTTGACCAGGTTGTCGATCGCGATAAAGACCAATGCGGTCTTGCCGCGCGGGGCAACGCCGATATCGGCGAAGTTCGTACCCTTGACCGCAGCCACGTCCGGGGAGCCCTCGACCAGGCGGATGAAAAACTCCGACCCGTACGCCTCGTCGTAGAGGCCCTTCAGCGCGGGACGATCCATCTCGCGCTTCAACGGAACCATGGCCGTCGCGAAGATGCCGCGCACGAGCGGCGCCGAGTGCGTCTGAAACACGATCCGTCCGGCGGCGGGCGGGCCCACGGCCGAGAGCGACTCCTCGATCTCCGGCAGGTGCCGGTGTCCGTCGATGCTGTAGGCGAAAAAGGCGGCTGCCCGGCGCGGGTGATGCGTCGTCGGCGAGGGAGACACGCCGGCGCCCGAGGACCCGGTGATCGCGAAGACCGACACGGGGGCGGATTCCGCCACGAGGTCCTTCTTCCAGAGCGGGGCGAGAGCGAGGATCGACGCGGTCGCGAAACAACCGGGCGAGGCGACGGCGCGCGAGGACTCGATCTGCTCGCGGAAGAGCTCCGGCAGTCCGTAAACGAACTCGTTGCGCCGCGCGAAGGCGGGCGGGGGCGGGCCGTAGAACTTTTCGAAGGAGACGGGGTCCTTCAGGCGGAAGTCCGCCGAGAGGTCCACGACGGGGATCCCCGTGTCCAGGAGCGCCGGGGCGATCTCCGAGGCATACCCGTTGGCGCCCGCCAGGAAGATGACCTCCGGTCGATCGGCGCCGCGCGGCAGCTCCGAGATGAAAGTCAGGTCCGTCAGACGGGAGAGGTGCGCGTGGACGCTGGAGACGGCCTGCCCCGCCTGCGAGCGCGAGATCACGGCGACCGGCTCGGCCTTCGGATGGTCGAGCAGGAGCCGCAGCAGCTCTCCTCCGGCGTATCCGCTCGCGCCGAAGATCGCGGCCTTGATGCTCATGGATTGACCCTCATTTCCGAATCTCCTCGTAGACGATCCCGAAGAGCGCTCGCCCGTCGGTCAACGCGTTGGCGGCGGGGAGCTTCAGCTCCTGGCTGATGTACTCCGTGCCGGTCTGGTTGTCGGTCACCGGCCCCGAGATGACGGTGATCGGGATGTTCCATTGTTCCATCAGCTTCTGCGCACCCCACGCGGCCACGAGGTCGTTGGCGCACATGACGACCGCTTTCGTCGCGCTCACGAGATCGGGGTGCGAAAAGAAGGTCCCGACGCGATAGTCGCCGAGGATCCCGTCGCCGAGCTCGACGACGATGACATCGGGCTTCTTCTCGCCGAGCTCCGCGAGGATCGCCCGGGCGAAGGGCGCGAGGTCTTTGACGTGCGCCGTCGAGGGCAGCCCGCAGTCGAGGAACGACAGCGTCGCAAACGCTCCGTGGTCTTCCATGTCGAGCGTGTCCTTCAGGCAGGCCACACCGGAGAGCTTCGCCGCCGCGACCTTCAGCCCGGCGTTGGCGAAGCGCTTCACGATCTCCGAGGCGGCGGCGGTCTTACCCGCGCTCATGCAGGTGCCGGCCACGACCACGAGCGGCGGGCCCGCGGGCAGCTCGTCGCGGGGAGCGAGGGCGTTCTTCGAGATGTTCGCCGGCAGGCCGTCCAGGAGGACCGCGCCCAGGACCTCGGTCTCCAGCGGCGACCCGACATCCGGGTTCCTCCCCACGCAGAGCCCGAGAACTCCGCCGAGATTCAGGACGTGGATCGTGTCTCCAACGTGGATCGATTCCGGCACGATGCCGACGAACCCCTTCAACGCGCGCCGGTACCCGAGCGTCCCCGCGATCACGTCGCCCCGGTTGATCTTGGCCATCCGACCCGTCGTCAGCTCCAGCCGGTCGTACACACTCTTTTCCATGAGCGCGCGGACGGCGAGCACGTTGCCCTCCTTCGGCTCGATGTGCGGGGAAATCTCCACCTCGCGAGGAAGCTCCAGGCGGGCGGTGGAGGAAGCGATCTTGTCCAGGATGATTTTCATCGGGTCTCCTTCTTGCCCGAGGGTTCGGCGGACCGAAAGCTCCGCCGCCCGCTCTTCTGTCCGGCGAGGGTCCAGAGCCGGCCCGGCAGCGCGAGCGTCTTGCCGACACCCTTCGCCTCGGCCGGCGAGAGATAGGCGTTTGATTCCCCGTACCGCACGACGGAAGGCCGGAGAAGGGAATGCGGGCTGCGAACGCCCACGACCTCGAACCGTCCCGGGCTAAAGCGCAGCTTCGCCTCTCCCGACACCCGCGCCTGGGTCGCGCGCAGGTAGGCGTCGGCGTCGAAGAGGGCGGGTTCGAAGGCGAGCCCCTCGTGCAGCAGGCGGCCGTACGTCTCGGCGACAAGCGTCTTCAACTGCCGCTGCTCTTTCGTCATCACGAGCTTCTCCAGCTCCGCGTGCGCCGCGATCAGCGCGAGCGCCGCGGGGGCCTCGAAAACGATTCGGCCCTTGGAGCCCAGAATCGTATCGCCGAGATGGACGGCGCGCCCGGCCGCGTACCGGCGCCCGAGAGCGTTCAGCCTCTCGACGAGCTCGATGCCTTCGAGGCTCCGCCCGTCGAGCGAGACGGGGCGTCCCTTCCGGAACAGGACGACGGCGAAACGCGGCGTCTTCGGCGTCTTCGCGAGCCTGTTGCCGGGATAGAGCGCTTCCGGAGGAAGCTCCCAGGGATCGTGCGTCTCGCCGCCGGCGATCGTCGTGCCCCAGAGGCCTTCGTTGACCGAGTAGCGTGTCGTCTTCGCCGGGATCGCGACGCCGCGGGAGGCGCAGTAGGCGGTCTCCTCCTCGCGCGAAACGCCCGAGTCCCGCACGGGGGCCAGCACCTCGATCCCGGGCGCGAGGACGCGGAGACCGGCGTCGAAGCGGAATTGATCGTTGCCGGCGGCCGTCGAGCCGTGAGCGATCGCCCGCGCCCCGGTCCGCCGCGCGTACCCGGCGGCCGCGGCGATCTGAACGGCGCGCTCGGCGGCGACGGACAGCGGATACACGCCTCCCCGGAGAACGTTGCCGAAAATGAGCGGCAGGGCGTAGCGCTCGAAGACCTCGCGGCGTCCATCCCGGAAGACGTGCTTCTCGACACCCGCCGCCTTCGCGCGCGCGGCGATCGTGCGCTTCTCGCGCGGCGAGAAGCCTCCCGTGTCCACCGTCACGGCGTGGACCCGGTGACCCTCCTCGCGCAGGAGAATCGCGCAATAGGTGGTGTCGAGACCACCGGAAAAGGCGAGGCACACGACCGGCATGCGGCGTTTCATGGGGCGGCGGATTGT
>Ga0209009_1000398_pt1 | contig 15781 bp, 16 predicted proteins | sample BlaSpr_A8_OM3_M2_FD_187979 | JGI IMG/M metagenome (GOLD analysis project Ga0209009, IMG submission 187979) | Forest soil microbial communities from Thunder Bay, Ontario, Canada - Black Spruce, Ontario site 2_A8_OM3_M2 (SPAdes) (version 2) | ecosystem: Environmental > Terrestrial > Soil > Boreal... | reverse complement strand
CCGCCGAAACTCCGGCGGATACGCCCTGTGTGTACTCCCCATCGTGAACTCCTTTCCCCCAAGTCTGAAGGTGTCCACGAAACCGGGTCAACTCCAGTCTGACATAATTCTCGCCGTGGGAAAGCGAAAACGCCGCGCGAGCCTAGTTTGGTCACCTCAACCGAACTCCTTCCCGAGTTCTCAAAAGCGACGCGCAGAGGCCCGTCGGCGACACCGCGACGAAGAGCACACTGCCCTGGAAGCGCGCGCAGGCCGTCGGCGCCTCCCTCGGTGCCCTGATTGCTTTGCAGACCGTCACTACTTGAGGTCGGCTCGGCGATCCCTTTCTCGATACTCGGCTTCACTATGACAATTCGGATTTCGGCTTCCGAATCAGGAATGGCCGTCGGAACGGGGATCTGCGCTCACAATTCGGCGTCACGGTGTACACATGTGACCGCTGCTTGTCGTGGGCACAGACCTTCGAGCCTGGATGTTCGCTGCCTTTCGACTCGATCAAGTCCATCACCCAGCCTGTCGCAATCACGAGGCATGACGAGCGTTCACACATGATCCCGTGCCTCGTCACCGTGGTGGGAGCCGGGCTGACGGGCGCGATGCTCTCGGCGCTGCTTGCCAAGGTCGGCAGGAGCGTTCGGCTCATCGAGGGCCATCTGGATCCCCGCCGGCACGCGACGGTCGACTATCCGTCGATCAATCTTGCCCTTTCATACCGTGGCCTGAAGGCGCTCGACCGGCTGGGTGTGTGCGACGAAATCTGGCCTCTGCTCGTCCCGATGAGAGGCAGGCAGATCCACACCGCCGAGAGTCAGGAGTTTCAGGCCTACGACCTCGTTGGCGCTCGCAGCCTGTACTCGGTGCGGCGATCAGACCTCATGCGCCTTCTGCTCGACACGGCCGAAGCATGCGGCGCACAGACGATCTTCGGGCTCTCGTTGAAGGCCATTGATGCACCATGCCGAACCATGCGCTTGGTCGACAAAGCGTCTGGTGCCGAACGCACGGAGAGTTTCGAGATGCTGATCGGGACTGACGGGTGTCACTCCGTGGTACGACGGGGTCTCGACACCGCCTGGGGCGAGTCTAGCGCAGTGTCCGAGCTTGCTCACGGGTACCGCGAGCTGCCGATCGACCAAGCGTCACCACTGGCCTCAAGTCTCCGGCAAGACGCCCTGCACGTCTGGCCCCGTCATGATTTCATGATGGTCGCCTTGCCGAATGCCAATAGGAGCTTCACGGCAACCCTGTTTATGCCTCATGAGGGCCACGAGAGTTTTTCTCACCTGAGCAACACGGCAGCTGTCAAGAAGCTGTTCGATCGACATTTCCAGGATATCGGTGGTTCGTGCTCGTGGGCGGTGCCTGCATTGACCAGAAGACCTATCGGGCGGCTCATCACGGCGGAAGCGAGACACTGGTCGTTCGGGGGCGCTGTCGCGATTCTGGGCGACGCTGCCCATGCCTTGCCGCCGTTCCTGGGCCAGGGCATGAACTGCGCGTTCGAAGATTGCGTGTGTCTTGCCGACCTGCTCGATGAGCACCGCGGGAATCCGGCGGACACGTTCAGCCGGTTCGAGGAACTCCGGCGGCCGAATGCTCAAGCAATCGCCCACATGTCTCTCGAGAACTACCTCGAAATGCGCCATACGGTCACGCAATCCGAGCATCGCGCGACGCGACGGATGATGCAACAGCTCCAAGAGCGGTTCCCCATGAAGTTCGTCCCGCTCTATTCGATGGTCTCGTTCTCTGACGTGCCGTACACGGATGCGCTCGCCCGCCATCGAGTCCAGGAGACGATCCTCGGCGCGTTGTTCGGCCAGGGGAACAGTGACGTGATCGACTGGCCTCTCGCCACACGGCTCATCAAAGAGGGCTTGAGGTCGGATGTCTTGTTGTCGCCCGAGAGCTTTTACCGCCACCGCGGCGCGTTCCAACCAAACCTGCCTTCCTGCTGATTATCGAGATCGCCAATGCGTGTTCTCTGTTCATGCGTTCCGGCGACCAGTCGGTTCCAGGTTTTGGCGCCGCTGGCCCGGGCCCTCGCCGATATGGGAAACGAAATCGCATTCGTGACTCCGGCCCAGTTTCAGTGCGAAGTGTCGGCCGCCGGATTCGAAACCCTGGTGGCCGGCCTCTCGTTGTCCGAGCTGAGAGCGGCCGCGAGTGCATGCGACCCCGGGCTATCACCCGACCAGCAGGCTGCGCTCATGTTCATCAGAATAGCACCGCTCGCGCTCCGCCAGGAGTTGCTGCCGCTCGCGGAGGCCTGGCGCCCCGATGTCATCCTTCATGAAGAGGGCGAGTATGGCGGCCCGCTCATCGGGGCGCTGATTGGCGTCCCCACCGTTGTCATCGGCTGGCCGGTGCCGCTGCGACTCCCGGCGGTTCTTCGGCGTCTCGATGCCGCGCTGGCTGAGACATGGACTGCCGCCGGCTTGACGCCGTCGCCATTGGCAGGCTTGTACGATCAACTGTTCCTCGACACATGCCCTCCGAGCCTGCAGTCAGCGCATGCGGCGGCGATCACAACAAGGCAACCGCTTCGTCCCATGCTCGACACGGCTCGATCCGGGGACCTCCCCGCGTCGGTGCTCCGTCGGATCCCGGGTGTTCCCACCGTGCATCTGACGTTCGGAACGGTTCTGTCGCTAGAAGGCCGCACACTCAACATCGTTCAGCAGACGGTCGAGGCATTGCGCGGCGAGTCGATCAGGCTGATCGTTTCCGTGGGCGACTCTAATGACCCAAAGATCGTTGGCCCGGATAGTGACGATCTGATTGTCGTGCGCTACTTGTCTCACCGCGCGCTCCTGCCGCATTGCGATGCGGTCATCTGTCATGGCGGCGCAGGATCGACCATCGCAGCCCTCTCCCACGGCCTGCCCCTCCTCATCGTCCCGCGCGACGGTGCGTCGCAGCACCGGAGCGCGTTCGCGTGTGCGCAGACCGGAGCCGGTCTGACCCTGCACGATGAAGACATCAGTCCTGCTGCGATCCGCAAGTCGGTTCGGGCGCTGCTGGAGGTGGACGGTTATCGGCTGGCGGCGCGGCGCGTCGCCGCCGAAATCAGGTCGATGCCGGATCCACACCTCCTCGTCCCGGCGATTGAGCGAGTGGCGCGAGGTGGCCGAGTGGTTTAGGCGCCTACCCCTGAAACTGGGCCCTAGCCCGGCCACGGGTTTCCAAGGGGCCCGAAGTGGGCGGGAAGCGACTGATCGGACTCGAGCAAATCGAGTAACTCCGCCCGCACCGGCACTCTCGCGAATCGCTCGGCGATGGCGCGAGCATTCAGCAACGGCGGCGACCCGACGACACCGGCGGATCGGAACGTCATATTCAGCAGCGAACGACGCTTTGCGGTCACATTGTTGCCTTGGGTGTGAATGGCCATGGGATCCAGCAACACGAGGCTACCGCGTGGCGCCTCGAGTGGGACGGCACTCGGGAAGTACCGCCTTTCGTACACGCGATAGTCGATCCCGCTCTGTGGCCCGCGAGGATCCGTCAACTTGAAGTAGTAGCCGGGCTCGCGCAGCCGGTGGGAGCCTGGCACCACGACGGTTGCTCCGTTCTGCCTGGTGAAGTCGTCGAGCAACACGAACGCGTGAAGATACATCCGGTGGATCGAATCGCTCGGCCACAAGGTGTCCCGATGAAAACTGAGGTCGGCGCCCAAACCTCGCTTCGCGTTGCGGTCGTCGGGCATATTCGTCTGGATGAGGCAATCGCGCAGGACCGCGCGTCCAAGGTAACGCTGGGCGAACATCTGGACCGTTGGATCGAGAGCCAGCTCCTGAACCTCGCTCGCGATCGCGTACATGCACCGAGTGGTTCGCAAAGGCCAACTGTGGCGCAGTATGGCCTCACCGCCCGCATCGACGAATCGAGCAACCTCTTCCTCGAACTCCAGTCCCTTCCGTGAAATGTTGTGGAGGGCGTCCGCAGCGACGAAAGACGGGAGTATGACAAATCCTGAGCATTCAAGGCAATACAGGTCTCGATCCGCCTGGGTGGTCACTCAGACGCCTCCGCGGCCGCGGATGCCGCCCCTGCTTCTAAGGAGTGAGGAACGGGCACGGGTCATCTCGTGGGCCAGCTCGTCGAACGGTGGAAAATTGCGGTCCCTTTCGAGCAACACGGCCGAAATCGCGGAGTGACGGCAGAGATAGTCCAGATACTCAAAGACCTCGTCCGAGACGGAGTCGGCGTGGGAGTCGATGAGCACGCCGTCGCGCTCAGTCGCGCCGGCGATGTGGACCTGCACAACCCGGTCGAGGGGAATATTGCGAAGGAATTCATAGGGGTCGTAACCGTGGTTCGTAGCATTGACGTACAGATTGTTCAGGTCGAGCAAGAGGCCACAGTCGGCGGCTTCGACGACTCTCGAGAGGAGGTCCCACTCCGCAAGAGACGCTCCGGGCATCACGAAATGATACGAGATGTTCTCGAGCAGGAACGGCAGCCGGCATCGCCTCTGCACGGCCGCGGCCTTTCGCGCGACAATCTCGACAGTCTCATCAGTGAAGGCCACCGGCGACAGGTGCCCGAGCTCGACGTCTTGCACCCGAGTCACAGCAAGATGGTCGCTGAACCACACCGGCTGAATCTCCTGCAACACGCCTTCGACCGCTCGGACATATCGCTCGTCCAGCGCTTCGTCCGTTCCAAGCGACAACCCAAGGAAGTGACAGACGGTGGGCAGCCTGCGCGACCATCCGACAATGCGCTTGCGCATCGCGAGGTCAAAGCACTGATCGCCGACAATCTCCAGAAAGTCCACCTTTGAGAGATTGGCGTCAAGCTGCGCGTCCAGTTCCTCGCGATAGCCGAGGCCGACACCGAGAGCAATTCCTGTGCCTTTCACGAGCCAGACCCCTCGGGATTCAGCGCGATCATACCCGCGCGGCTCAACTCTTGCATGACTTCATAGAGACGGGCGATCAGCGCAGGATCGTCGGCGACACCGAGGGGCGCCAAGAGGTGGCCCAAGGATGTCTTGCCATCGGCTCGCTCTAGTATCGACCCAAGCCAGGGACTAACCTCACTCGCACAGACGCTCATGTTCCCCTGCCCGCGAAAGAACACTACGGCAACGTCCTGCGCAGCCACGTCCATCGGCGACCTCGCTCCCCGGGCGACCCAGTCGACGAGCTGGCCGGGGCTGTGGCGGAGCCTGCGAAGGCGGGCCGGGGGAATCAGCTGCGGCCGGACGTCCTTCGGCCCCCCGAAGCGAACGTCAGCACTTGGCCTCGGCGAGAGCGGCTCATCGGCTATCTCGGCTTTCGTGCTCTCGAAGATGAGGAGGTCCGAGGCGATCCCTTCGCCGGCCTCCGTCGCGAAACCTTCATGGAGAGACTTGCCGAAGGCAACCGCGTCAGCGGACGCGCGCGGGAACGGAATCGCGTGAAGCTCCAAATACCGTCCGAGCAGCGCGTGCCATCGTTCGGCGCCGAGGTATGACTTCAGGAGTGGATAGAACGCGGACAAGCGCTCCTCGCGCTTTCGGCTCAGCGTGCCGGCAAAGATCTCCACGGCGTCGGCGTGATCGAGCACGAGACGCCTCAGGTGGTCGAACTCCACGGGATTCAGGCCGAACTCGCCCGCAAGAGAACGGTCACCTCGCCGCAGGGCCTCGCGGGCTGCAGAGTCGAGATAGACACGGGCCAGGGCGGCTTGCATCTGCAGGAGGGCCATGGCTATCGCGGGGTCGCCACCAAGCGGCCAGCGAGGGCGCGGAGCTTGGGTGCGTCCGGGCCGCCGCACTCGGCGGCGAGTTCGTAAAGCCGCTGGCCGGCAAGCCCCGGGTCGTGCCGGCTCAGCACCTTCGTGATGGCCAGTTTGGAAGGAAGGTCAGCCACGCCGAATAGCCGGTCGACGATGGGAACCACGCGAGGGGCGGTGAGCGTGTCGAGAAGCGCGATCAGGGCCGCCAAAATGTCGGAAGCGGTACGCTGGGGCGCATCCGCGTCCCCCTCCCCCCCCTCATCGAACCAAGTGGTGAGACCGCGCTCGTAGCGGTTTGGTTGCGCGAGCTCGGCGGCCCTTGGGCCCGAGAAGACGTGAACGGAGATCGATGGGGCCTCCGAGGGGTTCAAGACCCGGTGGATACACGGTGGCAGGATCATTCCAACCTCACCGACGCAACCGTGAATTTCGCGCTCAATCCTCGCTGGCTTCTTGCCCGGTGGAGGCTCGGCGTATGTGACGAATGTCAGTTCGTTTGCGAGCACCCCAGTCACCGTCCAGAAGGTGTGGCGATGTGGGCTGTTTCGGCTTCGTGCCGGCCAGTAGATGAGGCGAACGGAGAACGCCGACTCGTCGTCGTCGACGATCGGCGGGTTCTCCCATGGGGAAGATGAAGTCGACGACGCTATTACCGACGTCGCGGCGTCAACACAGTCAAGAACGAACTCGGTGTCCTGCAAGGCCTCCCTTAGGAGACACCGGACCCTGACGGCCACCGGGGACGCATCCGTCGATTGGCGAATCGCCTTCGACACATCCTCGGCAAACAAGAGCAAGCGATCGCGCGACACGCTTGTCTCCATAATCAGTCTTCGTGATGCAGATGCTCACGCAAGAATCGAGTGCTGGCCGCCAGCGTTTGGTGCCACGAAGCCGATTGAGAGAAAATGTGCCCCTCGTCGGCCAGCGTGATGTACTCGCACGGGACCTCTGCCGGCAAGCTCATCACAAATCGAGAAGACTGACTTGAGGCCGCCATCTCGTCTCGCAGTCCGTGCAGGATCAGCAAGGGTGTGCGCATGGCTTGAGCCATCCCTTCCGTCGTCGTCGCTCGCGTGGCCTCATCGAACAAGTGCTGCCACCCCTCAAGGGGCGGGGTTTCGCAACGATACACGGGTGAAACGAGCACAGCGGCGTCGAGCGCCTCGGTCCGGAGAAAGTGAAGCGTCGGCAGCGCCCCAAGACTTCCGGTGAGTAGGCCGATCCGCTCAATACCGCGGTCCCGAAGCTCGCGAACCTTGGCGGCCAAGGCTCCCCGTGCCATCAGACTCCAGGGAGCGTCCGGTTCGCGGTAGGCGCGCCCCCGCCCAGTGGAGCCTGGAGGGTTCAGGCAGACGGCGGTGTACCCTTCAGCGGCAAACTGCCGCAGCAGCGAGGCAAGAGCATGGTGGAAGAAGGCCGACTGTGTCCCATCGACGAAGCGTCGATGGGGCCCCGCAACATACACCAGGGCACCTGAGCGGGTCCGTGGGCCTGGCAATTCGAAATCACCCTGCGGCGACGGCATCTCGCCCAGCTCTGCCGATTCCGACGACGTCTTACCCAGAGACGCTTCGGTCTCGGAGCATACGTTCCAGGCGGGGAAGCTGGGCGAGTGTACGAAGAACAGGGTCCGACCAGCTTGGTCCCATGCCGGAAGCACGTTCACGTTCGCACGCAGTCTAGACGTGCGCCACTCGCCCTTGCCCTGATCTGAGCAGACGACCAGCCATGCGTCACGGCAATCCCGTCTGCGGACCGGCGCCCCGGTCATGGCAACCCGACCCGCCTGCGGCGCCGCCGCAATCTCGATGACCTCAAAACCCTGTGGGCCGATCTGCTCGACGCGACTGCCATCGACGTGGAGGACGAACACCGATGCGCAGTCGTGGAGCTCCGATGCTAGCAACAGCGAACGGTCTTTCCAGGGAGCCCAGGCCGGCTCCTGCCAACCGATGCCGGTTCCCAGATTCCCCCCGAAGAATCGCTCAGCCCGCCCCGTGCCGACATCGATGCACGCAAGCTCCAGTCGCACCCGGCCTGGCGCCGAAGGGCAATCGGCGCCGATGAACAGACTGCGCCCATCTTGCGACCCCCGGATTCGGGGGCGGCTCGCAACGGACAGGGGCCAGAGGACGCTGCGGGGCCGCCCGCCGTGCTCGTAGCGCACTTCGAGTCCCCCCGGTCGACGAAGGACGGTAGCGTGCACCGGCCAGGTGCACATCGCGACCACGCCATCCGCGTGGTACCTGGCCGCGAAGCCGTCTTCGGCCGAGGCGCGCCATTGCCGTTCACCGCTGAGCCCCCACAACGTACCAACCATGTCGAACCCGAGCGCTCGCGAAGGCGGCGCCGTTCTTGGTACGACCGGATCCGTGCCGTCCCACACCCCATAGATGTCGTCGGCAACAAAGGCGAGTCGTTGTCCGAGAGGGTCCCAGGTCATTACGACGGGGCGAAGCGTTTCGATCACAGCGACCTCTGCGATCGCATCTCCTATCGTGGATCTGACGACGACGCCAACGCCCGATCGTCCTTCCGGATGGGCGACGGCCAAGGCAAAGCGGTCGCCGGCCGGAGACGGCTGCAGGTTGAGCACGAAAGGCGCGATGGGCACGTTCGCGCAACGATCGGCGCGAGCGGTCGTCGCTAGCACTGATATGAGAATTCGGTCAGGGTTGCCGGCTTGAGGCGGAATCGCTGGAGTTTGCCAGTGGCGCCACGCGGCAGGGACGAAACGAATTCAACAGCGTCGATGTGCTTGTGCGGAAGCTCGTCGAACCGGTTCGCCACTGCCACTTTGAGGCGCTCTTCCACTTCGGCGCAGGGCCGCACCCCCTGCCTGAGCACGATGTAGGCCTTTGGCCGAACCACACCCAACGCATCCGAGTATCCGACGACCGCGCATTCAGCGATCGCCGGATCGTCGGCGATGACTGCTTCTATTTCCGTAGGTGAGACCCATTGACCGCAGCCGGCCTTGATCATGTCGTCGGCTCGTCCGCACACGTAGATGTATCCAGCCTCGTCACGGTAAGCCAAATCGCCGGTTCGGACCCAACCGTCGACGAAGTGGCGTTTCGTCCGTTCCGGATCGTTGCTGTAGCCGCGCGCCATTGACGGTCCTTGCACCCACATCTCCCCAGCCACGCCTGCCGGTACGGGCTCGCCCGTCTCATTAGTGAAGCGAACTGAGAATCCGTCGACGACACGCCCGGCGCAAGCCGGCCGAATGTCGCCGACACGATTCGTAATGAAAACGTGGCCGACTTCGGTGGACCCGAATCCGTCGAGCAACTCGCAGCCGACCAGTTCTCGCCAGCGGCGGTAGAGAGTGTCGACCAGCACTTCGCCTGCGCTAACCGCCAGCCGGAGCCGTCGAAACGCATCGAGGGAATCGGATCTCAGCAGATCGGCCAGCAGTCGAGGCTGGCCGAGGAAGAGAGTTGGTGAGTACCGTTCGGCGGCCGCGATCATGGAGGCAGCCGACGACGCAGACGCTACGAGGATGGAAGCCGCACCGACGAACAGCGAGGACAAGAGGTTCCCCCCCAGCCCATAGCCGAAGGTCAGCTTCGGGACTGCCAATACACGATCTTCGCTCGACATGTGCAAGACGGGTACCGAGTACGCCGTAATGCACGCGAGGATGTCGCTGTGCCGGTGAGGAATACCCTTCGGCACGCCTGTCGTACCCGAACTGAACAAGCAGTAGGCAATCGCGTCTTCAACTTGAGCCGACTCCGTGGCGTCGCGCTCGGCGGCGCCGACAGCCCTCTCCAGGTCGGCGCAACACGCGTGGCCGTCGCCGGCAGTAAGAAGGCGTCGTCCTGGATCGGGAAGCCCGCGGAACTTCTCCGCGAAGGCGGCGTCCACGACGACGAGCACCGCGCGTGTGTGATCGGCGATGTGCGCAACGTCCTCATACGCCAGCGCCGGGTTGACCGGAACCGCAACCGCGCCAATATGCATGGCCGCGAAGAAGACGCTGACGAAAGTCGGCGTGTCGGGCAAGAGCAGAACAACATGGTCGCCGCGAGTACATCCGTGCATCCGAAGCACGGTTGCCATGCGCAACACCGAGTCGGCTAGATCCGCATAGGTCAACTCGGCATCTTCATAGAGCAGCGCCGTCGCCGCGCCACGTTGACCACGAACGTGCCGGGCCACCAGGTAGTCGAACAGATTAACGCTTGACGACCAGTCTTGCTCCCGCACGCCCGGCTTCTCCGGAGAACTCAGTTCACGAGCAACTCAGACAGCCCATAGAGGTCATACGGGTGACTTGACCCCGACCTTCCGGCGTCTCAACAAGTTTGTAGTTCAGGAGTTCCTTGATGGCTTCGGTGCGTCGCTCGATGAGATGTGGCCGCAACAGCTCGTTAATCTGTTTGAGGAGAGCTTCAGGAAGCACACCAAGTTTCATGATCATCCCCTTGCCTTCTGTCCACGTAACCGACGGGTGGAGGAACGGAGAGAACCGGCGGTCGTCGCCGATAAGGGTGCCCAGCTGAATGCTGGGAAGGGGATATTTTCCCCCGTGCTGAATGCTTACGCGGGCAGCCATCAAGGTTTCTGGATCAGCCACAATCCCGATTTCCAGCCATTCGCAAGCCATAAGGCGATCCTCCTTTTGGGGGTCCATCATATAGTTTCTCCGCAGTGCACGCCGAACCGGCGGAAGCTTATTCCCGCGTGTCAGCCAAGTCAAGAGTGAATATCGCGCCCGTGGTAAGCACGTGAAGTGTCCGGTGGTAGGAGCAAGTGAAATGTCCGGTCTGAGGTCCTGGGCGGGGACGGCGTTTCATGCGGCTGGGGGTGCCGATGGAGCTTTATCCGGGCCGGGCGTTTTCACGAGAAACTGCGCATCCAGCAGACGCACAGGTGGGCACGCTCAGCGGGGGGCGGAGGCAGCGAATCTGGTCGCGAGCAGGCCAGGGTGAGCCGGAGCGGCCCTTCAAGGAAGATCCGCGCTATGCTGACCTCCAGCCGATCGAACCATGGCAAGACGCGCCGGCGCCCGCGGCGCGGGCTATTGCCAGCTTTTTGCGCCCGCCGGGCAGGAGCAATCGTGGGCACACGCTCAAGCACTCTAGTCAGCCCAGAAGGAGGCCTCCCGCGAGGTGGTCTAGGACACCTGGGATCTCCTCGCACCAGTATGGCGTTGTATTCGCATCGATGATGTAAAAGTTGGACTGGTCGTCTCGGACGATGTCGAGCGTTCCGAAATCCAGACCGACACTCTCCAAGAATCTTGCGACAGGCCGAATCGGAAAGGCGACGTCCAGTTGAACAGATTCGTCACGGTGCGAGAGATTGACGAACTGTATATGCCGTGTCGCCCCGCAGATCATCTTCTTGATCCGTCCGGGCCTGTAAGCGCAAGCGATCGCGACTTTGTCGCGGCAGACGTACACGCGATAGTAAACGTCGCTGCTATTCGCCACGAAGCGCTCGATCGTCAGCGAGGGCTCGCTCCACCACTGGACCGGCACCTCGACGCGCGGTATAACTCGGTATCCCCGTTTGGAAATGACGGTGTCCGGACACGACACCCCAAGTTCGTCACGCAGGTTTTGCGGCAATTGCCGTTCTGCCGCACCGAAGGAGTTAAGGGTCGTCTTCACGACTACCAGTTCATCCGGCCGACCTTGAATCGTGGTGAGCGTCTCTGGCAGCGACAACTCGGCGCAGATCCTCTGAATGGTCGATTTGCGCAAATCCACCGCTCGCCGGTTGACGACTATGCGACCTGCGGACAGGAGATTGTCAATCAACTGCCGCCGGCAGAATGGGAATCGCTCGGTCAGGGTGCAGTCCAGGTGGAAGATGAAACCGCGCGCGTGACTCGCGGCCGCGACGAGGTCTTCACAAACGTCCGATGGCTCCGCTCGAATCAGTGAGACACGATCCTGCAAGAGCCGGCCCAGCAGGAAGTCGCGCCAGTCCGATCTGTCGTAGACGATCCACTTAGAGCGAGCCATGCTCCTTGCCCTTTGCGTGTGCCGCCAACCAGGCAGTCCTAAAGAGAGGCATCTCGCGCCCGCGCCCCGTTCGCCGCGCGCGACACGAATTCACCCTTGCAGCCTCCATCAACTAAGACGTCAATCAGCCGTTCTGTATCGGTTCTGCTCGAAGGATTCTCGAGACACTGGGGGTGAAGAACCAGACCGATCGACCGACGACGCCGAAGCGCCTCGGTGCTGCGTGCGACGATCGCCCGAGGAGTCTTGGGCGCATTCGCGCGCCAATCCCATACGTCCACCGCGAGCTGCACGTGCCGGATATGGTTCGCGGCCGGGGGGTTCACGATCCATGAAATGTAGTTTCCACCCAAGGATGCCCAAACTGACGGCATCCACGCCGGCCAGCCGTCGTAGGGCGCCGAATATCCGCCCTTGAACCTGTCGCCGAAGCTGCGCGTGAGCAGGCGCCAGCCTCGCCGGAGCAGGGGGATCGCTGCGCCTGGCGGTCGCGGCCCCTGGTCCGCAAATTCACCGCGCCCCGATGCCCCGCCGCTCCCATGAGGAATGTGGGCGTAGCCATGTTGCGAGACCTCGCAAATGTGGTGAGGGTCGAGAGCGTCCAATGTGCGTCCATCAAGCCGGGCGAAATAGGGAATCACTTCGAGCGAGAGCGGCAGTGTGCGTTCGGCACAGGCACCGATCAACCACTCGAGCACGCTTCCACCGGTGATTACATCATCCAGTCTGATGAGAAGTCGCTTCGGCGGAGCCATCGCGCGAAGCAGCACCCGGAGATCCTCGTAGGCGCCCGCCTCGCGGTGCGGTGGAACGGTTTGCGGAGGGTTCGTGCCCAAAGGCCGACCGTGTTCTTCCAATCCATCGCCCAGGGCCTTCATGAATTCGGCGGCGGGGTTACCCGAGAAGCGAGCGGTCACTCGCCGACAGGCGGAGCGGAATTCATCGCGCCAGTTGGAGTCAGCCCACTTCCCGGGCGATCCAGAGATGTCGATTCCGTGCCGCTGCAACTGCGCGAGCCGGTCCTGGACCGGTTCCGCGAAGGTGGTACCTGGCAGGGGCATGAAGGGCGTGGCCGCGGCGATGCATTCCCACATGACGTTGAAGCCTGGCCGGATGACGGCGCCGTGGGCGACTTGGAGCAGCGACGGGAGTTCAGGCTCGTATTGGATGACTTCGAACACGGGGGGAATCGCAAGGTCATGGGGGAAGAGCGGTCCGCAAACAAATAGCAAGCGCGCGTGCGGCCACAACTCCCGCAGTTGTCCGGCAACCGAAGAGGCGTGCTCGATGAAATGATTGCGGTCGTGGCTTCCCGACCGTTCGCCGCCTCCCCCGAGGGTGAACACGAACACCTGCTCGTCCGTCTTAATCCGATAGGTGTCGCGGACGAGCTTGACGCTGCGGCCCGACGGCCGGCGGAACAGGGGGCCGATGTTGCACCATCTCGGCCAGCTGCGAATCACCTCCGTCTCGGCCGTGCTATACGGCCAGGACGGGGAGCCGGGGCTGTCGCAGACGATGAAGCGCGCGATTTCGGAGCCGTGCCGGGCCTGCAACATGGACATGAACGCGAAGGTCCCTGGTCGCACAACGAGAAAGCGAGTGACGTCACTCGACCAGCTGACTGGAGCCGGATGCGTGTCTTCGATCACGACCGCTGGGCCATTGAGCGCCGCATAGGAGGCGACCTGGGTGGCCACGAGCTGGGCGGTGGCGGACGGCAACTCGTACAGAGCCCAGATCCCAACGCCAGGAACGCGCAGGGACAGCTCTTGCGGGTAGTGTCCCTGAAAGAAGATGACCGGCCGGCGGTGGGCGCGCCGCAGCCATCGAGAGACCTGGAGAGCCCGAACGAGGTGGCCGTGGCCGATTCCGTTGAGGGTCAGCAAGACGTCGGCCATGTCAGCTATTCCTCAGGCATGGCATGACGCACGAAGTTGAATGCGGCATCCTCGTTCCTCAGGGTGAAGAATGCCCGTGCCCAGTGGTGGACCTCCGGCCGGAAATTCGACCATTCCCACGCGCCTTCCGCCCCCACCCGAAGATCCCGATCCGGATCGAAGTCAAAGGACTGGAACTGCTGGGCGCGGAGGAAGTAGTGGCGATCCGCCAGGTCGCCGTGCCAGAGATGCACCACACGCCCAGGAATGGCGCCGATGCGCCCCCGCACATCCGCGGCAACGCGGGTTGCCCATCGTTCGAAATGCCTACGGTAAGCGGTCGACGCCGAACCGAGAAGGGTGTCGATGCAGCCTGATCTCCAGTCGCCACACATGGCGTGCGCCATCAGGTGATCCGCGTTGCCGGTCATGCACGCGTCGTAGAAGCCATGGCGCTCGAGCCAGTCGCGTCGCGCTGCCCAGCCAAATCCGGTGTGGCCATGTCGATCGAAGTCCCCAGCGGTAACCAACTCGGGCGCCGTCGCGCACACGGAGGCAAAACTGCGACACTGCTCCACATCGCTGGCGTAGCGCGTCTGCCCCCTTTGCGGCAGCCGCGCGGCAACGGTGAACGGCTGGATAACCGAGAAGGTTTCCAACGCCTCCGATGCGCGCCGGATCCACTCGGAATCCTCGAACAGAATGTCGCAGTCAAGCCACGCAACCTTCGTGCAGACCGGAGGCAGCTTGGCCAGGGCGACGTTGAGCAGCCGCTCCTTCTGCCACATCGCATCGGTCGCGCGAACGCGAATAATGCTGTCGTCGAGGGACAACTCGAACGGGGCGCCATCGCATGCGCATTCCACGACAACATAAGACGCGCCCGTGTTCTTGAGTCCCTGCACGAACAGGTCGTAGTTCTCTCGCTTGGACTTGAATCCGTTGGGGTTGAAGTAGCACGCGATGATCCAGAAACTGCCGGCGGGCATAGCCATCACATCGGTCCTGGGCTCTTGAATTGGCCAAACCTCACCGCGATTCCGCTGTGGCCCATGCAAGCCCTCCTCAGGCTGAACGATCAGCGCGAAGCTAGCAGCAAGGACGGATAAGGTCAACGGTCACGGAGACAAAACGTGGTAAGCACGTGAAGTGTCCGGTGGTAGGAGCAAGTGAAATGTCCGGTCTGAGGTCCTGGGCGGGGACGGGGTTTCATGCGGCTGGGGGTGCCGATGGAGCTTTATCCGGGCCGGGCGTTGGAGCGGGTGATGAAGGTTCAGGAAGTGATCTTGCGGGCGATCGGGGGTCAGATTAGTTGGATGCAGGTGGCGGAGACTTGGGGTATTCGGATCGGACGGTGCGGCGGTGACGAGTGCGGTACGAGCTTTCTGGGTACGACGGGCTTTTTGATCGCCGGTTAAGGAGGCCGAGTCCCCGGAGGGTGCCCTTGGAGGTGGTGGAGGGGGTTCTGCGGCTGTATCGGGAGCGGTACTTCGACTTCAGCGGCCGGCATTTTCACGAGAAGCTGCGCATCCAGCAGACGGCAGGGCTGGTGGAGCGGCGAACCAAGCGAGGCCGGCACCATCGGCGGCGGGAGCGCCGGCCCTGTCCTGCATGATGCTGCACATCGACGGCAGCAAGCACGCCAGACTCGGTCCAGCGCAGGAGCAGCAGGACCTGATCACCCTGATGGACGACGCCACGAGCCGGGTCTACTACGCGCAGCTGGTGGAGGGGGAGAGCACCGCCTCGGTCATGACGGCCCTTCTGTCAACAGGACTCCTAATTTCCCCCCCATCAGGACGATAAAAATCCCCCCCCCTCAGTGAGTGTTTCCCCGGGTTCCAAGGGGCGTGAGCCCCTGGCGGGGGTCGAGGGGGCAGAGCCCCCTCGTGGGGTTTGGGGCAACGCCCCAATCCCCCTCAGCAATATCAAAGGGTGCTCCGGAGTCTTCGTTCTTGCTCCTCCTTTCTGGACTGCCGGCGGGTATCTCTGGCTCGGCCGGCTGTCGGATCGGGCTTTGTAGGTCAAGCACGGCGTCGTTTTCTTTCTCGTTTTGTTCTGTCCGAGCGTTATTGCGGGTTCGTTCCGATCTGGGTGGAGTTACCCCGTTTCGGTGGACGGTTGATCGCTTGAGTTTCCGTCCGGGGTCCAGGGGCGGTGGCCCCTGGCGGGGTGCGGGGCAGAGCCCCG